>Ga0210386_10001082_pt1 | contig 24489 bp, 18 predicted proteins | sample IncBWH32OmetaG_FD_160091 | JGI IMG/M metagenome (GOLD analysis project Ga0210386, IMG submission 160091) | Forest soil microbial communities from Barre Woods Harvard Forest LTER site, Petersham, Massachusetts, United States - Inc-BW-H-32-O ...
ATTTATTTCCAATCAGCTCTGGGCTCAGAGGTGTTGCCTCCTGCGTTTGAGCCGACCTCAAACCTGTCCCCAGAAATAGTGCCAAGATCAACAGAATGCGAGACATGCTGGTCAGGGTAACAGAGTGATCTATGCGTCACCCTACTGTCTCATGCGCTGCTGGCGCACAATCAACGCTTCCCAACGGCTATCCGGATCGAAAACAATATAGAAATAAAGGTCAACAAAAACGCAAAAGCAATCCAGTCGGCATTTGCCTGCCCAAACAATCGCGCTGTCTCTGCCATCCACACTGGTTCCTGCACTGCAGCAACGGGCATGCGGAACAACATCACCAATCCAACTACCAGCATTACCAGCACTGCAGCAAGCGCCACAAATACGGGCAGCGCACGCATCCATGGAAACGGAATTGGCTTTGGCGTAGCTGCTTCCTGTTGCACGGCATCCATCACGGATGCCACAAAGCCCGATGACGGTACAATTTCATCTCGCGTGGAAAGCATACGATCCAAATCGTCTTCCATCATGCCTCCTTCAGCCGCGGCACTGCGAGTAATTGCGGCAACTTGCTGCGCAAAATCTCTCTTCCGCGAAACAGTCTTGCCTTCACGGTACCTTCCGGCAATCCCAGACTCTTGGACGCCGCCGGTACATCCATCTCATGAAAATAGTACAGAATCATGGCATCGCGGTACTTGGGCGGAAGGGCCATCACAGCGCCCCGAATCACCCGGTCGCGATCTTCCTCCTCAAAATCGGTCTGATGGGAGCGCTTATCCATTAATTCCGCAATATCATCGAGAGAAACACTCTGTCCCGGCATACGTTTCAACTCCGACCGGTACAGATTCGCCGCCAGCGCAAACAGCCACGTAGAAAACGCCGCATCCCGCCGCCAGCCTGCCAATGCACGATATGCGCGCAGAAAGGCTTCCTGCGCCATCTCCTCGGCACGACCACGGTCGTTGCAGAAGCGATACGCCATATTGATAAGCGGACCTTGCCAGCGGTTCACGATGCCTTCGAAAGATGAGACATCTCCCGCCAGCACCCGCTCTACGTCCGCCAGATCCTCTGTCGCGCTCACCCTCTTTTATTACCCTCACAGCATACGACCGCTTTTTCACATCCATCGTTGCATTTTCTTTTTCGAAATAAAAATGAAACCGCTTCGCCCAAGAGCATGTCTTACCCAGCGTCAAGGAGGATGTGATGGTACAAGGACCAGCCTTTTTATTTATTTTCTTGAGCGTCGGTGCAGTCGCTCTCTTCGGTTTTCTTGCCGTAGCCGCCTGGTCTTCCGCCAGGCAGTTGGAGAGAGAAAGCTACTACAGAAACGATATGCTGAAAAAGCTAGCCGACTCGCAGAGTTCAGGAGCTGTCGCAACCATTGAATATCTGAATGAAGAGCAGCGTGCCAAAAGAGTAAAAGACGAAGAAAAGAAGCGAGAAGGCTTTATATTAGGCGGACTCATCAACGCGGCAATCGGCGTTGCACTGATGGCGTTTTTAGGTGCCATCACCCATGGGAAACCCGTCTATCTGGTCGGACTCATCCCGCTCTTGATAGGCCTCGCGCTGCTTGTTTACGTATATCTGCTCGTGCCTCGTAAATGAGGGGGGCGAGTTTTGTGAGAGTACGACTTTCATCGTGTGAAATCATCTGGATAACGGCGCGGGCTTTTTTAAAACCGCGTCGCCTGCCCTGTCTTTAGATTCAGGACGCTTTTATTCGTATCGCAGCGCTTCAATAGGATTGAGATTCGCTGCTTTGATAGCGGGAATCATCCCGCTCACCATCCCCACAACAATGAGAATTCCCGTTGCTATAAAAACTATAGCCGGTGAGATCAGCAGGCGAATATCGGCAGCCTCCGCATTCGCAGCCAGAGCGCTGTAAAACGTAATGCGTCCCACTCCGATCGCTACGGCATAGGCCAGCACAATTCCGATTGCGCCCCCAACGCCGGTAATCACCAGCGCCTCGGCGAGAAACTGAATCAGGATGTGCTTCTTCCGAGCGCCTAAAGCCTTTTCAATACCGATCTCACGTGTACGCTGCTGGACCGCAACCAACATGATGTTCATCAGGCCGATACCGGCGATACCCAGCGTAAGTCCCCCGATAAACAGCAAGAGCACCTGTAGTGCGATGATGATGATGCGGAACTGCTTCAACTGCTCCATTAGATTGGCGACAAAAATGGCATTGTGGTCGGAGGGCCGGAAGTCGTGCGTGGCGGCTAAAGTATTGCGAATCGCCTGTTCCACAATCATGTGGTCACCGCGATAGTTGAGCCATATGCCATCGAAATATTTCGTGTCCTTGATGTCACCCATTGTGTTGAACGGCACATAAATCTGCCGATTCACATCGTCATCGCTTTCCTGCATCTTGGGCTTCAGTACCCCGATGATCGTGAAACCGATCCCATTTAAACGGATACGCTGGCCGATAGCGTATTGACCAGAAAACAGCTTTGACTTGGCTTCGGAGCCGATTACAGCAACATGGTTGCGTTGCTGATCGTCAAGGTCGGTAAAGAATCGCCCGGAATCAATGTCAAGCTTGAGAATGTCCTGAATATCCGCGCGGTAGCCGTTCACTGTCCACGTGTAGGTATGCAGATCGTTGGCAACCGGAACATCCTTATTCAGCATGGGCGAGATGTATTGAAGGTTTGGCACCGTATTCCATAAACGGTCGATATCGTCCTGCGTGAAACGCACTTGAACGCCAGCCTTCGTGCCTCCAACCTGTTCGCCCGTGCGCCCGGGAAAGACCCCGATCAACTGCGTGCCCCACTGCGCAAAAATGGCTTCGATCGCGCGTCCGAATCCCGCGCCATAAGCGAGCAGCAGCACGACCGTGGCGATGCCCCACGCCATGCCGACGATGGTGATCGTGGTGCGGCGGCGGTTATAAACCATCGCCTCATAAGCCTGTCCCCACAAATCGCGCAGCATAGTTAGCTCCCTTATTCGCGCCGCAGCGCTTCCACCGGCTCCAGCGCTGCGGCTTTGCCTGCCGGATACAATCCGGCAATAATCCCGCTCACGCTGAGCGAAACAATCGCCAGCGCCGCAGACCACGGCACCAGCTTGGGCGGATCGAACCCCTGCACACTATTCCCCAGCGCGGCATTCAGCAGATACATAAAAAAGGCGGCCCCGCCAATCCCAATAAGACCGCTTACTCCGGTCAAGACCAATCCCTCAAGAAAGAATTGCATAAGAATACTTCGTGAAGTCGCACCCAGAGCTTTACGTAAGCCGATCTCCCGCGTGCGCTCGGTGACAGAGACGAGCATGATATTGATGATGCCGACCGCACCCAGCGCGAGCGTAACAACCCCTACGCCGCCAAGAAAGACATCCATCGCTGTCCAGATTTTTCCCACCATCTGCTCGCCCTTGATGGTGTCCCATTCGTTGAAAGCGTCTTTTGAATTGTGATCGAACCCGTGGCGCTGCGCAATGATCTTGTGGACCTGCACCGTAGCCAGAGCGTTATCGCCGCGAATGCGCGGCTGATACTGAATCGACGTCACAGAATCCGCGGGAATATTTTCGCCCTTGAGCGGAAACATTTCCAGCATGGTCGTAAGAGGGATATAGATTTTCTGGTTCTCGTTGTCGTTGTTGCCCCGGCCCGATTTATCCGCGACACCGATCACCTGAAATCGTGCACCATTCAACAGAACAATCTCGCCCATCGCCGGACGGCCCGGAAACAACAGCTTTGCGCTTTTCTCACCGAGCACAACCACACGTCTTCGGTCATGCAGATCTGCATCGTTCAGGAACCGGCCTTCTTTGAGCGGAAGAAAGCGGATGCCGCTGTAATTCGGCTCCGCGCCAATCACCTGGCCTCCGGCACTCTCATAAGCACTCTGCTGCTTGATGTCATTGCGGTTAATAAACGCCGTCGCAGCGCGCACCTCATTGGCTTGCGTGCGGATCGCTTCGGTATCGGACAGCGTGAGATTATAAGGGCGCATGCCGGTATGCTGGTTCGCCACCGCCGGAATTGTTCCGCCCCACATCATAATGAGGTCGTTGCCCAGCGTCGCCAGTTCGCGCCGCTGTCCTGAGCGAAAGCCTTCGCCCACGCTGATCAACAGCAGCATGGAACCGACACCCCAGGCAATGCCGAACATGGTGAGGAACGAACGAAGCTTGCTCGCCCAGATGGCGCGAAAGACCTGGCCGAAGATATCGCCAACGTTCTGCATGCTTAACCGGAAATACGTATCCGGCTCCCCTCCGGTTCCCAACGTTTAGACGTACCGGAAATAAAATCGGCATGGACCCCCAGAGCCATGCTGTCCAGGTCATCCGGGACCAAAAGAGGTCCCCTCATCCCAAGCGAGCCTGGGATGCGTATTACCCGGAAATGGCAGACCGGAATCTATTTGCTCTGAAGTGAACTGACCACCGTTTCCACACTCGGCTGCGCATTCTTCAGGTAGTCGCTCACGCGCTTGCGTTCTTCAGGAGTCAGTGTCTGCGCCAGCGCAAGGACGCGCCGTAAAGTAACGCTGACATCGTCCACATAGTTCATTAATCGAATTGCTTCGCCGGAAAGTGGCATCGGTTCCTCGGAGTTCTGATTTCTTCTCCTATTGTCTGCGCGACACCGGCTTTCGTAAAGTCGCAGGCGTGAAAACTATCGGGTTCATTTCTGCATCCAAAAGGATGTATCCGCACCACAATTTATTTATGTCTGAATTACAAGAATGCATTGACCGGGTTGTGCACAGCGACGCACGCGCGCCCATATCGACTTATCGCGTGCAAATGCACTCTGAATTCACGTTTGCCGATGCGCAAAAGATCCTTCCCTACCTTGCACAGCTAGGCATCAGCGATCTTTACACTTCCCCCATTTTTGAAGCGCGCGCCGGCAGTCAGCACGGGTACGATGTTAGCCGGCACGACCGTCTGAATCAGGAACTCGGCGGCACCGAAGGCTTCGACCGCCTTTCAGCGTCCTTGCACGAGGCAGGCATGGGTCTGCTGCTCGACATCGTACCTAACCACATGGGCGTGGGCAATGACTCTATCTGGTGGCAGGATGTTCTTGAGAATGGCCGCGCCTCTGTGTATGCCACCTTCTTTGATATTGATTGGGATCCTCTCAAGCCCGATCTGCGCGGGAAGCTGCTCTTACCGATTCTCGGGAATCAATATGGAGCGGAACTGGAAGGAAAGAAAATCCAGCTTGCGTTCGAAGATGGTCGTGCTCGCATTCACTACTACGATCACTCTCTTCCCGTAGCGCCACGCACCATCCCGCTTCTCTTTCCGGAAGAAGATGATGCCGTGGATGGTGTTCCGCAATCATTCCGTGACCTGCTCAAAGAGTTGGCGCATATCCCTCCCCATGATACGTCCGACCCTAGCCTCGCCGCACAACGGAGAGAGCAGTTAAAAGAACTCAATCCACGATTGCGCAATGCACTGCTTTCATCCGAACTTCAGCCAATTCTGCAGCGAGCGGTCCACCGCGTAAACGGGGTCGAGAAAGATCCGAAAAGCTTCGATCATCTCCATGCGTTATTGGAGGTGCAACCTTACCGCCTTGCCTACTGGCGCGTATCTTCCGAAGAAATCAATTACCGCCGCTTTTTCGATATCAATAATCTGGTCGGCCTGCGGATGGAAGACCCGGCAGCCTTTGCGCAAACCCACTGCCTCGTCCGCAAGCTCCTTGCAAAACATCAGATCACAGGATTGCGCATCGATCACTGTGACGGGATGTTCAATCCGCGTCAATACCTCATCCGCCTGCAGTTGCTCTATGTCGCCAGTCAGTGTGCCGGAGAAACGGCAAAAGAGCCGGTCGCAGCGAACGGCATCGAGCTCGAAATACGCGATACGTTGCGCCGTTACGACTGGGCGCGTAGCGAAGGGCCGCTTTATACCGTCGTCGAAAAAATTTTGGAACCGCGCGAGGCCCTTCCCCGCGAATGGCCTGTGCGTGGAACCACGGGCTACGACTTCCTGCATCTCGTCAATCAAGTGTTTATCCAACCGCAGAATGAAGGCCGATTCACCGCTCTTTACGCAAAGATTCTCGGACGCGAGGTCGACCCGGACGAGTTGATCTACCGCTCAAAACTACAAGTCATGCAGTCTGCTCTTTCCAGCGAAGTCTACGTTCTCACCAATCTGCTCAATCAGCTGGCCACCGCCGACCGCCGTGCACGCGATTTCACAGAAAGCATCCTCGAAGTCGTGATTCGCGAAACCATTGCATACTTTCCTGTATATCGCACCTATATTGACGATCGCGGTCAGTACACAGATCGTGACATTGCATTTATCGCACAAGCCATCTGGCGCGCAAAATATCGCAATCCGGAAATCGACGGTTCAGCCTTCGAATTTCTCCAGGACACGCTTTTGCTGGGCGACAAAAACGATGAAAAATATGATGCGCGGCTCTATTTCGCACTGAAGTTTCAGCAGCTCACAGGTCCCATCATGGCGAAAGGCGTAGAAGACACGTCATTTTATGTCTATACGCGCTTTCTGTCATCCAACGAAGTAGGCAGCTCGCTCAAAGCCTTCGGCATTTCCACTGATTTCTTCCACGCCAGCAATCAGGATCGCGTGCAGATATCACCGGACACCATGCTGGCCACATCGACGCACGACACTAAACGCAGCGAGGACATACGCAACCGCCTCAATGTACTGTCTGAAATGCCCACGCAATGGGCGTCCATCGTCCGCCGATGGATTCGAATGAATTTACGGTACAAGCAGAAACTGGCGGATGGCCGCATCGCTCCCGACCCCAACGAAGAGTATCTGATCTATCAAACCATTGTCGGCGCGTGGCCCTGGCAAATGGAAACGCTGGAGGACCGCAATCAGTTTCTCGAGCGCATGAAGCAATACTGCGCAAAAGCACTCAGTGAAGCGAAGATCAATCTGAGCTGGATCAATCCAGACCCTGAGTACCTGAAAGCAGTAGATGCGTTCCTCACGAGCATTCTTGCACATCAACCGCGCGAGCGTGAAACTCGCTTTGTGGAAACGCTGAAATCTTTCCTGCCGGCAGTCCAGATGTTCGGCGCCATTAATTCGCTCTCCCAACTCGTACTGAAGATCGCCTCTCCCGGTGTCCCGGATTTTTATCAGGGCACCGATCTATGGGATTTGAGCATGGTAGACCCTGACAATCGCCGGCCGGTCGACTATGCCCTGCGCGCGCAGCTACTGCATGCACTACGCGAGCAAAGCGATCATGCAGGACCAGCTGCAGTCTGCACCGAGGTATTGCGGACCCTGCCCGACGGACGCATCAAGCTATGGACCATGCATCGTGCTCTCACAACCCGCGGCGAATTGCATTCCATCTTCCGCCACGGCGAATATATTCCGCTGAATATTGAGCTGGAAAAACATCAGAACGCGCTCGCCTTTCTGCGGCAGGACAGAACCACAAAACAATCTGTACTTGTCGTCGCCCCTCGCTTTGCCTGCTCATTAGCCCAAGCAAAGCCTCACCTGCCTTTGGCAGACATCTGGGGCAAGGCGTTGCTCTCACTCCCGGATCAAACCCCTGTACAATTTGTGAATATCTTCACCGGTAAGCATCTACGGACTGACGAAGGTGGAAGATTGAAACTCCACGATATCCTGGCTGATTTCCCTGTAGCTATGCTGGTTGGCAAACACTAGGTGGTATCGACAAATAGGCGACAGTAAACATATGGATTGTCATACTGACAGCCTAAAGCTTTATGCCTGCTCAACTGCTTTTTGCCTTACGTCTTCAGGCACGCGGTCCCGATCCGTAATTTCCGTAAGCGCAGCCAGCTTCTCAGCCAGCTTCGGCACAAGCACTCCTTCAGCGCAGCGCCAGCCCCAGTTGTCCCCCGACCGCGACGGCACGTTCATGCGAGCCTCTGAACCGAGTTCAAGGATGTCCTGCACCGGAAAAAGACAGATATCCGCAACCGACGTCGATGCAGCGCGAATCAGCGGCCACACCGCGCCTTCTTTACCTGGATGCACATACGCATTTACAGCTGCTTTTTCCACTTTAGTTGCTCCGTTCTCCCACCATCCGCGCGTTGTGTCGTTATCGTGCGTGCCTGTGTAGACGACGGTGTTTTTTTCATATCGATGCGGCAGATAATTGTGCGCGCCCCGGTTGGAAAATCCGAACTGTAGAATTCGCATGCCTGGCAAAATAAACTGTTCCCGCAAGGCATCCACTTCCGCCGTAATCAATCCAAGATCTTCGGCAATGAACGGAAGCTCACCCAGCGCCTCATGCAGTTTTGAAAACAGCGCCGCACCCGGCGCCTTCACCCATTCCCCATTGACGGCGGTATCGTCTTCTGCTGGAATCGACCAGTACGCCTCGAACCCGCGGAAGTGATCCAGGCGAATTACGTCATAGAGCGAATGCGCGCGGCGAATACGATCCACCCACCAATCGAAACCACGCTGTTCGAGTACATCCCACCGATAGAGAGGATTACCCCACCTCTGTCCCGTCTCGCTGAAGTAGTCGGGAGGTACTCCGGAAACGCGGATCGGTGAAAGATCTTCGTTCAATTCAAAGATGTCACGGTGCGTCCAGACATCCGCGCTGTCGTAATTAACAAAAATGGCGACATCGCCGATAAATCGGATGTCCCGTTCCGCACAATAACGCCGAAGCTCTGTCCATTGCTCATCGAAAACGAATTGAATCACCTGTTCGATGGCCAGGTCTTCGCCTTGCTCTTTTTCCAGATGGGCAAATACATCCGCGTCTCGATATGCATATGCCTTCGTCCATACATTCCAGCACTGCGAGTCGAATTTGCGCCGCAGCACATTGTAGCGGGCATAGTCATTCAGCCACGAACGATTGATCGTGCAATAGCCTTCGAATCGCGACCATTGCTCTGCAAACTGCAGTTCGGTCCGCCGATGTAGAAAATTGCGCGCGGCCTCAACCAGCAGCGGCATCTTCTTTTGCACGACTTCTTCAAACCGGATATTGCCCGACCGTCCCGGCAGGCCAGCAATTCGCTTACGATCAATCCAGCCCCAGTCGGAAAGCTTTTCCAGACTCACCAGCAGCGGATTACCCGCAAACGCAGACAGCGCCGCATAGGGCGAATTTCCGTATCCCGTCGGACTGAGCGGCAGCACCTGCCATAGCCGTTGTTTTCCGGCAGCAAGAAAGTCGGCAAACTCATACGCGGCGGGACCAAGGTCCCCAATGCCACCATAAGAAGGCAGCGAAGTAATGTGCAGTAGTAGTCCGGAAGACCGCTCAAAAGACATAGATATGCTTTCCGCGCAAAGCCTGCAAAAAGGCCCGTGATTCGAAAGATTCCAAACCACGGGCCCCGGTTGCTCATTTCATTGTTGCTATATAGTTACGACTGCGGCGCTCCACCCGGTGCTCCTCCCGGTAATCCAGGCTGCTGAGCACGCTTATTCATGCGAATCCGGCCTTCTTTCTGATACCTCTCCGTCAGATTCGTCACGAAAACCGCGAACATCTCTTCCCGCTTCTGATTCAAAATCGAATCCCGCGTCTGATCGAGATTCTTCTCGATCTCTTCGGCGGTCGGCTGCTGCCTATCCGTTAGTTTCGCAACTACACCGGTGCGACCGCTGTTGATTGCCTGGCTGATCTGTCCTACTTTCAGGTCAAACAACGCCGGCGCTGCGGTCGACAACTGGCCAATATCCGGAACCTGCGCATCGCGTCCAACCAGATCGCTGCTCTTGATCGTGGCTCCCACTTCCTTCGCAGCCTTGGCAAGATCGTTCTCTGCGTGCGCCTTGTCGGCAAGTTCATTCGTTTTGCGCGTCAGCAATTGCGGCAATTGCTGCTCACGGAAGTCGTCGAGGATATGTGCCTTATATTCCTCAAATGTAGGAGCATGGGCGGCATGTATATCCTGCACCTGGAAGACCGCGTAGCCGTCACCTGTTGAAGCAACCTGCGGCGCAGCGCCCGGCTTGGCTGTAAATGCATTCGTCAGCATCTGCGATCCGTCGGCCAGCGTGGGGATGATTGCATTCTGGGCCAGAAAATCCGTCGTCACGACCTGCAGATGGTGAGCCGCAGCAGTTTGCGCAAGTCCATTCTTTTGGGCTTCATTCGCCAGTTGCTGGGCAAATGCCTGCTGTGCCTGCGCTTCCCTTTGACGCGTCAGAACCGAGACGATCGTCGGCTTCACTTCTTCCAGGGAGCGCGTGTGCGCCGTCTGTTTTTCTTCCGCCTGAATGATGTGGTAGCCGAACTTGGTGCGCACCAGGTCCGAAATTTGTCCCGGCTGTAGCGCAAAGGCAGCCTTGTCGAACTCCGGTACCGTCACACCGTGCTTGATGAAGCCAAGCTCACCGCCTTGTTCTTTGCTGCCTGGGTCATCCGAGTTCTTCTTTGCCAACTCGGCAAAGTTGCCGCCATTGTGAAGCTGCTTCAAGATGTCCGCGGCCTTTTGTCTCGCTGCCGCATCCGCCTTGGTATCGGCACTCTGGTCAACCTTGATCAAAATATGCCGCACCTTCACCTGGTCTTCGACCTGATAGTCCTTTTGGTGCTGCGTGTAATATTGCTGCACTTCCTGATCGGTCACCTGCGGAACGCCGCCTGGAAGATTCGCCGTCGTAAACGCGATGTACTGAATCTTGCGCGTCTCCGGAATGGCCTTTGCATACCGCGCCGCGTTTTGCTTGAAAAATGTCTGGAGTTCGGCGTCCGTCGGATTGATCGTCTTGCGCAGATCGTCCGCGCTCAACACCGCGTAATCGAACTTGATCTTTGTCGCCTGCTGCGTGAAAGCATCCCGAACCTGTTGATCGGAAACTGTAACACCGGCGGTTATAAATGACCGCAACCGATTTTCCTGAATTTCTTTCTTCAGCTCTTTCTCAAACTGCTCGCGTGAGATGCCAAAGTTCTGCGACACCAGGCTCGCATACTGTTCATCACCGATATAGTGGCCATTCGGGAAAAGCACCTGACCCCACGTACCTGTCTTTAAGAACGCACGAAGATCGTCATCCGTCACGGTCACGCCCATGCGGTTCGCTTCCTGCAACTCGATATGCTGCTGTATCAGTCCCTGGCCTACACGCTGCATCATGAAAGGCAGTACGAAATCGGGCAATTGCTGGCGCTGCATCATGCGCTGGGCAAGCTGCTGCACTTCCTGCGTGGAAACTTCGTCGCCCGAACCGAAGAAACGGCCGAGATAACCACCGCCGTGGATGGTCGCATAGGTATCGGCGCTGGAAGCCTGGTCACTGAAGATGCCCGGAACGAGCGTGATGACCATTGTGATGCAGGCAACGGCAATAATCACGACGAAGATTGCCTTCACCGTGCGGCTGTCTTTCTGAAGAAAACGAATCATGAGATGGGTAATGACCTTTTCGATCTGGCGCTTTGCAGACTTTCCGGCTTGCGGAAAAGCGGCTTCTCCTGCTTATCAGGAACTCTTTTATTATAAATCAGCATTGATTGGCGCGAAAAAGGGTGCCATCCCGACAAAGCGCCACCTCATGCCAGCGTAATCACCGTAATCTCCGGCGGGCAATTGAGGCGGAGAGGCAGCCCGACTGTACCAATGCCTCGGTTCACATATAACTGCGTCGGCCCAACCTGAAAATGCCCATCCACAAAGTTCTGACCTAATGGGGGTAACATCAAAGGCGGCAAAAACGGAATCCGGACCTGCCCCCCGTGCGTATGCCCGGAAAGCATCAGGTCAACGTTATGCTTCGCCGCTTCCGGCGCAACATCCGGCTCATGCGCCAGCAGAATCACCGGCTCGCCGTCCGCGTGCGCGGTTTTGGGAATTGCCTTGTTGAAATCCGGACGTGGGTTGCCATTGAGCGCATCCGACAAACCCGCCAGCCATATCCGCTTTCCGTTGCGTTCCAACGGAATCGACCGGTTATTCAGCACCGGAATCCCGTGCGTCGTCAACGCATCGATAGCCGCGGGCTCGTTCACAATACAGTCGTGATTTCCCAGCACAGCATAGCGCTGCGGACATTGAATCCGCGTCAGCAATGCTGCGGATTCATAGGCCCATGCCACTGACCTGTGCCGTTCAATCGGCCCGAAGCTCACAAAATCTCCGGTCAACGCCACCAGATCGGGCTTTAATGCATTTACTTCATGGATCACTAACTTGATGAAGAAAGCTTCCGTGAATTCCTTGAAATGGAAATCCGATACCTGCACAATCCGGAAGCCCTTAAATGCCTCCGGCAGCCGATTGATGACAATCGTTCGATGGACAATGTCGATCTCGTGCCGCGCGATTTCGCTCGCATAGAGGCCGAGACCTAGCGCCGAAAGTCCAGAAAATTTAATAAATTGGCGTCGAGAAAGAGCAGGTTTCTTCTCGAGCACAGAAATAGCCATTAAACAATCATACTTACACCACAGGCAAGAGTCGAGGGTCTGGTGTGGAGGAAGCTTCTATTTGCATGAAGGAACAGGCCTTATGGTTTAAAAAAAAGTTGGGCAAAGATGGTCGGGTTGGCACGGATTCTTCATAAATTTCCGGAATCTCTGGAACCCTCACGGCCACCGTAGCGTAGTCCTTGCCTAACGGAGGATCTCCTTATGGCAGCCCTGCGGCAAGACCTGTCCTACGCTTTTCGGCGTCTCTCAAAATCGCCCGGCTTCGTGCTCGCTGTTGTTATCTCCATTGCCCTCGGTATTGCCGCCAATTCCACCATCTTTTCTATGGTCAGCCGATTCGTGCTGAAGCCCCCGCCTGTCGGCAACCCTGGCACACTCATCGCCCTCCACACCACGCACGACGGCGACCAATGCTGCAACAATTTCCCCTGGCCGCTTTATACCGATGTGCGCGATCAGTCCAAATCCTTCTCCGGCCTCGCGGCTTATTATGAACTGCTGCCTGCCTCGATTGGCGGCAATGGAGAGCCGGAGCGCATCTGGGGCCAGTCTGCCACAGCAAATTATTTCGACGTAACCCAGCTCCACATGGCCCTCGGCCGGGGCTTTATGGCAAGTGAAGAACACGCGCAGGTCATCGTCCTGGGTCATCGCCTCTGGCAGCGCCGCTTTGCCGCTGACCCGACGATCATCGGTAAATCCATCACACTCTCAGGACACCCTTTCACCGTCGTCGGCATCGCACCCCAGGGCTTTCGTGGACTCGACGTCATCCTCGACCCGCAGTTCTGGATTCCCCTCGGCAATGTTGAAGCTCTCGCGCCCAGCGTTCCCAGCCGTGATTCCCGAGTCTCCCACTGGCTCGATGTCATAGGACGCCTCAAGCCCGGCGTCACGCAATCGCAGGCAGCCGCTGAGCTCAGCACCCTCTCGCAACACTATGCCGAGGCTTATCCCACAACCGACAAAGGTAACGGGTTCTACCTTGATCAGGCTGACTCCCTGCCTCCGCGTGACAAATCAACCATCCTGCTCTTCCTGGCCGCGCTCTCCATCGTCGTACTGCTCGTTCTTGCCATCGCCAGTGCCAATGTCGTCAATCTGCTCCTGGCCCATGCTGCCGGCCGTCAGCGTGAAATGGCCGTCCGCATTGCCCTCGGAGCAAAACGCGGCCAGCTCCTGCGTCAGATGCTCCTCGAAAGCGTCCTACTCGCACTCGGCGGGGGTGTCGTCGGTACCGCGCTTTCGCTTTGGGCCACATCGGCTCTCGCCGCATTCCACGTGCCTGCTCCGGTCCCGCTCGACCTGACGCTCAGCGTCGATTGGCGCGTGCTGCTTTACACCTTTGTTCTCAGTGTCGGCACAGGCGTGCTCTTCGGCCTCATCCCAGCATGGATCGCCTCGCGCCCAGTCCTGACCAGCGCGCTCAAAGGCGAAGACGTGCTCGCACGCCCAGGTCGCCGCATCACCCTTCGTAACATTCTGGTGATAGCGCAGATCGCCATGTCGATTGTCCTGCTTTCGGCAACGGGCCTCTTCCTGCGCAGCCTCGAACACGCCTCCACCATCGACATCGGCTTCCGTTCGCGCAACGTTCTCATGGTTTCCGTCGACCCGCGTGTGCACGGCTACACACCTGAACACACCACGCAATTCCTGAATGAACTTCGCGACCGCGTCGCCGCCATCCCCGGCGTCATCTCTGTCGCCGCAACCGACAGCGTGCCACTCTCCGGAGGCAACCGCAGGGACGGCATGCAGGTCGAAGGCCAGAAAAGTTCCAGGTCTGTCCCGAGCGCAGAACTCTACATGGCCACGCCGGGATACTTCGAAACCCTCGGCATCCCCCGCATTGCAGGCCGGGATTTTGCCAATGAATCGCCTACCGCACCCAAAGTCGCCGTCGTGAACCAGGCCTTTGTCCAGCAGCTCTTTCCGGGTGAGAACCCCATCGGCCGGCGCGTCAGCGGTGGCGGAGTCACTTACGAAATCATCGGCGTCACCAAAAACATCAAGTCGCGTTTCATTAATGAAGACGACCGTCCAGTCCTCTTCCGCTCCCTCGCACAGAACACCGCCAGCGACCCGGCTTTCCTCGGTTACACCCTCGTCATCCATTCCGAAAACAACACGGCGAACCTGCTCTCCGCTGTCCGTCACGAAATCCACTCGCTTGATCCGGCCATGGCCGTCTACAACGTCGAAACTATTGAAGAACATCTCCGGAGCGCGCTCTTCCTGCCGCGTCTTGCTGGAACGCTCTTCGGCGTTTTCGGCTTTATCGGCCTCATCCTGGCTACCGTCGGCCTCTATGGCGTCATGAGCTATGCCGTCAGCCGCCGCACGCGTGAAATCGGCATCCGCATCGCACTCGGTGCGCAACTCAGCGCCATCCGACGGCTCATCGTCCGTCAGGGAATCCTGCTCACGCTTATCGCACTCGCTCTCGGGCTGCCTGCGGCTCTTGCCGTCGCAAAACTCTTCAACAGCTTCCTCTATGGAATTCGCCCCCACGACATCGTCACCTTCACCTTTGTGCCGATCTTCCTGTCTGTTGTTGCCCTTCTGGCCAGTTGGCTCCCGGCACGCCGTGCCGCCAGGGTCGACCCCCAAACCATCCTGCGCTATGAATAGCTGCTCACGGGTGATTATGAGCCGCAGCGCAAAGACACAGTGATGTCGAAACGAATGAGAAGTGAGAGAATCTGTTATTCCACAAACCCAGGAGACCGAACGATGAAGAGGGATTACCTTTCGATGGCGAAGCGTAGCCTGTTTTTGGCCGCGATTGTCGCCGTTTTTACTGCGGGCAGCGCTTTTGCCCAGAACCGGGCTATCGACTTTACCAAGGGCATGCCGTTCAGTGATGGCTTCGTCGCCGGCAACACCCTCTATGTCGCAGGCCAGCAAGGACCTGATGCACACGGCAATGTAACCGGCACAGATATTACGCTGCAGACCACAAACGCTATCGCCGCAGTGAAAAAAGTCGTAGAGAAGGCGGCCTTTCAGATGTCTGACATTGTGTCCGTTACGGTTTACGTTACGGACCTCAATGATGTCGAAAAAATGAATGAAGTTTATAAAAAGCTCATGCCAGACCCCAAACCAGCGCGTGCCACAGTTCAGGTTGCAGGCCTGATCGGCGGTGCGAAGATTGAAATCTCTGCAATTGCCGTGAAGCACTAAGGACGAATCGATATACGAAGGACAACGCCCACCTGACTCCGTCAGGTGGGCGTTGTCCTTCGCAAAAGCAGAGATGAAGCAGGTAGCCGAGGACTTCAGCCCCTGAGGTTAAAACTGCGGATAGTAGTAGAAAGCTCCAGGCCAGTAATAAACGGGATACGCAACCGCTCCTGGAACCATAAAGACAGGCCTGCGACGCAGTTCTGGCTGTTGTGGCACGGATGCCTGCAGCTGTTGCGCTTCACGTTCTGATACAGGATTTACCGTCACCGGACCTGCAAGACGGAAATTCAGCACCGACTCCGACGGAATGATGATCTTTGGTCCTCTAGTGGCTGCCGAAGCCGCCAATCCCGTTGCACCACCAGCGACAGCACCAATCGCCGCTCCTGGTCCGCCTCCAAAGATCGCACCAAGCGTAGCACCAAATGCTGCTCCGCCCGCTGTGTTTGCCGTCGAAAATGCGCCTTTGCCGGGACCTTCGCTAGTCCACACGTCGGTCGATAACGCATAGGTCTGTCCACCGAGGCTGAGTGACGTAATTTGCAGCTGCAGGCCGGATTTGCCTACCAGATCACCCGGTTTTCTAACCCCGGTCACCTGTCCCGTCAACACCGCTCCTCGCGGAATTACCAGCGCACCACTTTGAAAGACATCGTTGGCCACTGTAGCCTGGAATATCGTGCCGGCCTGTACCCGGCGTGCATCGAGCGGCTCACTCGTACGCACGTTCAGCAGCGTGCCGACGGGTAGTGTGATCGGGCCGGTTGACAGCCGATAACTCGGTTGCTGATAGGGCTGCTGAGGAACATTTGGCTGCTGCTGATAGTAGGGCTGCTGTTGATCAGGTGGATAAGCCTGCTGATTGTCAGCCTGGTCGGGCCGTGAAATCCCCTGGTCATACGGCGGAGGAGGAGGTACCTGCTCTTCGGCGCTCTGGTCACCCATCTGCGGCTGTTGCGCGGACATGTTGCTGACTGTCAGATTATTTTCAACAGAACGCACACCGCTCACCCCTGCCGCAATCTGCTGTGCGAGTTGCTTCGACGCCTCATCCTGCACGGTTCCGGAAAGCGTGACATTGCCCTGAATGGTCGCTGCGGTGATCTGCTGCCCCTGGAGCTGTGGCGACTGCGCCAGCGCGCCAGAAACATCCATCTGGATATCGAAATCCGCCCGCCCTGCTGTCTGCATCCGCTGTGGAGCAGCCAGAGCGGATGGTACATAGACGGAACCACCTAATCCAAGGCAGAGAATAGCAGCGGCAGCTTTACGCCCCATAGACCGGGCATCGAGTAAGTAATCCATAAGCGCAACAACCTCACTTCGCTCCGGCAGTCCTGGCCACATCCAATAGACGCGTGGCTTCACCCGAGCGTCACTCATAAGAACACAACTCCAGATAAAAAGTTACGGGCTGGCCGCAGCCAACCCGTAACCGAAAAGCGAGGCTTAACCCTTCAGTTTCTTGTAGCGGCCGATCAAGGTGTTGGTCGAGCTGTCATGTTTGCCCTCAGCCTTGCCTTCAAGCTCTGAGATGATGTTTTTGGCCAGTACCTTGCCCAGTTCCACCCCCCACTGGTCGAAGGAGTCGATCTGCCAGATCGCGCCCTGAGTAAAGACACTGTGCTCGTAAAGCGCCACCAACTTGCCCAGCACTTCCGGCGTAAGCGTCTCTACAAGAATCGTATTCGATGGCCGGTTGCCCTCAAACACGCGATGTGGCACCAGCCAGTCCGCTGTGCCGTCCGCCTTCACCTGTTCCGCAGTCTTGCCGAACGCCAGCGCCTCCGCCTGCGCGAAAACATTTGCCATCAGTAGATCGTGATGGTCTCCGAGCGGATTCAGCGTCTTACCAAAACCGATAAAATCACACGGAATCAGCCTCGTTCCCTGGTGAATGAGCTGGTAGAAGGAATGCTGCCCGTTGGTCCCCGGTTCCCCCCAGAAGATTGGACCGGTTTCATAATTGACCCTATCGCCGGCAAGAGTCACGTGCTTTCCATTGCTTTCCATCGTAAGTTGTTGCAGATAAGCAGGAAAGCGCTTCAGATACTGGTCGTATGGCAAAACCGCAACGGTCTGGGCGGCGAAGAAGTCCGAATACCATACAGAAAGAAGTCCCATCAATACGGGGAGATTCTTCTCAAATGGGGCGGTGCGAAAATGCTCGTCCATCTCATGGAAACCGGCCAGCAGGGCACGAAAATTTTCCGGCCCGACAGCGATCATCGTTGAAAGCCCGATCGCTGAATCCATCGAATATCGTCCTCCGACCCAATCCCAGAAGCCAAACATGTTCGCTGTGTCGATGCCAAATCTCGAGACCTCCGAGGCGTTGGTCGAAACTGCCACGAAGTGTTTGGCAATGGCCTTTTCGTCGCCGAGTTTCTTAAGGCTCCATTCGCGCGCCGTATGCGCATTGGTCATCGTCTCAAGCGTCGTAAATGTTTTGGAGGAAATAATGAAGAGCGTCTCTTCCTGATCGAGATCGACGGTCGCCTCAGCGAAGTCCGTCCCATCCACATTCGAGACGAAGCGGAAAACCATGTCGCGCTTGCTGTAGTGCCGCAACGCTTCATAGGCCATCACCGGACCCAGGTCCGATCCGCCAATTCCGATGTTGATGACGTTCTTGATGCGCTTGCCCGTGTGCCCCAGCCACTTACCGCTGCGTACGCGATCAGCGAATGCGGACATGCGATCAAGGACATCGTGCACTTCGGGAACGACATCTTTACCGTCCACCAGTATGCTCGTACCCTTAGGAGCCCGGAGCGCAACGTGCAACACAGCGCGGTTCTCGGTAATGTTGATTTTGTCGCCGCGGAACATCGCGTCAATGCGTCCGCGCAGGCCGCTCTCTTCGGCCAGTTGCAATAACAGGCTGAGCGTCTCGTCTGTGATGCGGTTCTTCGAATAATCAAGGTAAATGCCAATGGCCTCTGCCTTCAGACGCTCGCCGCGCTTGGAGTCATCGGCAAAAAGCGACCTCAAATGGACGTCCTTGATCTGCTGATAGTGCGATTCCAGTGCCTTCCACGCGGAAAGCTGCGTAAGCGGGACTGCCTTTTCTGTAGCCATGACACTCCTTTTCTTCAGCGACTAAGATTTTCACACAGGCCGGATGATCGCGTACAACCGTGACACTTTAGCCGAGACTTTTCATCGCAAATTCACGCGCCGCCTCTAGAACCTTTGTCACCGATTGCTTCGAGCACGATTCGGAATAGATGCGCAGCAGTGGCTCCGTTCCCGAAGCGCGCAGAAGCAGCCATGTTTCCGCGGCATTTGGCTTCGTGGCCGCCTCTGGATTCTTCAGGAAGAACTTGATGCCATCGAGCGTTTCAACCCGCTCCACCGCCATTCCTGCAAACTCTTTCACCCCGCCATGCGCCTTGGCAATCGTAGCGTTCTTCAGATCATCGTTGATATGTAGATCGATACGCCCATACTGGTGCTCGCCGTATTCCTCCTGCAGCCGGGCAACGAGTTGCCCGAGCGTACGGCCTTCCTCCGCCATCACATTTGCAATGAGAAGCGCATTCAGCAATCCATCCCGCTCCGGAAGATGGCGCTTGATGCCAATGCCGCCCGATTCTTCGCCGCCGATCAAAATATCTTTCTCCAGCATCAGGTCAACGACATATTTGAAACCGATGCCATGCTCATGCAGCGTTCGTCCATACCGTGCGCAGATACGGTCGAGCATCTTGGTGGTATTGAAGGCGCGCGTCACATCGCCGGGCCACTTCTTTCGCTCCAGAAGCCACTGCAGAAGGACGGCAAAAATCTTATGCGGGTCGATGAAATTGCCATGCTCATCTACAGCGCCGATACGATCCGCATCGCCATCCGTGACGAGGCCAGCCTGACACTTCTGCTCGACAACCGTATCCTGCATCGCGCGGATATGCGGTTCAATCGGCTCGGGATTGATTCCGGGAAAAAGCGGATTATGTTCTGCCCGAATCTCCACAAAATCGACTCCGATTTTTGTGAAGATGCCGGCCAAGACGCCGCGCCCTGCGCCATACATACAGTCGATTCCGAACTTCAGCCCCGACTTGCTGATGAGATCCAGATCGGCAAATCGCGAAATCGCCTCAACATAGGGTGTCTGAAAATCGACAGTTTCGATCTTCGCCGGATTCGATGCTTTCGCCAGCGGCTGTCCGAGGTAACTCTCGATCTCAGTCATGATCGATGGACTGCCGGAGCCTCCGTAATAGGCTTTGTACTTTACGCCATTCCATTGATATGGATTGTGGCTTGACGTAATCATGACACCGCCTGCGGTTCCATGCTCACGCACTCCATAGGAGAGCGCCGGCGTTGGGGTGATGCGGTCCGCGATCTTTACCGGGATACCGGCTGCAGCCAGAACTTCTGCAACGGCCAGCGCAAAGTCATACGACCCAAAACGCGTGTCGTAACCGATGCAGACGCCTATACCGGGGTCTTTTTTCGACGACACATACGTTCCGATGGCGGTCGCCGCCGTGCGGACATTTTCAAAAGTAAAGTCGTCGGCGATGATGCCTCGCCAACCATCCGTTCCAAATTTGATCGCAGTCCTGTTTCCCATGCTTCGGCTTGCTTTCACTCCTGAAAGTTTTAGATCAACTCTGCGCGCCCACCTTCGGCAAGTTGCTTTACGATTTTGCCCACGTCCTGTGAATGATGCCGGGTGGTTATCAGGATTGCGTCTTCGGTTTCTACCACAACCAGGTCTTTCACCCCAACAAGTGCAACAAATTTGTTTGGGCTGTAGACATAGTTTCCGTGTGCGTCCAGAGGAAGGCAGCCTGCACTCTCCGCGACATTCTCATACTTGTCGGATAGATTTGTGCGCTCAATCTGATGCTCATAAAGCGCGGCCCACGAGCCTAGATCGTTCCATCCGAAATCCGCGGGCAAGCAGTACAGATTCGAATGGTGTTCCCCTTTCGCGGAACGCGGCTCGAGAACTGCATAATCTACGCTTATGTTTTCGCACTGCGGATAGAGCCGTTCAAACACCTCACGAAACCCGGGCGTCCCATAGGCAGCCGCGATTTCTTCAAGAATGGGTGCAGTTTCTGAAAGATGCTCGCGGATTGCATTGGCCAGCGTATGCGCGCTCCATATAAAAATACCGCTATTCCAGTGGTAATTCCCTGCTGCAATAAACTCCTCTGCGCGCTCATGGTTTGGCTTTTCTGTAAATCGGCGTACACGCTGCGATCCATCATCGAGTACATCGCCTGTTTCAATGTAGCCATACCCCGTTTCAGGACGCGTAGGCGTGACGCCAAGCACTACCATGTTTTCGCCAGCGGCCGCGATCCTGATGGCGTGCTCGAGCACTGCGAGAAACGCAGCCTCATCACCGATGACATGGTCCGCAGGGAAAATTCCCAGCACCGCATCCGGATTTGTCTTTTCAATGAGAAATGCAGCCAGACCTGCAGCAGGAGCGGTATTACGCGCAGCCGGTTCGCATACCACCTGTTCTGGTGGCACAACATCAAGCTGATCGCAAATCGTTGGCGAAAGAAGATTGTTTGTGATCACCCAAAAGTCATCACGCTGTGCCAGCTGCGCCAGGCGGTCTACCGTTCGCTGAATCATGGTACGCTCGCCATCGAGCGCCAGAACCTGCTTTGCGCGTGCCTTGCGGCTTCGTGGCCAGAAACGGGTACCGCTACCTCCGGCCAGGATAATTGGCCGAAAATCAATTGCCTTTGACATAGTTCTCCGTTCTTCGCGAAGGATATCAGGCAGATTGAGGAAGAATGCGCATGACGTCCGTTGCGCTTTCTGCCGAGATGCTCCAGTTGCTGGCGTTGGCGGGAATGACAGCGAGTTGGCAACGCCCTAACGAAAACGTTTCAAATCCCTCGCCCTCGACCTTCAGATTACCTTCGGCCAGAAAAACGAGTTGCACGACATCGGTAGATGCAGTTTCGGCTGACAGCGTCGTTGCGGCACCGCCCCCCAAACTCCAACGCTCCACCCGAAAATAACGTTCGTTGATAAGGATCGAGTGTCCATGGACGTACTCAGGCAACCTCTTTCCCGCCCTGGTTGAGAGACGCATTGCTTTCATGGACTTCTCCAGATGCAATTCACGCGGACGTCCATAGTCATACATACGGTAGGTCAGATCGCTTGTTTGCTGCGTCTCCAGTAGCACCGCACCTGGCCCAACCGCATGCACGGTCCCGGCATCGACAAAGATCATATCGCCCCTGTTCACGGGCAGCCAGGCGAGCAAATCTTCCAGCCTTGACTCTTCAATCGCAGCGCGCACCTGCTCGGACGTCGTTCCCGCCTTAATGCCCAATGCGACCTCCGCCCCGGGCTGCGCGTCGAGCGCGTACCAGCATTCTGTCTTGCCGCGTGGTTCACCATATTTTTGCGCAAGCGCATCATCAGGATGTACCTGCACACTGAGCTTTTCCTTCGGGAATAGCACCTTGATCAGTAGCGGAAACTCTTCGCCACCGCGGCCTTTGCCCAGCAACGCCTCGCCATGCGCGGCTGTAATTTCGTTGAGCGATTGACCCTGCAGCGGTCCAGTCTCTGCTGCACACATCTCGCCGGTGAGCCACACTTCGCCGATAGGTTCGCCATTTGTCTTGTAATCAAACCATGGTGAAAGATCATTGAACCCCCAGATTCGGGTCCGAAAGTAGGGAGCAAGCCTGAATGGAGTTAAACCTTGCATGTACCACCAGTATGCCTGATTTTGCTCCACTTACACAGCATCCTCCCTAGCGGCTACCATAGAAAAGACATGGCTTGCTATCTTGTAACCGGCTGCGCCGGATTTCTTGGCTCCTGGATTAGCCAGGCGCTTGTAGAGCGCGGAGAAAAAATTCGCGGCTTCGATAATTTTGAAACCGGCCGTAAGCAAAACCTCGCAGAAATTCTCGACCGCATCGAATTTGTTGAGGGCGATCTACGCAATGCGGATCAGATCGCTCGCGCCTGCGAAGGTGTGGACTACATTCTGCATCAGGGCGCTCTGCCTTCCGTTCCGCGTTCGGTCAAAGATCCGCGCACGAGTCACACGGCGAATATTGATGGCACCTTCAACCTGCTCGAAGGCGCACGCGCAGCCGGTGTAAAACGCGTCGTCTACGCCGCTTCGTCCTCTGCCTATGGTAATCAACCCGGCTTTCCGCGCAAAGAAACGATGGTGCCTATGCCCATCGCGCCCTATCCGGTGCAGAAACTGGCCGGAGAGCTTTACATGCGCAGCTATTGGCAGGTTTATGGGCTCGAAACCGTATGCCTGCGCTACTTCAATATCTTTGGTCCTCGGCAGGTTCCCGATTCCCCCTATAGCGGAGTCATGGCGAAATTCACGCTACTCATGCTCAGAGGAGAACAGCCCACCATCTTCGGTGATGGCGAGCAGGGCCGAGATTTCACTTATGTAGAGAACGCTGTATCGGCCAACCTGCTTGCCCTGCATGCGCCTGCTGAAAAAGTTGCCGGCAAGGTCTTCAACGTGGCCTGCGGCGAGCGGCACACGCTGAATAAGACATATAAAATTCTCGCGGAATTGACCGGGTTCACTAAGCCGCCAATTTATGGCCCTGAGCGCACCGGCGATATACAGAATTCACTGGCTGATATCAGCGCCGCACGTGAAGCCTTCGGCTATGAGCCGCTTATCAGCTTTGAAGAAGGCCTGCGCCGCACTGTCGAGTGGTATAAGCAACAAATGAACGAGGCCGCCCCGCAGAGCAGCCTCGTGTAATTGTAACTTTTACGGCTATTTTTACTGAGCCGCGTTCACTAATTCCCCCAGTGGCACAAGAACCGTAAAGCGGACAAGTCCCTGCGGTTTTTGCGCTGCATCGATTGCTGCGAGACTGTTCTGCTTCCACCCATCAGGAAGAGTGCTTCCTCCAGAAAGATGCGCGACGGCCTCTGAGCCGATTTTTGCCAGCTCAGCAAACTGTTGCGCTCGTCCTGCTGCATCAGCAAGCAACGGAGATTCAGTAACCTGTCGCTGCACATCCGGGGCCGCCTTCAGCCAGCTCGCAAACGTATCCTGAAGCTCCTGCCGCTCTTTTTCGTGCTGAGCAGGGTTTTCAAGGAACGATCGCACAAGCACTTCCATGCCATATCGCGATGGTGGATCGGGACGAACTGCATCCACAAGATGATCGAGCGGGGTAAGCTGCGATGTATGCTGCCCTTGGTAACGCTCATGGAAGCTCACTGGCTCAAGAACAGAGGCAAAGACACGCATCGCATCAATGTCGGTCGTGCCCGTCAGAGCGCGCAGTCCGACATCTTCCTGCGTGAGATGCGTCAGGCCAAAGGCTTCCAGACGCACCGACATTACAGCTAACCTGCGGTACATATCTTCCACATCGCGCACGTTTTCCGGCGACCAGAAGCGCTCAGCTATCGCCGCAGTGCGCGGCCAGATGCGCGAGTCGATCGTGTGCTCGTAAAGTTGCTCACCCCACATGCAGACTTCTCCCCCGAGAATAAGTGCGCGCTGTGGAGCTGTCAGGTCCGATGTGGATGGTAATGGGTCTGCAAGATAATGCTGTTCAGCCGATTTCATTCCGTCGAGGTAGTAGGGTGCCGACAAAATGCCCTGATAACCCTGCTTCGCGCCTGCTGTCAGCGACTCCGCACCACGCCATGATTGGATGATGACGTCTTTTGGCAGCCCGGGATTCAGCACCTCATCCCAGCCAATCATGGATCTATGGTGCTTTTCCAGGATTTTCAGAAGATGCTGATTGAAGTAGGCCTGCAAAGCAGCCGTGTCCTTCATATCGTGCTTCTGCATGAATTCCACAATGCGCGGATTATTCTTCCATTGCACGCCGTTGCTTTCGTCGCCGCCAATATGGAGATATGGATCGGGAAAG
>Ga0210386_10001083_pt1 | contig 24488 bp, 18 predicted proteins | sample IncBWH32OmetaG_FD_160091 | JGI IMG/M metagenome (GOLD analysis project Ga0210386, IMG submission 160091) | Forest soil microbial communities from Barre Woods Harvard Forest LTER site, Petersham, Massachusetts, United States - Inc-BW-H-32-O ...
GCGCTCTCCGACTTTGAACGCAAACAGTTAAAGAAGTTGAATACCAGTCGTATCGAAAAATACCTGGATGAAGGAGTTGGTGGCTGTTTTTTTCGGGACTCTACTATTGCGAGAGTTGTGGTTGATTCATTGCACCAGTTTCACGGGACGCGATACCAATTGTTTGCCTGGTGCGTTATGCCGAATCATGTCCATGTCGTTTTCAAGATTTTGAGCGGGAATACGCTACCTAAAATACTCCATTCTTGGAAATCTTTTTCGGCGAAGAAAGCTAATAAAATTCTTGGTCGATCATCGCAGCTTTGGCAGCGTGAGTATTATGACCATATGGTTCGTGATGAGGTCGAATTTCATCACGCTGTGCAATACGTAATTGAAAATCCCGAGAGAGCTGGTCTTATTGATTGGCCTTGGGTTTGGCCGGTGTGAATTGTTGATCGCTTGAGGAATTGGCTGGCTGCTGGGCGTATCTGAAAAGGTTGCCGGCGGGACGCCGGCGTTACGAAAAGCTTGTCTCGGCAAGAAAAATTGGAGGGGGATAAAATAAAATGAGCGGCATGGATGCACAAATTAAATCCCTGCCGCCCATTTTCACTGCACAGCTCTTTCCTGCGCTGGAAGCGAAACTGATTGAGCTTTTGCGGTCGCTTGCACCGGATGACTGGGAAAAGCAAACGCTCGCCCCGCAATGGAAAGTAAAAGACGTTGCGGCGCATCTGCTCGACACGCAAACGCGTGCGCTTGCCGCGGTTCGACGCGGCTACAAACCTGAAAACTCAAAAAAGCTCACTGGCGACAAGCTGCTGTTTTTGATCAACACCCTCAACGCGGAAGGCGTCCGCAAATACAGCGCTTTATCGTGCGATGAATTGATTTCCAGAATGGAAACGGCCTCGGAAGAACTTGTGGATTACTTCCAAACACTCGATCCATTCGCGCCAGCTGTATTTCCTGTGAGCTGGGCAGGTGATGAGGAATCGCCCAACTGGTTCCACATTGCGCGCGAATTTACGGAGCGCTGGCATCATCAACAGCAAATTCGCGTTGCCGTAAATAAGCCGGGGATCATGACCCGCGAGTTCTACTTTCCCGTGCTCGACTGCTTTATGCGCGCACTGCCCTACACGTATCGAAATGTTGGGTCCGCGCCTGGATCCCTGGCGCAGTTTAATATCAGCGGAGAATGCGGCGGGGGCTGGTATCTATTCCATGAAAGCAATGAATGGAAATTGATTGCCTCGCCCGCCGGGAAAAAAATATCAGAGACAACAATTCCGCAGGAAATTGCCTGGCGCATTTTTACCAAAGGAATTGCGCGGGAAGAAGCGAGATCGCAAGTTCAAGTGTCAGGAGACGAAGCGGTCGCCCTGCACATTCTGAAAATGATTTCGATTGTGGGTTAAGTAGGACAGGCTTCAGCCTGTCTGGTTTAGATTGCCGAAGATCTGGAATTTAAACCGGACAGGGTGAAGCCTATGCAGCAAAATGCAAAATTTACTTCGCTTCGAGGTAATATCCCGGCCGCGTCCGCACCTTTACTCCTGGGTGATCAACCGTGACCCTAATCTGGTGATAGCCGGGATTGTCCGCACCGGTGGGGCGATAGCTGAGCATATATTGCGAGTTGAGTTCTCCGCCGATCTGATCAATCGCATTTTCAATTTTGCTATCACGAAAAACGGATTGGTACGTGCCGCCTGTGGCCGTTGCGGCCACTTCCATCGGCCGATCCTTCACCACGGCTGTGGCATTGCGCACGGCCCACTCCGCAAGCCCCATCAGATCGATATTGCCGCCGTACTGTTGCTGGCTTGTGGGAGTTTGCGCGGTTCCGGGGAAGGAAGGCCCGCCGAATGTTCCAGGCGGCGTCCCCGTAGGCGGAGCCGTTTGCGTTGCCGGCGCGCGCGCGCTTGCTGAAGTCTCGGAAAGCCCCACACTGTAGATCACAATGTTGGCAAGCTGCGCTTCACGCAGAACGCGTCCCAGTTTCTGCTCACTTCCGTAATCGCTCGCTTCGCCGACTACGACAATGGCGCGACGCATTCCTTTCGTATTATCTCGCAGCAAACCAACCGCTGAAGAGAGCGCGTCATAAAGATGCGCGCCGCTGTTGCCAGGTTTGAGATTGGCGATTGTTTTTTCGATTTTGTCGCTGTCCATGCTGAACGGCAGCAACGTGTTGACCGTGCTGTCATAACTCACGACAGCCGCTTCACCCGATGGACCGACCACGGTTTGCGTAAAAATGATTGCGGATTTCTGTACGGCAGGCAATAGAGGCTGGATTCGCGAGCTGGTCTCAAAAACGAAAACAGCCGCGACCGGTTCTCCTCCGAGGTCGAATGATTCAATGGTCTGTTCCGCGCCATCATCCAAAATATGAAAATCCTTTTGCTGGAGATCGAGGAGAGGCTCGCCCTTTGCGTCCACCACGACGACTGGCGCGCTGACGAGCGAGACGCGAACGCGAATACTTCCTTCCGGGGATTGCTGGACAGGCGTTCCGGGCTTTGGAGTATTAGGCCCTTGTGTTTGCTGGGCATGAAAAGGTGCGGCACAAAAAAATAGAATTGCGATGAGTGAGAGGTTCGATGTTTGTCGGGTTCGCATTAGCGTTTTATCTCCACTCCAGTCTACTACTTTGGAAGCGAAAACGCGCTGTCGCGTTGGTCAAACCCGGGAATTGCGGCCACACTTTTCATGATGAAATCGCACTTTTGAAAATCATGGCGAGTGTCACTTGAGATAGATACGGGAAAAACGGTATATAGACGGAACACATGAATGCTGAGTTATTGAGCAATCGTTTCGCGGGTTGCGTAGAATGTCAAACTGTTGTCACTTGCATCGGAGGATTCATGAAGCGCAGGAGTCATCATAAGGAAATCGTTCCGCCGTACCGCGATCCGGTATTCATGGAGAGTTCACCGGCGCGCACCGTGCGTTTTACGACCGAATATATCGATCCGCTGGAGCGGCTGCGTCGCGAAAAAGTGGGCGACACAATTGTAATGTTCGGATCGGCGCGAATTCTCTCGCACGAACAGGCGACCAAGCATTTGCAGAGGCTGCAGGAAGTACAAAAACAGAATCTTTCCCCGTTGCAATACCGGATTGCGCTGAGCGACGCGAAATCCGCGGTGCAAATGTCCCGCTATTACGAGGAAGCGCGTGAATTGTCAAGAAGGATCACGTCGTGGGCGATGTCTCTCGGCGAGCACCCGCGCCGTTTCGTCATTTGCTCAGGCGGCGGCCCGGGAATTATGGAAGCGGCCAACCGCGGCGCCAAAGAAGCGGGCGGAAAATCCATTGGACTAAGTATTGAGCTTCCCCATGAGCAGCGGCCCAACGACTACATCAGCCCCGAGCTCAGTTTCATGTTTCATTATTTTTTCATGCGCAAATTGTGGTTCGCACAACTCGCCAAAGCGCTGATCGTTTTTCCCGGAGGATTCGGCACGATGGATGAGCTGTGGGAAATGCTGACTTTGATGCAGACCGGAAAATTACAGCGCCGCAATATTATTTTGATTTACGGGCGAAAATATTGGGACCGCGTGCTCGATTGGAAACACATGGTCCGCACTGGAATGATCAACCGGCATGAATACGGGATGCTGGAATTTGCAGACACCGTGGATCAAGCCTTCGACCGCGTGCGCGATGGCCTCGAGGCACACCACATGGAACCCGATTCCCTCTTGATCTAATACGGTTTCAAGTCAAGTATTTACATTTGACCGCACTTGTCTCCGGTGCAGGACAGCCCCGCAAGGAGCGAAAGAAAGTAGCCCACCACGGAAGTGGTGGGAACGAGCATCGAAATAAAAAAGCCCTGTAGGGGCGGCGCACAGGCCCGAATCAATGTGCCGCCCCTACGGGGCTGAATTTTTACGGCGCGTGAACCCCCGCCACTTCCGTAGTGGGCTATGTTGTTGCGTCCCCCCCCGGGACTCCGGACGATTAGGCCAATGCGCCGTAAACACTCCAATCGAAAATGCGCTTGAGCAAAACACACAAACAGTTATCGCTTCGCAACAACTTTACTTTCGCGATCCGGATAAAATAATCAGAAATAAAAATGGGTCGTCTCCGGAAAGGAGGCGGCCCGTTTCTATCTCATAAACTAATTTGGTCGAAACTTAGTTCTTGCTTGGAATTAAATCATTCGAGAAAACGCCCTCGAACCGGCGTTTTTCGTCCTGGTCATGGAGCAGGACGACAGGTGCGATCCTCAGTGCATGACGGCAAGCCCGGCACGCGGCCATTTCCCCTTGCAAATCCTGCAAAAACCCATCCGTAAAATGATATTGGTCCGGAGTGCGTCGCGCCGCTTTCACCCCATGCTCACCGCAATAGGGGCACGCGTATTCGAGCGTGTCTTCTTGCGGATCACGGCCTAGCGCAGCCCAACCTGTATAACGAACTCCAACTGCTTCTTTAGAAGGAAGACGCATAATTTATGTACCTCGCCCAAAAAGCAAACTGCATATGTGATGCACGAACATGTGAAATTGGTGCAAGGTTGGCGAATAAAATGCTTGCAATTCTAACTAATTGAAAATGAAACACTTGCAGCATTTATTGGCATGCCTGCAGCAAATAATCGCAAATTCAGGGGAACGGACTTCGCCAAACGGTGTCAAATTAAGTGAGCGCGCGCTCCTCAGTAATTAAAAAATGACTGTCCGGTGCCCAAACTTCGGGTATGGCGGACAAATTGAGGAGTGCCTATGCAACGATCAAATACGGAAGATGCGCGGCAAGATCACGAAAAATCAGATTTTGTACTTAGCGGCTGTCTGGTCGATGGCGATATTTCGTCAGTTTCAAGGGCCCGACGAAACCGGCGAGAAGCCTTCGGGATTTCCCTGGTCATTGAACTCCTGATCCTGGGTCTGCTCGTAACGGCACCACTATTCTCCAGTGTCGCGCAGCCATACCTTCGACCCGCCCTTCCAACAGTAACGACATTCTTTCGGTCCGGGCCCCGGCCTAAGCTGGGAGACCATGTCACAACGGTGCTCGCGAATCACACCACGACAATCTACGACCCATACCCGCCAATTACGCCTATCCACACGGTAGGTAGCGGACGGCCCGAAGTGGGGTCGGGTTTCTCCGGTCCAGACATCGTGGATTTTGGAGCCTATATTCCCGGAGGTGATGCGATGCCAGGAGGCGGGGTATCCCAGTTAGTGAGGGAACCCGAGCCTGTCGGCAAGCCTCCGCAGGTTGAAAAACGTCCTGTGAAAATAAGCGAAGGAGTGTTGCAGGCGCAGCTGATTAGCCGCGTTGAGCCGAGCTATCCGGCCTTGGCGCTGCAAACCAAGACGGAGGGGGTTGTTCGTCTGCACGCCATCATCAACCGTGACGGACGCATCACTTGGCTCGATATTCTGAGCGGGCATCCGCTGCTCGTTAGAGCCGCGCTCGAAGCTGTATCGCAATGGCGGTATCGGCCGACCATGCTGAATGGCGAGCCCGTTGAAGTAGAAACTTCGATTACTGTGATTTTTCAACTTCACAATTGAATCAGACAGGTTCTGGGCAAGCGGAGGGATTTCGTCGTGGGCCGAAGTTGTCGGTGCTTCGGCCCAAACGACTCCGTCCAGAAAGAAACGGTGTTCGAACTTAAATTGTGATGCGCTATTTTTAGAGGGCGGTTGCCCTTGTCAGGTGAAAATTACAATAGCGGCTCGTGAGCATAAGTGCTTATTTCTTCGCGAATTGCATCGCGCATCTGCACGATTTGCTGCCAATCGTCCGTCGAGGGCGGCGGGTTCACTGGCGGACAAATCGTAATGTTAATTTTCCCGGGGCGCGGCAGCCATGTGCCATCGCGCAGCACCCGCCGTGTTCCGCTGAGAGATATGGGAATTATTTCGCGCTGCGCAGCCGTGGCCGCTTTGAAGGCGCCTAGATGAAATGCGCGCACGCCGGATTGCGCGTTGAATGTTCCCTCAGGAAAAATAAAAACGGACTCGCCGCGGCGAAGAGTTTCCTCCACTTGCTTCGCCTGCTCAAGCCTCGCGCGAGGATCTTCGCGCCGAAAAGAGTAGTGTCCCAACTTCCGAAGAAAAGTGCCGAAAAAAGGCATGGCCATGACTTCCGCTTTGGCCACGAAATGGTAGTCGGTTCCGAGGGTCGCCATGAGCACAACGATGTCCGCGTAGCTCGTGTGATTCGCGACGAACATGTGCGGCTTCACATCCTGCAGATGCTCTCGTCCTTTGACGCTCACCTGCCAACCCGCCACTTTTAAGTAGGCGCGCAACGCCGCTGTCGTGACCCGTGCCGAACTTTTTCTTGAAGGCGAAATTAATACATACAGCCACGCAGGAAAGAGCAGCAACGCAAACATGGCGATTGCGTAGATCCCGTAAATTATTTCGCCAGCTCGTCTTAGCGTGGCGCGGATTCGACTGGCGCCTGAAGCTGTTGCAAGCCCGGCGACTTGCAGCCACACAGGCCGTGCGCCGGAATGCAATTCACCGGAAAGAAATTTTTGCTTCGTGGCGTCGCGCCGTAGTTTCCCGCTGGAGGTTTTTGGAATCGCATTCGGCGGCACCACTTCGACCTTATCGGGAGGCTGCCCGAGCGATTCCGTGACTTGCGCGGTGATGGCCTGCGCAAGCTGCTCGCGAGCAGCGCGATTGCGTTCGCGCGACTCGGCAACGATCACCAAACGCTCGGTGCCTGCGATTGGATCTGTCGCGCCGAACGCTACGACGCAACCTTTGCGGACGCCTGGAACATGCGCGACGCAATCTTCAATCTCATGCGGATAAAGATTGTGGCCCGCATGAATGATGATGTCCTTCACGCGCCCGGTAATATAAATTTCCCCATCGGCGCGGTAGGCGCGATCGCCGGAATTCACCCAGCCCGCGGCAAGCCCTTCCGGAAGCAGTGCCGCGGTTGCCGCTTCGTTCCGGTAATAACCCTGCGTGGTGGAAGGGCCGCGAAACCAGAGCTGCCCCTCCGTTCGGTCCGGCAAATCTTCTCCGCGCTCGTTCACGATTCGCACATCGTGGCGCGGGATGGGCGGCCCTACGGATACGAAGGAAATTACATTCAAATCTTCGGCAGGAGTTTCAGAAGTTACGGGAAGAGCCCTACCCTCTTGTGCGAAAACAGTCCGGTCGAGACGATCGACGATCGGACCGCGACCCACCTGAGGAATCGTCACGGCGAGGGAAGCCTCCGCCAGACCGTACACAGGCAATAAAGTTTCGCTGCGAAATCCATAGGCGGCAAAACGCGATACGAAACGATCGAGAGTCGCAGGCAGAACAGGCTCCGCGCCGTTGAGCGCCGCGCGCCACGAACTCAGATCAACGCTCTTGATTTCCTCATCAGAAATTTTTGCCGCTGCTAATTCATACGCGAAATTCGGCGCCGCTCCAATCGTGCCGCGATAACGATGGAACGCGCGCAGCCATTTTGCGGGGCGCGAAAGAAATGCGAGGGGAGACATCACCACCAGAGGCAAGCCGAAATACAGCGGCATAAGCCACGCGCCGATCAGACCCATATCGTGATAGAGCGGCAACCAACTCACGCCCACATCTTCGTTGCGCATCCCAAGCGCTTCGCCGATGGAGCGCACATTCGCCAGAAGATTGGCGTGGGTCAACATCACGCCTTTGGGATTACCAGTCGAGCCGGATGTGTACTGCAACAGCGCAAGGTCATTCGCGCGCGAATGCAGCTGTGTTCCGAGCGGAATTGCGGCCTCGGAGTGAACTAGTGCATTGGCCGTTACTACGCCCTCGAGAGACGGCACCAGAGGTTTCAATAGTTTTGCCGCGCTGGCTGCTTCACGGAACGTAATCAGCAGGCGTGCGCCCGCGTTGGCGAGAATAGCGGATTGGCGCTCAGCGTACTCCGAAATGCGGTCGGCGCGAAACGGCGGATAAATTGGCACGGGGGTTGCGCCTGTGAGCAGCGTGCCGGCAAACGAAAGAAAAAAGTCGCGCGAAGTCGGCAGCATCAGCGCGACTGTGTCGCCGCGCCCAATGCCGCGCTGAGCCAGCTCGGCAGCAACGCGCTCGGCGCCTTTCAGCAATTCGCCAAACGTCAGGGTCGGACTTTCCCCTTCGTCCTCGTAGAAAATCAGGTGCGTCTGCTCGGCATCCGCGCGCCCGCGATGCCGGATCACTTCCTCGAAGGTCTGCGCGGCGGGCACTCCCTCTGCCTGGCCGGGAAAAGAGACGCGCGCGGCGCGTGAACCGCTCTCCTCCTGCAGGCGAACGGCAGAAGAGTCGCCACTCGCGTTGCTCATCGCAACGACCAAATCCTGAACGGTTTCCGCCCCGGCCAGGACGTCTTCATTCAGCCGCGTGCCAAAAGTTTTCTCCAACCGCACCAGCAATTCCACGCGTTCCAGGCTGCCAAGTCCCAGATCACGATCGAGTTGGGAATGCACCCCAGCGGAACGAACGGCTGACTCGTGACCAAGCTCGGCGACAATCTCCCGGACAATGCCCAATATTCGTTCTTCATTGGTCTCTGCGTTCATTTGCCGTGCGGAAGACACCATCAGGAGTTTTTCCTAAGTGCAACGTATGGATTGGAAGGGCTTTACTCGGAGCAGGCTAACACGCGCCGAAATTGCATTCAATGGCGCAAGGTTCGCCAGTAGCATAGGCTTCAGCCTGTGGGGGTTAGGCCTTGCAAGAAGTGCCAGCGTACCTCCAGAATTTTGCCAGGCTCGCTTATTTCTAATGCTTCCTCGCACGTCTATTTGGATCGCACTCCAAAAGGTGCCCGCCCAAAAAACGGCCGGGTGCTACGAAGGCAAAGGCAATACTATCCGATCCTTTCTGCTCTTGATAAACTTGCGGCGGCATACCTAGATTTCAATCCGCAATTTAGGAAAGAAAAGGAGATCGAGCATGGCAGTGGTGAATCCGTTGACAAAAGAACAGGCCGCGCCGGAATTACAAGAGACCTTTGAAAAGCTCGCCGGGCGAGCCGGGAAAGTGCCAAACATTTTTGCCGCGATGGCCCATCGGCCCGCGGTCTTGAGCGCATTTCTTCCTCTCTACAAGGCCGTCGTCAACCAGGGAACCGTAGAGGCCAAGTATAAGGAACTCGCGTATCTGCGAACATCGATGGTAAACGGGTGCGAATACTGTACGCGCGCGCACATCGCTTCGTCCAAAGGCGCGGGCGTCACTCCGGAACAAATCGCTGCACTGCCGTTTTACGCGCGAAGCCCGCTTTTTGATGAGAAAGAAAAGGCCACCATTCTCTATGCGGATCGCGTTACGCGCGGCGCTGCCGGCATCCGCCAACCCGCGATGGAGACTTTGCGCAAGTATTACGACGAAGGTCAGATTGTGGAGCTGACGCTGGTGATCTGCATGGCCAATTTTACGAACCGTTTCAACGACGCGACGGAAATCATTCCTGACCTGGGAGTGTGAAATGGCGGGTAAGAAACGTGACGTACCAGAGTACCGGTGCGAATGTAACTCTCGCTCTATTTGCTGAACTTGAGCGTTCCAGCAGAATCATCCCAGGTCGGAGCTGTACGGGCCGGCCGAGGATGCCGATGATCATATTCGCCTGTATCACGGTATTTGCTTTGCTGGTCTGCTTAAGTTTTCTGGGTCCGGCGGACCATTTGCGATAGTTTTTTCGATTGAGCTGCAGCCATTTTAAGTTTGCCCATGCCCTGCGAGCGGCCGGATGGTCGGCCGCTCTCCCCAATTCTACAATCCAATTTGATCGGTTTTAAGTAGCACAGGCTTCAGCCTGTGGGGGTTAGGCCTTGTAGCGCCGGCCTCCCGCCGGTGGTTTTGCGCTGCGTTGCGATAGCTGAAACCTGTCCGGCGAGACGCCGGCGCTACAAAACCATAACCCCGCAGGCTGAAGCCCGCGCTACGGGTGGCGTAACATTTTGTGGAAAAAAGAGGCGGGGACTGCCCGCCCCGGGCAAGCCGGGGCGAGCGGCCCTAAGATCGCTCGCGGCGATTACCGGTGCCGGCCAGGTGAACGGGTCGGACGGTAACTCCCCAACGAACGCGGACGCATCCGCAAGCGTGGGCTCAGCGGAGGCGGGACATTACGGAGCGGGGAGCTGCAATTGCTGCAGAACTCTCCCCCCGCATCAGCAGCCCGCAGCCAGTGGCCGCGTGCCGCGCACTCCGGATTGATACATTGCACAGTCCATCCAGGCAAATACTGCACGCTTTTCCCCCCTTATGGAACGATGCACGACTTTTTCCGGCCAAAACAAAAGTTCTGTTCCCCCAAGCCGGAAACAATCGGAAAAGTTGCCGGGATTTTGCGCCGATGCTCTTGTGGTGTCAAGAGAAAATATACAATTCATAGTGGTGCGGTTGCAAAGCGAGTGGGGAGCACGACTGGGGCTTACCAGGCTGAGGAAAAACACAGCATTTCTGTCATTCCGAGCGGAGCGAGGAATCTCTCTTTCATTGTTTTCTGTTAGGCTAAATCGAAGAGAGATTCCTCGCTCCGCTCGGAATGACAGATTACGATGCCTTTTCCGCAACCTGAAGAGCCAAGCTTAAAAAACCGGCGGCGAAATTATTCTTTCTTCCTTTACAACCTTTCCGTGCTTGACCACAATCTTTCCTTCCATTGTGTGAAGCGAAAGGGAAGAATGGATTTCATGCGTAAGGGGTTTTTGACTGCAATTGCCGCCATGCTTCTGTCGCTCGCGCTTGCTTCCCCGGCATTCGCGCAGCAACAACCGGGGGAAAGCCAGGAACCGAACGTGCCGGATGCGCCAAAACCTGCGGCCACCGCAAATTTGCGTGATAAGCCCGAGAAGCCCGAGAAGGCTGATAAGCCGGACGAGCCTGAACCGAAGGCAAACGGCGGAATTGCACCAACCGTAAATCCCATAGCCCCCGGTGTGCACCGGTTTTGGGATCGCGAGAATGATTTGCTGTTTGCCGCTGTGGGAGCCGGGCGCGCGCTGGACTACGCTTCGACGCTCAACCTTCGCCACCGCGGCATCAACGAAGCTTTCCTGACCAATTCCATTGTCGACAATCACCCGTTGTTTGCGGCGATCGAGATCGGGGCGACGGCGGCATCGGTGGGGGTTTCCTACATATTTCATCGTACCGGGCATCATCGTCTGGAGCGATGGACTTCCGCCATCCACGCCGGTATCGCCGTGGGCGGCGCGATTCGCAACTACAATTTGAAATCGCCAAATTGAAGCGCGAAGAAAATTCGCAAGACAGTCGCGAGCACACGCAATACCATGTTTGCATCCGCGGCGCAGGTTCGATCATACTTCGCGCACTGAGCCCGCAATTTTCCGGCGCGGAGCGGCCAGACAGGTCACGGAAAAAAGGCTTAGTTCTGTCATTCTGAGCAAAGCGAAGAATCTCTCTTCGATTTAAGTATAGGAAAAGAAACAAGGAGAGATTCTTCGCTTCGCTCAGAATGACAGAGTATTGGGTTTTTCCGCAGCCTGCAGAGCCGGGCAATGCCAGAGGAAGACACGTGAAACGCAGAAGCCGCCAAGTCGCGCAGATTTTTTTCATTTTCGTAAGTTTCGTCGCGGCTGGATTTTTCTTTGCTACGACCGGCGGCGCGCAAGACACGCAGCCGCGCTCGGCGCCGTCCACTTCTTCCCCTTCGCAACATATCTCGCAGCAGGCGCAGGGCTACACACTTACTCCGGATCAGGAAGCGAAAGCCATCGCGTATGCGCACGCCCGCCATGAACTTTATTTTTTGGATAATGCCTACGGCCTACTGCTGCTCGTGATGATTCTGCAGCTTCGAATCGCACCCTTGTATCGTGATTGGGCCGCGCAATGGACAGACAGTGACTTCGGCCAGATTCTTGTCTTTGCCCCGCTTCTTTTCATCACAATCGATGTTTTGAGCCTACCCATAGGAATTTGGTCGCACCGCCTGGCGCTGCAATATCAGCAGTCCATTCAGGGATGGAATTCGTGGATGTCGGATTGGGCCAAGGGCGAGGGCGTGGAACTCGCCATTTCCTGCTTGATGGTTTGGATCTTGTTCGTGGTGATTCGCAAGAGCCCGAAAAAGTGGTGGTTCTGGTTCTGGATTGCCGCGGTACCGCTTATCATTCTGGGCGCAATCATCGAGCCGGTGATTGTCGAGCCGCTATTTTTTAAATTCGCGCCGCTGGCCAATGAGCAACCGCAACTCGCCTCCAAGATCGAGCAGATGACCATTCGCGCCGGCGCCCCGATTCCCCAAAGCCGCATTCTGGAAATGACGGCGAGCGCCAAGTTGCGGGAATTGAATGCATATGTATCCGGCCTGGGCGCGAGCAAGCGCGTGGTCGTTTGGGACACGACCATTCGGCACATGAGTGAGGACGAAGTTTTGTTCGTGACCGGCCACGAAATGGGCCATTACGTTTTGGGCCACGTGCGCGACGGAATTTTATTCGCCTGCGCCGTGCTTCTCTTCTTTCTCAATCTTGCGTATCGCTTGCTCCATTGGATGCTCGCGCGTTGGGGAAAAACATGGGCCATACGTGGTCCGGATGATCTGGCTGCCTTGCCGGTTTTACTTTTACTATTGTCCGTTTTTGGATTTTTGTTTACTCCCATTTCAAACGCTTACAGCCGACATCTCGAGCATCAGGCTGACCAGTATGGACTCGAAGTGATCCACGGCCTGATTCCGAACGCTCCGGTGGTGGCGGCACATGCGTTTCAGGTTCTGGGCGAGGTTGACCTCGAGGAGCCCAGTCCTTCCACCGCTGTGAAACTCTGGTTTTATAATCATCCGCCGCTCGACGAACGCATGCGTTTCGCGCAAACCTACGATCCGTGGTCCCAGGGCCGCGCGCCTGAATTTGTGAAGGGCACGGGCGATGTTGCGAGCCCGTCCAAATAAGTGAACCGCTGAGAATTTTTCCGAAATTTCGAAAGAAAAAGGAGAATCGAGTGAAGAATCGAATTCGCGTTTTCATGCTGTTGGCAGCTGTTCTTGTATTTGCCGGGTTGCCGGCCTTGGCGCAGGACGCGATGGAAACGCTTCCCGCCGCCGGCTCCACCGCCAGTCCGGAAGCTGCGGATCCGGCGCCGAGACCTGTACCTTATGGTGCGTCTGAAGGAAGATGGTTTTTCCCGCACAACTCGATTCGAGGCTACGCGGATTTCGAGGTCGCTCCATCGCACAACGAGCCGGACCTTGGCCGCTGCACGCAGTCCGGAGCAGTAATTGCCGCCGCGGGCGGAGCCAACTCGCCTTGCACGGCCTACGCGCGCTACCTGATTGGCGGCTACCTGGAAATTCAGCCCTTTGGCAAAACAATCGCGCGCCATTTCTTTGTATTCTTAACGCCGACGTTTTCCCTGGGCAGCAACGTGCCGCAATATAAATACACGGCGTCCATGTCTGGAATCGCGTTTGAGCGGGCGGTCGGCGTTGGCTTCGAGCTGCCAAAGAATTTTGAAATTCGCATCACGCAGCACCAGGTGGACTGGCTGGGCAAGTTCCGGAGCAAAAATGTCGATCCGGCAGTTCCCGGGCTGGACCTCGGAACTTCCGGACCCTATGGACTTAACGCGACTATTGGCGCGCGTTACTACTTTGGCGGCTACGGTCGCTCGCACTAGGACGGGCGTAACTTCCCTTGCTCGAACTTCGTATTCATCTTTGAGTGGATGAGTGTAAAGCGCAATGCGAGGGAGAAAATCGATGGACCTTCGATCAGTCAGGGTTATAGTTTTCTTGGCGTTGGTGGTAGTGCTTGGTTTTGTGGTGCTAGGACGTTCTGGGTTTGCTGATTCCGTAAGGGCGAGCTTGAACAATGGTTCCGCCGCAGTCGCCGTTGCTCCGGACGCAGCTGCGACGCCTGTATTGGTTGAATTGTTTACCTCTGAAGGATGTTCCAGTTGCCCGCCGGCGGATGCGCTGCTTTCGCGGCTCGGGCGCACGCAGCCTATCCACGGCGCGGACATTATTGCGCTCGAAGAACATGTGGATTACTGGGACCGGCTTGGGTGGAAAGATCCTTTTTCTTCCGAAGAAGCGACCGCGCGGCAGAACGATTATGGCTCTGCCTTCGGCGGAGAGCAAATTTACACGCCGCAAATGATTGTCGATGGGCGCACGGAATTTGTGGGGAGCTCGGACAGTGACGCGCTGCGCGCTATCCGGTCCTCGATCCAGTTGCCCAAACCGGCCGTGCAACTCGATTGGAGCGCGGGCGACAATCTGAAAATAAATGTGAATCCGCTGACGGGCGCGATGCACGGTGACGATCTGCAACTGTTCCTCGTGGTTGCCGAAAACATGCTGCACACGGATGTGAAGCGCGGAGAAAATGCCGGCCGCGCCCTGGAACATAATGGCGTGGTGCGACAGCTTACTCTCGTCTCAAAAATTAGTTCACCGGCGTTGGGATTTTCCTCGACCGCTGCTGTGCATCCCGCGCGCGAATGGAATCGCGAAAATTTGCGCGCTGTGGTATTTGTGCAGGAGCGCCACAGCCGCCACATTCTCGCCGTGGCAGCAATACCCTTTCCCAAAGTTTAAATGCTGGGGCATTTCGTGGTGCCGGCGTCTCGCCGGCGGGGTTAATCCTTGCAAGGCCCAACCCCCACAGGCTGAAGCCTGTGCTACTTCATTTTCCGGCACCGACTCGTGCTAAAGTAACGCGCATTCCATGGCGCGGATTGAAACCTCGGTAGAAATCGCGGCTCCCGCAGAAATCGTATTTGCATTTTTCGTCCCGCAGCGGATGGCTTACTGGTATGGTGCGGATATGCAGGCGTGCCTGGAAGTGCAAGGCGGCGCGCCGGATTTTGCAGTCGCGCAAAAGGTGCACATCGCGGGAAATTTGGGAAAGCGCGAAGTGTCGCACACTGCAGTTGTTACAGCTTTACAGCAAGCTCGATTATTTGAGTGGCGATTCAGCGACCGCTACGGCGTGAAAGGCCTGGAACGATGGGAATTAGAGCTTGTGAATTCGTCATCGGCTCAAAGTGCGGCGGGAACGAAAGTGCGCATGACCAGCGATTACACGATGCCGGGTTTCCTCGGCAAAATGATGGATTGGCTCATGACGCGCCACGCCGTGGCGCGACGCAACGAAAATTATCTTGCGCGGCTTAAGCGCTACGCCGAACACGGTCCGGAGTAACCTAACAATGTCCGAACAAAATCCTGAAATTCCTGCGTCGCAATCTCCGCTCGGGCCGCCCGCGGGACCGCGTACCGGCCGCAAAGCCATCTTCTGGAATGAGACCGAATTTCGCGCCGGCTGGCGTCTGCTGATGTATTTATTTTTTGTTGTCTTGTTTACCCTGATTGGGACATTTTTGATTACGTCTTTGCATTTGCCGGAAATTTCCCGTTCGGGAATCACGGCAACTTCCATGTTGATTCAGGAAACAACCGAAATCATCGCGACGTTCATGGCCGCGGGAATCATGTCCATGCTGGAGGACAGGCGATTCGGAATCTACGGGCTGCCCCGCAGCGAAGCTTTTCGGTCGCGATTTTGGCAAGGCACGCTGTGGGGAATCGCGATGATCACCGCGATTATTTTGCTGATTCGCGCGTTCGGCGGATTTACATTTGGAAATTTGGCTTTGCGCGGGCCGCGTCTGTGGGGGTATGCAGTTCTCTGGGGCGTTGTTTTTATTTTGGTGGGGATTTTTGAGGAATTTTTATTTCGAGGGTACGCGCAATTCACGCTTTCCATGGGTGTTGGATTCTGGCCTGCGGCCCTGTTGCTTTCGGCCGGGTTCGGTGCGATTCACCTTCGCAATGCGGGCGAAGATAAAGTCGGCGCGCTCAGCGTGTTTGTGATTGGAATGTTTTTTTGCCTGACTCTGTGGCGCACTGGAAATCTTTGGTTCGCGGTCGGATTGCACGCTGCGTTCGACTGGGGCGAAACATTTTTGTTTTCCGTGCCGGATAGCGGCCTCGTCGCGCCCGGCCATTTTCTGAATTCTTCGCTGCATGGTCCGGCATGGCTCACGGGCGGGTTGGTGGGACCGGAAGGCAGCGTGATGTCATTTGTCGTGGTTGGAATCACCGCAGTAATTTTTGTTTTTGTCTATCCGGCAAGAAAAGCTAACTAAATTTTCTCCTATCCGCCCTTTTACAATTTCCCGGGGGAATGGTCTTAGTAGCACAGGCTTCAGCCTGTGGGGTTGCGGCCTGGCTAGGACTAACCCCCACAGGCTCAAGCCTGTGCTACTAAAAATATTGCAAGCATCGAAAATTTTTGTGAACACTAAAGAACTATGCGCGAAGAGTTGCACCAAGCTTTTGTTCGAGGGTGGCGAGAATGCGTGACGAAAAATCGGTGAGCTGAGCTTCGGTTAGTGTGGCCTGCAAGCTTTCAAATTTTACGCGAACGAGCAATGCAAATTTCCCTTCGGGCATATTTTTGCCGCGAAACAGGTCGACAGCTTCGATCGAGGAAACTTCGGCGATGCCCAGCGCGCGAATTGCTTCTTCGACGCCGGCAAATGCGGTTCCATCCGCCACGATGAGAGAGAAATCGCGCTCCACGGCCGGAAAGCGGGAAAGTGGTTTATATCGCAGCGCCGCGCGGGCGGCTTTGTAACCGGCGCAGAGCGGCTCCAATTCCAGCTCAGCGATGTACGCATCCTGCCGCAATTTAAATCGCTCGGAAATGCGCCGCGAAAGTTGCCCGGCATGTCCGATAGGCCGCTCGGAAACTGCCGCGGCAATCGCCCGCAGCGAAATTGTTCCCGAGTGTGCTCCCTGTAGCCATTCCGGCGCGCCAGCCTTCCACGCGATTTCGCCAGCGAGATGTCCGATCTGATCGAGATCGCCCTTCAAATCCGCAAACAGGTAAGGGCGTTCCGTTTCTGCGACACCTTTTTCACGCGCGAGCCCCGATGCGCCGATTGTTAAAGTGCGCGTCTCGACCGGTTGCGTTCCGTTCCAGCCATAGGTTTTGCCGAATTCAAACAGGCGCACGTTGCGCTGCCCGTGATTCAAATTCCATTCCAGTGTTCGCGTCATGGTCACGACACCAGTCGAGCGCATCACGGACGCATCTTCGGCCAGCGGATTCGCGATGCGTGCGGGGACTGCGTTTTCCGCACGAAACATCGCGTCGCTCGGTTCATCGACAATCGGAATGGTGATGATTTCCTGATAGCCGAGGCCAATTAAAATTTCGCGCAGGCGATCATCGGCTTCCGCAGATTCGAGTCGCGACGCTGGAAGTTTCGCGGGCGGCAGCCGCACAGGAAATTTATCCACGCCGTAAATTCGCGCGACCTCTTCGATGAGGTCTATTTCGCGCGTCACGTCGCCGCGCCACGATGGGCGCACACATTTCCACGCCGCGTCGCGCGATCCCTCAATTCTTTGCGCGGCATCCGAACGCGCGGGTGCAAAACCCAGGCCCGCAAGAATCGCTTCGATTTCCGCATCGGACACATCCGCGCCCATTACGCGCAAAAATTCCTGGCGCGTCAGAACAATCCTTGGCGCTTCGCTACGGCCTGGATAAACGTCGGCCACGCCAGCAAGAATTTCGCCGCCGCCCAATTGCTGGATAAGCTCAGCGCAGCGGCTCGAAGCGGTCTCCGCCATTTCCAAATCCGCCCCGCGCTCGAAGCGCATCGATGCTTCCGTGCGCAGGCCAAGAAGTTTGGAAGTGCGGCGAATGGATATCGGATCGAACGAGGCGGATTCAAGGAGAATATTTTTACTAGCGAAGCGAATTTCGCTGTCCACGCCGCCCATAACGCCGGCAATGGCCACGGCGTGCGAGGCGTCAGCGATCACGCACATTTCGCTTGTGAGCGTGCGCTCGATGCCGTCCAGCGTGCGCATTTTTTCTCCGGCGCGCGCGCGGCGCACCACGATGCGCTTCTCGGCCAGCAAATCCATGTCAAACGCGTGCAGCGGATGGCCGAGTTCGAGCATGACGTAGTTCGTGGCGTCCACCACATTGTTGATGGAAGTTTGTCCGAGCGCTTCGAGGCGCTGCCGCAGCCAGTCGGGCGACGGCCCAACTTTCACTCCGCGCAGGACTCGCGCCGTATAGCGCCCACACAATTCCGGCGCGTCAATCTGCACGCGGATCGCCGCAGAGACTTGTTCGGAGGATTCGTGCAGTTGCGGTGCCACTTTTTTTAGCGGCAAGCTGTAAAGCACGGCGGCTTCGCGCGCGATGCCGTAGTGCCCCAGACAATCCGCGCGATTCGATGTCAGTTCGGCGTCGAGCATCGGTCCCGCGACGGTCTGGTCCAGCGCTTCCACGGCCGTGCCGGATAAAGAGAGGCGCGTCCGCAATTCTTCCGGCGTCGCCGTCAGCTCAACGAATTCTTTTAGCCAGTTGTAGAGAACTTTCATTGTTATGTTTTAGTTTGCAGAAAAAATAAAAAACGCAAAGCTTAACCCGTCTGCTGTAGCACGCCTCTGAAGAGGCGAGGGTTTAGGCGACGCGACATCTAAATCCCCGCCTCTGAAGTGGCGGGCTACAGCACCACCCCGTAAACCGTTTCCGCCCCTCCCACATGCAAAAACTTTTCTATGCGAACTGGCGCAGGAAACGCACATCGTTCTGGAAATAGAGCTGCAAATCGTTGATGTTGTATTTCAGCTGCGTCAGGCGCTCCACGCCGAGGCCAAAGGCGAACCCTGAAAACTTCTTGGCATCGTAATTCACGAAACCGTAGACGGCGGGATCGACCATACCTGCGCCGAACAATTCAATCCAACCGGAATGTTTGCAGACGTTGCAGCCTTTGGCGCCGCCACAAAACACGCACGTCGCATCGACTTCGACGGAAGGCTCGGTGAACGGAAAATAGCTGGGGCGCAGGCGCGTCTTCACATTAGGTCCCAGGAATTCACGCACGAAATATTCCACTGTGCCCTTGAAATCGCAGAACGTGATGCCTGTATCGACCGCGAGGCCTTCGATCTGGTGGAACATGAAGCCGTGCGTCGCGTCTGGATTATCGCGGCGATAGACTTTGCCGGGGACGATGATACGCACGGGAGGCTGCTGTTTTTCCATCGTGCGAATTTGCATCGGCGAAGTGTGCGTTCGCAGCAATAGTGGCGCGACACCGGGTTTACCCTGAGTGTTTTCCGCGAAGGGCGCGGCCATGTAAAACGTGTCCATGTTGTCGCGCGCAGGGTGGTGCTCGGGAATATTGAGCGCCTCAAAATTGTAGTAGGGTGTTTCCATCTCCGGCCCGGAAACCACGGAGTAGCCGAGCGAAAGGAAAATGCGCTCGATTTCCTCAAAGGTTTGCCGCAGCGGGTGGCGCGAACCGAGCGTGCGAATCACGCCGGGCAGCGAGAGATCTTCACGCTCGCGAGCGTTGGCTGCGCTTTCCGCGGAGGCTTCGATGGCTGCGCGCCGCGATTCGAGTACTGCTTCGATGTGCGCTTTCAGTTCGTTGAGCGCCTGACCGACCGCGCGTTTCAGCTCAGGCTTTGCCGGCTTAAGCCAAGTGTCCGTGACTTGCGTGAGCACGCCGGACTTGCGTCCGGCCCACGCATCGCGCAGCGATTTCCAACCGCTCTCGCTCGTTGCGCCCGCTACGTCGCGATCGAACTGCGCGCGCAGGCCGGCGAAGCACACGGCTACCTGCTCGGGCGAAGTTGCGTCGAGCGGAGGAAGAATTTTTCCAGCCGAAATTGGATTCGCGTCCATTGGGCAAGAATTCTTTCGTGCAGATTTTAGCAAAGCTGAAACAATGCTGCTGTAGCCCGCCTCTCTTGTCCTGAGTGAAAACGAAGGATCAGAGAGGCGGGCTACAGCAATCGTTTACGAATGCGCTAGGCTTTTGCTTTAGCCGCGCCGAGCGAAGCTTTTGCCTGATCCACCAGTTGCAGGAATCCTGCGGCATCCTTCACGGCGATATCGGACAGCACCTTGCGATCGATCTCGACGCCTGCTGCCTTCAGCCCGTGCATCAGCACGCTGTAGGAAATTCCCGCATTGCGTGCCGCCGCGCCGATACGCTGAATCCACAGCGTGCGGAACTGGCGCTTGCGGACGCGGCGATCGCGGTAGGAAAAACGCTCCGCGCGATTGACCGCTTCCTGAGCGGACTGATACAGCTTTGACTTTGTTAGGAAAAAACCCTTTGTGCGCTTTAGAAACTTTTTGCGGCGCGCGCGTCGCTTTGTACCGCGTTTTACTCGAGCCATTTTATTTTCTCCAAGTGCGGAGGCGCATGGCAATCCGCTACATCATGGCAAATCCCCGCGCACGGGAATCCGCACACAATCGGAAAGCAAGAGCGTCTCCACGGCGTGTTTAGAAGCTCAGCGAAAATTTCGTATGACGCGAATTTTTCGCGAGCATTGCCCGGTCCTAAATGCTGATTGGACCGAACCGCTGGCCGGCAGGCCCACCGTGGCGGGTTGCGCTCTGCCTGGCACAGCAAAAAATCAAAAACGGTAATACATTCGGTGCGGCTTGCTTATTTCCGTGTTCTTGCCACCATTGGCCTTACATATTGCCAGATACGAAAATCTTTGTCATTCCGAGCGAAGCGAGGAATCTCACTTTTCTTGCATTCGAACTAAGGAGTGATTCCTCGCTTCGCTCGGAATGACAAATAAGAGCCTGATTCCGCGACCTTACAACAACAAGAACCCCATTAAGATCTAGCCGTACGGCAGCATCTTGTGAACATTGCCTGCGTCGGCCGGATGAACTTGCTTTAACTTTTTCAGGCGGCGCATGCGGTTCGCTTTTTTCGTGCCGAGCAGGTGCCGCTTGCCAGAGTGCATGCGCATTACTTTTCCGGTGGACGTAATCTTAAACCGCTTCGCGGCTCCGCGATGGGTCTTGAGCTTCAGCTTCTTTACCTTCTTTTTTGCCACAGACGTTTCCTCTCTAAAATCTTTCCAGTAGAACAGGCTTCAGCCTGTTTCTTTTGGGTTGAGCGTAACGAAAATTGAGTTCAATTGAATCTATACGGTGCGAACCGCTGACAGGCTGAACCTATCCTACTTAATCGCGCTTCAGCCCTGCCCCCCGGCAGGAGCCCCCGCTGGCTTGGGCGGCGGCGCTCCGCCTCCGCGCTTCGGCGCAAGCAGCGCCATTAAAACGTTTGCTTCCATGCGCGGCCCGATTTCAACCAGCGCATGATCCGCGATTTCTCCCAGCAGGCGTGTCATTTTCGCGCGCCCTACTTCCTGGTGAGCCATTTCGCGGCCGCGATGAAAAATCATCGCCTTTACCTTGTGCCCTTCGCCAAGGAACCGGATGATCTGATTCTTGCGAACCTGAAAATCATGCTCCGCGGTCGCAGGACGAAACTTGACTTCCTTGAGCTGCGAGCCCTTTTGATGCTTGCGCTGTTCGTGCGCTTTTTTGTTGGTTTGGTAAAGATATTTTCCGTAGTCGGTGATCTTGCAAACCGGCGGGTCGGCAGTCGGCGAAATTTCCACCAGATCCAGTCCCCGCTCTTTCGCAAGCTTAATCGCTTCAAATGGCGGCATCACACCCAGCTGCCCGCCATCCTCATCCACCACGCGAATTTCACGCGCCCGAATTCGATCGTTGATCCGAATCCGGTCTGCCTGACGAAAACTCCGTTCCGCGATAAACCCACCTCCAAAAATCGCGCCTGCCAGCCCCTGAAATCACTGGCCTCGGCGACTTCTTCCTTCCAATCCCTCCCCTACGCAGTATTCTGCTCAGGTTCAGGCTGGGCCACAAAGTATAGCACGATAATAAGGTCTGCAATACGGTGAGATACCTAGAATCTAAATCTATTTGGGAATCTATAGTCACTTTCTCCCCGCGCAACTTTCCCAAGAGACGGCATAACATGCAAGCTCGCTACCCTCACTTCATTGCGCATAGCCCCATAGCAAAGAAGAGCCACCCTCAGGTAGCCCCTCTTTCCAAACGGTTTGCCCGCAACAAAACGGGTGGCTGATAAGGCTAAAAAATCAATTTCAGGCCCAATTGCATGGCGCGGCTGCCGCCGGAACCTAGGACTGGATTGCTTGCCGCAGTGTCCGGAGTCTCACACGTACAACCGAACTGGCTGCCGTTCGGATTGTTGAAGCCCGATCCATTTACGCCGGGAGTTCCAAAATTGGGGTGATTGAGGACGTTGAAGAATTCAGCACGGAACTCGGCCTTCATTGTTTCTCGCCATGCCCAACCTTTCGTGACTGAAAGATCCCAATTTTTGAGGCCGCGGCCGCGGAAGATGTTACGCCCGGCTGTGCCGAAGGTCCCAGCAACGGGCGGGATCAAGACCGAACTCCCTTGTGCGAAGCAACCAAGCGTCGACATGCTGCTCTGCAAACCAGTGTTGCTGCCGGTGGCTGCTGTGCAAAGCGCATTGTTTTTGGCATAGGCCGGATCAGACGCGTCGCCGGCGGGGGGGTTGCCAGGCAAAAAAAATGGAATCGGATTCGGGCCAGCGGTGAAATCGGAAGGTTTGCCGACGAAATCCCAGCGGTCCACGTTTTCACCTGTCCCACTAATGTTGCTGCTGGTATCCACTGCCGACCAAGGCTGGGCGGTCTGAACGCTGAGGATTGAATTTATCTGCCAGCCTTCGAGCGCTTGCCCAAACCCTTTCCTGCCAGGAATCGCATAGGTGGTGGTAAACGTGAAACGATGCCGAATGTCAAAATTGCTGTCTCCATATTCCAGTTGAGGAGCGTTGCTGTTTTGGGGAATTCCTCCACCGAAATTGGCTGAGGCGATATCCAGCGCGTGGGCGTACGTATAACCGCCGGTGAACGAAAGGCCGTGCGAGGTGCGCTTGGTGAGCGTTGCCTGAAGACTATCGTAGTTGGAATAGTCCTGATTCGATATCTGGTAGATGAACGCGAGATAAGGATACTGATTGCTAAATGGGCGTAGGTTCGTAGCTGGATTCAGCTGATTCATATCGTGGAATCCAATCAGTTTACTGCCATGATCGCCCACATATCCTACCTCGAGTGAAAGGTCATTGGTTATCGAGCGCTGGATTTCAGCGGTCCACGTGGTGACAAACGGCGAGCGCAAGTTTGGATCGACGGCGACGGTGTTGCAGGGGCTAACTGCGCAATTGACCGCGCCGGTCGGAAAGATCGTTGAGCCTCCAACAGACGATCCATTCCAATTAACAGGTGACCCTGAGAACGCCTTCCCTGTGAACGTAAACGAACCCACGGCGATATTGCCGGGGCCCGGCTGCGTATTACCTGGTGTTCCGATAATCGCTCCTGTAGGAACCGTCCCTAACCCAAGCGTATTGCTGTAAGCGAGGAACACGTTATAGGAAAGTTGTTCGTAAACGACCGCAGCGCCCGCGCGGAAAACAGTCTTACCATTGCCAAATATGTCCCAGGCAAGGCCAAACCGCGGAGCAACGTTATTATGATCGCCGCCATACGGCGAATTGATTCCGCTGCCCACCTGCACAAGTCCGGTCGCAGGAAGGAAATTTCCCAGCTGATCGTTGGCATCCTTGATGACCGTATTGATTTCGTAGCGGACTCCGAGGTTCAGAACCAGCCGCGGCTTGATGCGCCAGTCATCTTGAAAGAAAACCGCGTAACCCTGATTGGTGATGTTCCGTTCCGCGTTACCCAGCAGAATCTTTCCCTGGTTCGGATATCCCAGGAGAAAATCTTCCAGGGCGGTTGCGCCGGTGAAGGCTGTGCCGGCGCCAAAGCGAATAAATCCTCGGGAAGTATTCAAAGCGCCGCCAGTGAAGCTATTGTCAACTATCTCGCCGCCAAACTTGAAGGCATGCTTGCCCATCAGGTAGGAAACGTGATCCTGGATGATGTAATCGGTTTCCGGTCCTTGAATCTTGGGCCACGTCCCGCCCCCCAGCGTCGTGAATGTCGTGTTATTTCCATTTATAGAAATTTGAGGTAACCCGAAATACAGTGGGTTGGTGACGCCCGTATTCAGCCCATACGTGGTTGGATCGACGGTGTGGTCGCCCACGAAGGAAGGTTTGAGCAGATACTGTGCTCCAAATTGCGCTTCATTGACCCACCTGGAGTTGGGAATCCATGTCCAGTTCATGTTGCCTACTTCCGGACGCTGTGTCTGCTGAGTCAAAAATGTCGGCGACAGGTAGGCCGCGTCTTCGTCGTGAACAACGCTGTTCGCTATAAAATACATGGCGCTCAGCGTGTTCTTTTCGTTGATGTGAAAGTCGACTTTCGCCAGCCAATTATCGGATGCAAAGGTGCTCGGGAAATTGGCTGATACGATCCCGGGATTCGTCGTACTAGCGATACTGGTGGTTGGCCAGATGGTATTCAGCAGATGTTGGCTGAGCGCGCTGAGGTTAGCCGTTCCTCCTACTCCAAACGATGTGCAATACGCCACCGCAGAATGCTGCAGGGCGCATTGTGCGTTAATCCCGGCCACGGCGTCGGGAATACTCAATACGGGATTCCCTCCCAACGAGACGCTAACTGGTTCCGTGGCCTGAAATGGACTACCTACCGTGTATCGCTGGCCCTCATACCCGCCGAAGAAAAATATCCGGTCTTTTTTAATCGGGCCA
>Ga0210386_10001084_pt1 | contig 24486 bp, 16 predicted proteins | sample IncBWH32OmetaG_FD_160091 | JGI IMG/M metagenome (GOLD analysis project Ga0210386, IMG submission 160091) | Forest soil microbial communities from Barre Woods Harvard Forest LTER site, Petersham, Massachusetts, United States - Inc-BW-H-32-O ...
ATACGGTTTACTTGCGGAACTCAATCAGCTGGTGAACGAATATTACGCAGTCGAAAAACTCGATCCGTCGAAGCTTCCTTACCTTCAACAGCAGATATGGGATCTGGTGATGAAGGCGAATCTACATTCCGACCTCGATTTCAAAACAATGCTTTCGCGGGACCACGGAGACCATAAGCATGAGTGGGACGATAAGCTCACACCCGAGGGTGTTCCCACGACTCTGGCGGAGATGAGCGGCAACGATGTCGCACATCTGATCGAAGATTTAGACGGCTATCTGTGCGAGTTAGGCATGGCTCAGATCCGCGACGGCTTGCACATTCTCGGCCAAATGCCTCCAATGGCTGAGATGCTTCGCTCCCTGACCCGCCTTTCGAATGCGGGTTCTCCGAGCCTCCAGGTGAGCCTTGCTGCGGCCTTCGGCTTCGATCTGACGCGATTGCTCGAAAAGCCTGGCGAACGTTTACAAAATGAAGGCACACTTCTCGGACAGTCAACTCATACCTACGCGGATGTTCTCGAGATACTTGACCACCGCACGCTTGATCTCTACACAATGCTTGAAAATCTTGGCTTCCGAACTGAAGTTATATCCGATGTCCAGCACGCCGTGCTTGGCCTGGAATCTGACGAAGTTGCAAAAGTGCTCGCATTTGCCTGCGAAGAACTTGTGCCAAAGCTTGAGCAGACCGGCGACGAAATTGAGCATTTGCTTGACGCGCTCGAAGGGAAATATGTGCCGGCTGGACCGGCTGGCGCACCAACACGCGGCATGGCTCATATCCTGCCAACAGGCCGTAACTTTTATGCAGTCGATCCGCGTGCGCTTCCCTCTCATGCAGCTTGGCGTGTCGGGCAGAACCTCGCTCGAGAGGCAGTGGAACGGTTTCACAAGGAAGAAGGAACTTATCCCGAGATGATGGGCTTGAGTGTCTGGGGAACCTCACAAATGCGTACCCATGGCGATGACGTAGCTGAGGCACTCGCCTTACTAGGAGTTGAGCCGATCTGGAATGCGCAATCAAGACGGCTTGAGAATGTCGGCATTATCCCGCTTGAGCAGCTCGGCAGGCCACGTATCGATGTAACTCTTCGCATCAGTGGCTTCTTTCGCGACGCGTTTCCACATCTCATCGATCTCTTCGATCAGGCGGTTTCGCTGGTAATGGAGCTTGACGAACCCCTTGAGCTGAACTTCCCTCGCAAGCATTATCTGGCAGACCTCGAAAAACGTAAGGACCTACCCACGGACGAGGCTGAAGCACAGGCCCGCTACCGCATGTTCGGCGCTAAGCCAGGAGCTTACGGAGCGGGCATTTTGCCGTTGATAGAAACCGGCAACTGGAAAAGCGACCAGGACTTTGCCCGTGCATTTCTCGAATGGGGTGGCTATGCCTACGGTGAAGGTGCCGCCGGCGTGGACGCGAAGTCAGTCTTTGCCGCACGGCTGCAATCGATTCAGGTCGCACTACACAATCAGGATAATCGCGAGCACGACATCTTCGATTCGGACGATTACTTCCAATTCCACGGCGGCATGGTCGCATCAATTCGCGCACTGACAGGAGTACAGCCCAAAGCTTATTTCGGCGACAGCTCCCGTCCTGACGCGGTTCAGGTGCGAGATCTGAGAGAAGAGGCCTTGCGGGTCTACCGTTCTCGAGTCATTAATCCGAAGTGGATGGACAGCATTAAGAGACACGGATACAAAGGCGGACTTGAACTAGCTGCCACAGTCGATTACATCTTCGGCTTTGATGCAACTGCGCAGATTGCACCCGATTTTGTCTATGAGGGTTTAGCGAAACATTACGCCCTGTCGCAGGAGATACGCGATTTTCTCGGAGCCTCCAACCCATGGGCACTAAATGCTATTGCTGATCGTCTTCTTGAAGCGGCAAAACGTGAGCTATGGGAAGATCCGTCACCGGAGACACTGGACGCTTTGCGAAGTGTTTTGCTCGAAAGCGAGACGCTGCTTGAAGCGCTGGGAGAGCGGAAACGGGAGACTGTCGAATGAAGCTGCCCGTTTACCCATTCTCCGCAATCGTCGGTCAGGACCAGATGAAGCTGGCGTTGTTGTTGGCAGCCGTCGACTGGCGCCTCGGCGTGCTGCTGCGCGGTGACAAAGGAGCCGGCAAAACGACTACGGCTCGCGGGTTGGCGGTTCTTCTACCAGAGCCTGCACCCTTCATCAACCTGCCAATCGGCGCGACGGAAGATCGATTGCTTGGCGGACTGCATCTGGAACGCACATTGAAGGGCGATCCAGCATTGAAACCTGGCCTTCTCTCCGAGGCGCATCACGGCGTGCTGTATATCGACGAGATCAACCTTCTGGCCGCTCATCTCGGCGACGCTCTGCTCGATACTGCCGCCAGCGGCGTGAATGTAATTGAGCGCGAAGGCCTCAGTGCATCGCATGCCGCTGAGTTCGTCCTACTTGGCAGCATGAACCCGGAGGAAGGTTTATTGCGGCCACAACTGCTCGACCGCTTCGCGCTCGCGGTAGACATTATGGCGCCCGTGGAAGCAAATGAGCGCCAGATCGTCGTGGAACGAAGAATCGCTTTCGATCGCGATCCAATCAATTTTGCGGCGGATTGGTCGCAACAGCAAGAAATGCTGCGCGGCAAAATTAGTGCCGCACGGGCACGGCTGCACTCAATTGCCTATTCGAGCGAAATTCTAGCCCAAATTAGTGCGACGATCTGCGAAAAGGGAGTACGCTCGCTGCGTGCGGATTTAGCCGCGCTGCGTTCGAGCATTGCTTATGCAGCTCTCACAGACGACGAGTGCGTACAGGGGCATCATGTAGAGACGGTGCTTCCATTGGTGCTGGCTCACCGGGTTAAAACTGGCAGACATTCCTCTTCGCCGCCTCCTCCTTCTTCTTTGCAGCCACAGGCGATTCCTCGGGTAAAGGAAAGTGGACAAGAAGTGTTAGAGCGAATTTTCTCTCCACGGCGAATCGAAGCTCCGATAATCCATTCAACATTCGAAGAACCAGCAACACGCGGAACTAGCACAGCCACAGCGGCGAGCAATCCTGGTCCGGTTGTACGGACTCGTCGTACAGACATTCCGAAAGAGCTCGATCTTCGCGCAACGCTGACTCAAACGGCACTTGAAACTGGAAGGGTTGAGCCGCGTTTGACTGATCTGTATGAAAAGGTACGCAAACCAATTGCCGGAACGCGTTACTTGTTCGTGATCGATTCGAGCGGTTCCCATGCAGCCCATGAGAGGATGCGTCTTGTTAAAGGTGCGGTTACAAGCTTGCTTGACCGCTCCTTTAAGAAAGATGATGAGGTCGCGATGATTGTCTTTCGTGGAACTGATGCTCACGTTTTGATAGAGCCGACACGCATTATGCAAGATGCGGCCACGGCGCTCGAATATCTCCCCACTGGTGGCCGAACGCCTTTGGCCCATGCGCTGGACCTTGCAAAGGGTTATGTCACACCTTCAACCATTCTGGTTATCCTTACCGATGGGCGAGCAAATGTTGCGCTGCACAAAGGAGATCCATGGCAGGAGACCCTCGAAGCAGCGAGGCAGTTACGATGTCCAGCACTTGTAATCGACACGGAGAACACAGCACACCCAACGGGAAGAGCTCAAATATTAGCAGATGTTATGGGAGCCAAGCGTGTCGGTCTTGAAGATCTTCGAGCCGAAGATGATTTGATCCTCACACGTCAATCGCTTTAGATCCATTCTCAACAATTGCGAACTCGCTTTGCCTCGGCAATCAGGATGAATATTGTCATCGGGCCGCGTAGAAGTGAGTTTATTCCGGACTCGAAACAAACACACCTCTACCAAGCTTGCAGAAAGCCAACAGATCTGCATAGTATCTGCACGCGATTTTACCGGCCTTCCGCATTCGCGACGTTCGCGGCTAGTTTGAGTTCCTGATCTGCCTGGATGAGGAGTTCCTTGGCTCTTTGTGCGTGGCCGCCCAACTGGCCCTGGTTAGCCTGTTGCGCCCTTTCGATTTTTTGGTATGCATTGACAATGTAGCCCTGGGCATTCCGTAAGTTGCCGTGGCGGGTGCCGATGTTAACGACTGGACCCTGCATGTAGACAACAGTGGGTGCCTGTTCGTAGACAACAGGCGGGGCCTGCTCGTACACAACGGATTGCGCATGTGCATTGGTTACTCCACTAAAAGCAGCGGCGCATAGGATGGCGGTGGTTATCATAACGTTCTTCATGGTTCTTCTCCTTATAAGTTCAGTTGGTGGTAAAAATTTAGAGTCATCGGTCGGCCATCGCCAATCAGCGATGGAATAAAGCCTTGCCGCAAGCGTGCTATTCAACCGGCGTCCAGTCTTCCGAAGGGTTGTATTCCTTGATCGATGCGGCAACGTCGGTCGTTTTCGTGCCAAGGTCTTTCTGGTAAACAATGCCGTCCCGGCTCAAAATGAATGTCATGATTCCTGAGTCTTGATACTTGACCGGCGTAGCAAGGATGGCGAAGCCGCCTGCCATCTTTCCACCTGCGAGATAGCTCTTGGCCCCCTCTCCGGCGTTTTGTCCCTGTGCGGTGAGAATTCGAAATGAATATCCGTCGAACGTGGGGTCGGCATCGGGTTGGGTAGATGAGATGACATCTTTCGCAAAGTCATCCACTCGTCCCAACGGGCTCGACGGCTGATTCTTTGCAACCTGCCAGTACAATCCATCCTGTTTCCCTGGACTGCTGAGAATCTTCCGGGCGTATTCATGTGCTGGCTTTCCATCGTGAGCACTTTTGAAGTAGAGCTCCTGCGCGTTGGCTATTGCCGAGACGGCATCGATTGCTAGCAATTCATTGTTTCCGATGCGCCGCGCGACAATTTCGTCTTCGCCGGCCGCGGTATTGAAATACCACTTCGACGATGAGTCCAGCGTGAGTGGAATCGGATAGGGATAGTTATCAGCTCCGATATAAAGGATCCGGTTGCCATCCGTCATCGTTACCCAGCGATTCATTCGGTCGTACTTAGTGACAAAAGAAGCGAGTGCGACTTCATCTTCTTGTGCGTCTCCGGAATTCAGAATTGCTTTCGAGTCCGGGCCAAGAATGCGGACGAGGGTGGTTTCATCTCTATTCCGCGCCGCTGTCTGCAGGGCTTCGCCGGCTTCCTCAGGCGTAGCGAATGTCGCCTGTGTCTCTGTGTCCGAGGCATTGCCAGACTTCCCCGCCTGGCCTCGGCACACCGTCACACTGACTGTTCCCAACAAGAACAGGACACATACAAGATGAGCCATCTTACTTTTTGAATTTCCAATGTGTAACTTCATAAGTTTGCCTTTCATCGTTGTTTCATTGCACATCGACTGCGCCTGTTAAACTATTTTGGTTGCGCCTATCGCCTGTGACCACCGGTGTTGCGAGGAGCACTCATGTGCTGAGGACGCGACCGCATAGGGGCCTGGTGCATGCTGCTGCGACCACGAAATGACGCAGCACGGTCACGGTCACCGTTACCGCTCATGTAAGAACGCGACGGGTTCCCTCTTCCAAAAGCATTGTCGCGATCGCGTTCATTGCTGGCCTGCATACGCTGGCTCCCGTAGTCTGCCGCCCCGCGCTGCATGCCATCTTCTCCGCCAATAAGGCCGTGGTTGCCGTTATCTCCACCATTTGGCTGGTTGTTCGGATTCGTGCTGGGAACGTCGTGATGAAAACCACCGTTCGGGCCGTAATAGCCATTCGGGTGGTACCCGCCGTTCGGGCCATAATGTGTATCGGTGCCCGGACGATAGGCTGCTGATTGCCCATGATCGCCGTAGTCAGCAGCCCCGCGCTCTACGCCGCCGTTGCCGCCAATCAGGCCGTGATTGCCGTTATTTCCACCATTCGGCTGATCGTTTGGATTCGTGCCAGGAACATCGTGGTGAAAGGCACCGTTCGGACCGTAATAACCGTTCGGGTGGTATGCGCCATTTGGACCATAATGCGTATCGGTGCCAGGATGATAGCCATCATTGCCCGGTCCCCAGGGATGGTAGTTGTTGTTCGTGGCCCGGTTAATGACAGTTCTGTTGATATAAGTGTTGTTGTTATAAATGACATTGCCACCCCCACCACCCCATCCCACATTCCAGGAATGCCATCCCCAACCGAAGCCTCCTCCCCAACCGCCGCCAAACGTGGCGCCAACGGCGATACCCGTTCCGAAGTAGAGACCAGCCGCAACGACAGGCACTGGCGGAGGCACATAGAGCGGCACCGCCACAGGTGCTCCGTAAACCACAGCCGGATTGTATTGGGGAACGTAAACCACCTGTGGATCGGCAGGCTTGATCACAATGGTTGAAGGACTCTGCTGAACCACCGTGATCTGCGACGAAGTTTGGAGAGTTCCTGCAGCCTGCGCCCTGGCGCGCATGGTCTGCACAGCAGCCATGACATCTGCCTGCTGATTTGTAAATGCATCTCCCAGGCTGGATGTCCACGATAAGTTACGCGCCAGATTGTGCAGCACGGAAGGAAACTGAGTCAGCGCTTTCACACTTGGGTCCCAGGACTGCTGATTCACCGCCTGCGCCAGAGCATCTCCCATGAGGCTCGTGTTCTGCGCGAGCCAGTCATCCGCGAATGCGATCTGGTCTGGATAAGCGGCGGCCGCAACGACCTGTGCCACCAGTGCATCGGGATACAGCGCAATGGGCGCTACCAGAGAATCGAGTTGGTCTGGCGTCAACGGCGCGACTGCTGGAGGTGCTGTTGTTGGCGGAGTTTGCGAAGAAGCCTCCGGAGACTGGGATTGGAATGCATGTGCGACATTCAGCGGTCCTGTTACGACCAAAGTTAGACACACTGCTTTCAGGAGAATTTTCTGTATCGTTTTTGTAGTTATCTGTTCCATAAGCCACCTTTTAAAGCCTGAAGTGCACATACTGTTGATCTGCCATTCCTCAAGCCAGGAGGTGTCGATCGGTGTCACATCCATGACCAAAGTCGTTGTGCCTCGAACACGAGAATAGGAGCGTCCCGCAGAGAAACGAATAGAGGTTGCTACACGATAGACCGTGTGGTGTTACATGCACGCCCCGTGTGGTTCCACATGAGCGGTATACGTGCCCGAAGCTTCACCACAGCAGGAAACGCACGTCATCGCGCTAGGGGAGACGAGGCTTAGAAAGGCTTAGGGCACTACACCGCACGCATGCGCCATGACACAGAGGACTACATCGCAATTGAGATGAACGGCTTAGTAGGAAGCCTTGTTCTGTAAGGCGAATCGAAGCAACGCATTGGCGCCTTCGCCCTCTAGTCCAAGTTTGCGAGTGATGTTTGTGCGATGGTTCTCAACAGTTCTGTAGTGAATGGAAAGTTCTGAGCCGATTTCCTTGCTGGTTTTTCCGGTAGCAATCAACTGCATAACGCGTCGTTCAGTCGGAGTTAGTTTACTTGCCAAAGATTGGTCTGATTTTGTACCGGATACTTCACGCCGTTGTAGGAGGCCAGCCGTGATGGCGGAACTTAGATAAGGCCGTCCTGCAGCAACAGCGCGAACACCTGCGACAACTTCCTGAGTAGCGCTGTCTTTCAAAATATAACCGGCGCTTCCCAGGTCCATCGCGCTGCGAAATAGGTCCTCGTTGGTATGGAAGGTAAGAAAGATAATTTTTGTTTCCAGGCCACGCTTGGCAATCTCGCGGGCAACTCCCAGTCCGTCGAGTTTTGGCATTTCAATATCCAGCAGCGCAATATTTGGGCGGAGACTTTCGACGAAGGCCAATGCCATTTCTCCATCCGATGCTTCAGCAACGACTTTCAAGCCGGGGTCTTCCTCAATGCTAAGTCGGAGTCCTTTACGCATGAGCGGATGATCGTCTGCTATCAGAATCCGAATCTCATCACTCATGGCTGTCTCCTTTTCGCCGGATCTCTATCGTCATCACTGTGCCCCTACCGGGTGTGGATCGCACCTTGAAGTCCCCACCGAGCAGACTCGTCCGTTCCGAAATCCCTGTCAATCCAAAGCCATTCGTCGGCGGTTGAGACGGTTTTTCTGTCGGACTGAAACCGCACCCGTTATCCCGAATCGTCATCATTACACTCAGCCCGTCCCGCTTCACCTGAATACTTGCTTCAGTAGCCTGCGAATGCTTCATGATATTGTTTAGCGACTCCTGCACGATCCGGTAGAAGTTGATTCTCAAGTCTTCCGGAAATACATCATCGATGTTGTCGATGTCACTTGAAAAGTGAATTCCTGATGCAGCAGAAACCGTTCGTACCATTGCTTCGATAGCCTTGGTTAAGCCAAGCCTGTCCAATTGAAAGGGCCGAAGATTATAAGAGATTTCTCGCGTCTCATTGATCGCTGCCGCGGCTTCGCCGCTGATCTCTTCCAGCGTTTGCACGTCACGGCCATTGGCATTTTGTTTACTTGACTTGAGTAGAAAGTGCGCCAGATTCTTAATCACGATCATTCGTTGGCCGAGGCTGTCGTGCAACTCCGCCGCGATGCGCTTGCGCTCGTTTTCCTGCGACGCAATCAGCTGCCGGGAAAATGACTGGTGCACCGCATTCGCCCGCTCCACTTGCATCATCCGGTAGCGCCACGTGATCAGGAACAACATACCAATCGCCAGCAACATCAATAACTGGAACCACCAAGTCTGATAAAACGGCGCTAGGAAAGTGATCTCCAGCGTCTTTCCTTCGTTGTTCCAGATTCCATCGCTGTTGCCGGCAATCACATGGAACAAATATTTGCCCGGACGCACGTGCGAATAATAGGCGGTGCGTCTTGAGCCTGCGTCGATCCACGTCGAGTCCAGTCCCTCGAGCTTGTACCTGAAATGGATCTGGTCGGATTTGATGAAACTGAGGGCCGTATATTGAACTTCTACGTTCTCTTTGCCGGGAGCAACTCTTATTGGTGTGTCCAATGCGACAGAGGCTCGGTCGATCGTAAATGATTCTATGACGACCGGCGGCGGCTCCGGATTCGTGGAAACAGCCAGAGGATTGATCACAGCCACGCCGTCCTGCGTTGGAAACCACAGCATGCCATCGTTCGTTTTGGTACCGGCCGGCCATAAACCACCGTTACACTCGACGTTAAGCATGCCGTCTACCTTGCCGTAGGGAACTGACTTGATCATGCCGCGCTTGCCCGCAGCAAAATCATTCAGTTCCCGTTTGCTGACGCGATAGATGCCTCGATTGCAGCTCATCCATAGGTTGCCTTGCCCATCTTCGAGAATCTGAAAAACACCATTGTTGAATAATCCCTCGCGCGTGCTGTATCGCGTGAATCTTTCGCCGTCGAATCTGCCAAGGCCGCCATCATACGTGCCGATCCAAACCACGTCATCGCTGTCTATATAGATGGATCGGATGTTATTGCTGGGCAAAACATTGCTGTCTGTCCAATGCGTGAATCGGCCGTTCTGGATTCGCGTCAGACCTCCGTATCCTCCAATCCACAGATCTCCTGCCTTGCTCTCTGCAATGACGCGTACGTCGTCTACTGCAAGCCCATCTGAAACGCTGAAGACTTTCGTTACCCCACCCTTGAATGACACTAACCCGCGCGACGTGCCAAACCACAATGTGCCCCGACTGTCCTCGTAGATGTCCTGTACGATTGCACCATCGGGCAGAAGTAGACCCATCGCTCGTCGAAATCTGTTGCCTTGATGAACCCAGAGACCTCCGTGTGTGGCAACCCACAAAATCCCGTTGCGATCCTCAAGGATCGCGGTTGCAAGGCGGGCGTTCGGAAGATTCGAAAGGGTGAAACTTGTAAACTTCCCTTTGTAAAAGCGGCTAAGGCCGCTGTACCACACCCCGATCCACACTGCACCCTCATGATCCTGATAGATCGGATAGACGTTCCTGTCGATCAACCCTTGCTCTTTCGAATACACACGGACTGATTCTTGTTGAAGGCGGTAGAGACCTTGTCCTTCAGAACCTAACCAAAGATTCCGTTCACTATCTTCTTGTATCGAATGGAAAGGAATGGTCACGATGTTCCCTCCGGACGAATAGGCCAAGGACCGGGTAAGGCGTGGACCTATCTGCAAAGTCCAGGGATGTCCTCGGTGATCGATATAGGAAGTGGTGAGGATGTGGCCAAATGGGCCCGTCACTTTTCCATCCTGAGCGATGCGGGCGTGCGCACCGTTCGACGTTTCGATCCAGATGATTCCGGTCCCTTCTCTAGCGGCTCCCCATATGGAATTGCCGGGAAGCCATGACGGAAGCGCATAGATTACAAAGCGGCCGTTGATGAAACATTGCAGACTGTCCTTACCAGTCGACCAGAAGCCGCGGTTTTCCCATGCGAACGGCTGATAGCGAGCTCCAGATGATTTTGGGCCGGCATCAATAAATCTGCCTGCGGCTTCATTCCATTCAGCGATGGCTTCACTCGTCAGGATCCACACGTGACCGGTGTCATCACCCGTTAAACCCAGAACAATATTGCCTGGAACTCCCTCCCGTTGGCCGAAAGTCCGAAAGGTGCCATTGTGATATCGAGTAACGCCGCCTGCTTCCGTTGTAAGCCAAAGATCACCCCTCTGATCTTTGTACATAGAGCCGAATCGGTTAGAGGCCATGCCAGGCGTGTTGCTCTTGTTGAAAATAGTGAAATGCATTCCATCGAAGCGCGCCAGCCCGTCAAACGTGGCAATCCAGAGGTATCCATCATTTGTTTGCCGAATACTGCGAATCACATTCTGAGGCAGACCATTATCCGCTGTCCATACATCGGATCGGTATTGCGCGCGAGCGGAGGGGCCAAACCAGATTGAAACGAGCAGGTATGCGAGATAGAAGGCCCAATGGACACAATCCTGCACGCGAAAGAGCAAGAGCTGCCGGAGACAAAAACCAGGATGCGGGTCATCACCTGCCATCAACTCCCTCTGATTTCTTCTCAAAAAATGTCTCTCCCCGAGGGCGTCAGGAATGCGGTCAAAGCGACATATTCTTTGCCAAGCAGCATACATGCTGTGATTGCGCTAGACAATCATGTTCGACGGATCATCTTGATTCCATTAGGCCCATTTGATCACCCGTGTGGAACCACACGATATCTGTGTAGCAGCCTCTATATCTTTGTTCCAACAGCTTTTATACATTTGTACTGAGCCATTTCGAAGGATTGTGCCGTCGCTCTAACCGCTCTTTAAAAATACAAATGGGAAAATAATGACAGTTTTGATTGTTGAAGATAATGCCGGAATTCGGCGACTACTGCGGCGCACCCTTGTTGATAGTGCCGGTACCATCTGGGAATGCTGCGACGGGGCCGACGCTCTGGCGAGTTATCAAGATCATCGGCCAGACGTTGTAATTATGGACATGCGAATGCCGCGTATGGATGGACTGACGGCGACAAAACAGATTCGGGAGTACGATCCGTTCGCCCGGGTGGTGGTAGTCACCGATTACGATGACGATGATCTACGGGCAGCTGCCTTTGAATCGGGAGCTGGCGGATACGTCCTCAAGCAGGAGCTATCTGATTTGCCGGGTATTCTTTGTTCGCTAACGAATGCTCGCGACTAACTATCAAATGATGTCTGCCTAGTTAGTCATACCGATTGCTGCACAGATTTATGGCTGATCAGGATACACACCTAAGGCGCTTCAGTTGCGCTTAAGGTTTAGGAGCTATTCTGACCCTCATGTGCCGTATACAAGGCAACCAGTTTTATTCGGCATCGCGAGCCTGTTTCCTCGCCTGTTTTCTAGGTATCGCTATGCTGGCAAATGCCCAGAAAATAGAGACGGGCGCAGCGGTGATCACGCTCCAGGATGCAATACGTCGAGCCGAGCAGAACGAGCCCGCTTTCGCTAGTGCTGTGGCAGCTGATAAGACTGCATCGATCGACCGCTATCTGGCGAAAGCCGCTCTTCTGCCATCCGTCATGTATCACAATCAAGTGCTTTACACTCAGCCCAACGGGCTGAAGAATCAGGCCGGCCAGACTGGGTCTCAGGCGGCTCCTGTTTTCATCACAAACAATGCGGTTCACGAGTATTCAAGTCAAGCATCGATCAATCAGACGATCGGGCTAAAACAGTTTGCGGAAACTCAGGTGGCTTCCGCAAACGCGGCGCGAGCGTCAGCAGAATTAGAAGTGGCTCGGCGCGGACTCGTCTCTACCGTAGTTGGCCTGTACTATGCTGTTTCGGATTCGGAAACACAACAGCGTCTCCTCGCGGACGCGTTCCGCGAAGCCCAGTCTTTCACCGATCTGACGCAGAAGCGCGAAGCTGCTCGTGAAGCAGCGCATGCCGACGTAGTGAGAGCTCAACTGCAGCAACAGCAGCGCCAGCGCGATCTGAGTGACATTACGTTGGCAGCTGATAAGGCTCGGCTGGAATTAGCCGTCCTCCTCTTTCCCGATCCGCGGACGCCATATTTCACAGAGGGGCCGGCCGGGGCGCCTTCGCTTCCAACGCGGGATGAAGTGAATCGTCTTGCCGCAGCCAACAATCCTGAACTGCGGAGCGCTTTGGCGGAGGTACAGACGAATAATGCAGAAGTCTCTTCGGCAAAAGCAGCATACCTGCCCGATCTTGTCCTGAACTTCACCTATGGTATTGATGCGCCACAGTTTGCGACGCGAGGACCCGATAACGCGCGCAACCTCGGGTACTCGATCAGTGGAACGCTCGACATTCCAGTATGGGATTGGTTTTCCACTCAGAAGCGGGTGAAACAGAGCGAGATTCGGCGAGATGCCGCCAGGGTCGCGTTGACCGCAACCCAAAAAAGATTCATAGCAACACTGGAAGAGGCATACTCGGAGGCATCCGCTGCAAGAGATCAGTTGGACTTGATTGATCAGAGTGTAAGTTCGGCAGAAGAAAGTTTGCGTCTGACGAAACTTCGTTACTCGGCCGGAGAGTCGACTGCCCTTGAAGTAGTCGACGCTCAAAACAGCTATCTCTCCGCCGAAAGCGCCCAGGCCAACGGCGTTGTCCGGTATCAAACTGCTCTTGCCACATTGCAATTACTAACTGGAACTCTGTGAGCATAATCGTGAACGTGACTCAAGGATTTGCCCGCAAACGCCCTTTTCATCTGACAACAATGTTGATCTGCGCAATGTTTTTACAAGGATGCAAAACGGCGAATGAAGCAGAGACGACCGCACTCGTAACGGTTCAGGCGGAACGTCCAGAGATCGGCGAAATTTCTGAACACATCATGGCCGATGCTACGTTGTCTCCGCTGGCACAGGCAGCAATTTCGCCGAAGATAACTGCACCAGTACGGACGTTCTACGTCCAGCGTGGTTCAAAAGTAAAAGCAGGGCAACTTCTTGCCGTGCTGGAGAATCGTGATCTCACTGCTCAAGAGATCGACAACAGAGGTCAATACAGTGCGGCGCAAGCCGCGTTCGACATGCAGACGAAAGCACAGGTTCCAGAGGACTACAGAAGAGCTGAGCTGGACGTCGCGCAAGCCGAGGCTCAACTGAATCTGCAGAGAGATATCGTCGCATCGCGAAAGAAGCTGCTGCAGGAAGGTGCAATCGCCGGAAGAGAATACGATACGGCGAATGCGGCACTCGTGCAGGCGCAGGCTTCTTATGAAAGCGCACAGAATCGTCTGATGTCGTTACAGAAAGTAAGTCGCGCAGCAACCATTCAACAGGCGGAAGGGCAGCTCTCCTCGGCCAAAGGCAGGTATCTCTCCGCCCAGGCGCAGGTATCCTACTCAGAGATCCGCAGTCCAATCAGCGGAGTCGTTACAGATCGGCCCCTATTCCCTGGAGAGACGGCTAACTCAGGCAACACACTCGTCACCGTCATGGATACGTCAGCCCTGCTGGCGAAGGTTCACCTGTCGCAAACGGCCACGCAAAGGCTGAGAGTCGGCGATGAGGCATCCGTGGTCATGCCTGGGATGGACGATCCCGTGCCAGCAAAGATAACCCTCATCAGTCCGGCTCTGGACCCTGGAAGTACGACGGTCGAGGTGTGGCTGGGCATCGAGAATGGCTCTGGGAAATACAAGTCTGGGACACCGGTAAGAGCCTCCATCAGAGGCCGGACAGTTACACAGGCGATCAAGGTGCCGCTATCCGCAGTTCTCACGGACCCGGACGGATCAAAGTCCGTCATGACAGTTGGGGCCGACGGCACCGCTCATAAGCGAGCCGTTCAACTTGGCATCAACGACGGAAAAGATGTTGAGGTGACACACGGAATAAGCGGATCGGAGACCGTCATTATCACTGGCGCCTATGGATTAGATGAAGGAACGAAGGTCCAGATTGGCAAGGCCGATGAGGACAAAGCGAACGGAGAGAAGAATTGATTGGACAGCCTTTGGCGCCGCACTCAGAAAGGCCGTTCTGGCTTGTCCGCTATCGAGGGCTAATCTTTTTCTTCCTCGTCATGCTCTCGCTTGCAGGCATTTACGCAGCTCAGCAGGTTCCTATCTCGGTGTTCCCGGAGACGAACTTCCCGCGAGTGGTGATTGGCGTCGACAACGGCGTGATGCCGGTAGAGCAGATGCAGGTAACCATCACGAAGCCGATCGAAGATGCGGTCAACTCTGTTCCTGGCCTCGTCACGGTTCGCTCCACCACGAGCCGTGGCTCGGCCGAGGTCAGCCTCTTCTTCGGCTGGGATGTCGATATGTTCCGCACGCTTCAGTTGGTGGACGCGGCCATCGGCAAAGTGCGACAGACGCTTCCCAGTACTGCCACAATCACTACAAACCGTCTCACATTCGCAACCTTTCCAGTCCTCGGATACAGCCTCACGTCTGATCGCCTCTCGCAAACGCAGCTTTGGGAATTGGCGACCTACCAGCTCAAGCCACCGCTGAACCGTGTACCTGGTGTCAGCAGCATCACCATCCAAGGTGGTAAAGTCCCGGAATTTCACATCGTGCCGAACATGGCGCGCATGCAAACGGCTGGCGTGACGGTCCTCGACCTCGTCAACTCCGTACAAATATCGAACATTATCGATTCGCCAGGGCTCTATGAGGCGAATCATCAGTTGATCCTGGGTCTCGTCGGCGCGCAAGCACATAATGCCGACCAGCTTGGACGATTGGTGGTGAAGACAGGGACAAGCGGAGCACCGGTTCGCGTCTCGGATGTTGCAACCGTCCAGGCAGGAGTATTGCCTATCTATACCGCGGTCACCGCCAATAGTCACGCGGCAGTACTTCTCAACGTCACCCGCCAGCCGTCTGGCAATACAGTAGCTGTAGCTGACGCGGTCGCTGCAGAGGTTCAACAACTCAGAAAGGTTCTGCCGATAGGCGTACGACTCGAACCATACTACGACCAATCAGAACTCGTGCGCGAAAGCATTCGAAGCGTACGTGACGCGATTCTCATCGGACTGCTTCTGGCGTGCGTGATTCTGTTTCTCTTCCTTGGTGACTGGACCTCATCACTTGTCGCGGGGCTCGTCATTCCCGTAACCGTCAGCATTACGATTCTCTTCCTGTGGGTAATTGGCGAAAGCTTTAATCTAATGACGCTTGGGGGACTTGCGGCAGCGATTGGTTTGGTGATCGACGACGCGATTGTCGTCGTAGAAAACATCGTCCTGCATCGCGATGGCGGAGAAACTCGCGCGCAGGCAGCGCGACTCGCTCTACGAGAAATCGCTGTGCCTCTGGTGGGCTCGACTATTACGCCGGTCGTAGTATTCCTTCCACTGATTTCCGTGACGGGTGTCACCGGAAGTTTTTTTCGCGCGCTTGCTATCACGATGACCGTGGCCCTTTTGACATCACTGCTCCTTGCCGTCACCTGGACCCCCGCACTCAGTCTCGTCTTCCTCCGCGAACGGCGCGACACAGCCAATCAGCCTCACGCAGAGCCAGGACGCATGATGCGTAAGATCCTGCATTGGCACGCGCGTGGTCTGGGCTGGTCTCTGAGCCATCCCTTCTTGCTTCTCGGTCTCTGCGCACTGCTTGTTACCGGCAGCTGGTTCTCTTATCGCGCGCTTGGATCCGATTTGTTGCCGGAGATGGATGAAGGTGGCTTCATCCTGGATTACATCATGCCGGCAGGAAGCTCTCTTACGGAGACGAACCGTGTCCTCGAGCATGTGGAACGCATTCTTCACAGCATGCCCGAAGTAGAAACCACTTCACGCCGCACCGGCCTCCAGATGGGACTTGCAGCAGTGACTGAGGCAAATTCCGGAGATATGACGGTAAAGCTCAAAAGTAAACGGGACCGTGGGATTGACGAAATCATCGCCGATGCACGCGCTCAGATCAGAAAGACTCAGCCCGTACTGGATGTCGAGTTTACGCAGGTTCTTCAGGATATGATCGGCGATCTGTCGAATGCTCCCGAACCGATTCAGATTAAGGTGTTCGCGAATGATCCTGCATTGCTGGCGAATCTCGGTCCCCGCATTGGCGATGCCATCAGCAAGATTAGCGGAGTGGTCGATGTTCAGAATGGAATCGACAATACCATCAGCGGCCCTGCCACGAACTTTCAGATCGATCCCAGCATTGCGGGCCGCATGGGATTTACGCCTACGGAAGTCGCCGAAGATGCTACATCCATTCTCGATGGAGTAACAACAACCGATCCTTTAATTGCGAATGGCCGACCCTATACGATACGCGTTCGTCTTGGTGATGAGACACGTCAGTCTCTGGATACGATTCAAAACACAGTGTTCAATAGTTCAACGGGCAGACTGGCAACACTGGGCTCAATGGCTCAGGTGACGCAGCTCCCTCCACAGAACGAAATTAAGCGCGAGAACCTGCAGCAGCTCATCACGGTAACGGCGAGGCTGGAAGGCTCTGATCTTGGAACTGCGATCACGAAGGTGCAGCGTACCGTTCAAGCGATGCATCTGCCACCGACCGTGAGAGTGGAATACGGGGGCACCTACCAGGAACAACAACAATCGTTCCACGATCTATTGCGTGTTCTTGTCCTCTCGCTCGCGCTTGTTTTTGGCATTCTTCTGGCGGAGTTCCGTAATTTCTCTGCGCCTACCGCCATCCTTACCTCTTCCGTGCTCTCTCTAGCAGGCGTGATTCTGGCGCTTCTGGTCACCGGAACGACCTTCAATGTGGCCTCATTTATGGGTCTCATCATGGTGATTGGAATCGTTGCGAAGAATGGAATCCTTCTCCTCGATGCCGACGAGCGATACCGTCGCGAGGGCGTTTCTGCGCGCGAAGCCATGATCCACGCCGCGCAACGCCGTTTACGTCCCATTCTCATGACGGCAACGGCTGCGATTTGCGGCATGTTGCCACTTGCGTTTGCACTCGGATCTGGATCACAAATGCTCCAGCCGCTCGCAATCGCCATCATCGGTGGACTGATAATTTCAATGGTGCTGAGCCTGATTGTGACCCCGGTGGTCTACTACCTGCTCACACGGCCAAAACTTCAGACGACATAGCACATACTTGAAACCATCAATTACAGACTTTGGTCTCTACGATAGAACCGGCAGTAAACTGGCTTCAGGTTTCATGAACGCACCTTCATCGGGGCGAAAGGTACGGATTCAGCCGCTGATGGTTGTACTGGCAGCGCCACGGTCACAAGAACTCCGCCTGCAGCGTGGTTCTTGATTTCGATGGAACCTCCCACGCGTTCACAGATTGCCTTACAGATGGAGAGCCCCAGCCCAGTTCCTCCGCTCTTCCTACTGCGTGATGGATCGCCTCGGTAAAAAGGCTCAAACACATGAGGCCGATCCTCTTCTGACACCCCTTCGCCTTGATCCTGAACTGTCAGTTGCACTGATTGTTCATCGCTGGCGAGGATCATCCAGACGGTAGATCCTTCCGTGCTGTGCTGGAGTGCATTCAGCAGAATGTTGGAACACAAGAGAAGTGCATCACGACTATCGATCGGTATTCTAGCTTGGACAGAAATGTCCGTCCTCACTTCAATCGCCTTTAGCTCAGCCAAAGGCTTGCTTTGATGTACGGCTTCCTCGATCACATCTCGCAAAGAGCAGGAGGGGACAACGCTCCGTGAGTTCTTGTGCTCAACTGGCTGTTGCAATCGCGCCAGCGTAAGCATCTTCTGTACGGTCATCTCCAGACGAGTGAAATCGTCCAGGCTGAGCGCGAGTCCTTGACTGTATTCTTCAACGCTGCGTTTACGCATCGACAATAACTGCAGAGAAGACTTGACGATTGCCACATCCGTCTTCAGTTCGTGAGCAGCGTCATTGGTAAGGCGTCTCTGCTGCTCGAACGACCGGTGCAGACGCGCGAGAGCCGCCTGTAGAGCGGCCGTAAGAGGCCGCAACTCAATTGTCTGCTTTGCGCTCTCCGGTGCGTCAAAGTGCCAGTCAGTCGCGCTGATCCGCTCTGCCTTGCTGGCCAGTTCAAGAAGTGGGGATAGTCCCTTTGGAATAAGCCATGCCATAACTGCGGCAGTAAGTCCGATAAGGATGGTCGTCGCAAACGCGAAGAAGCGAATAGCCTCAAAGACCTCGTGCCAGACATGCCCGACAGCCGCTCCGAAAACGATCGTGATACTGTGTCGAACTCCGCCGTTCGGTTTTCCCGGATCGATAATCCGCAATCCGTGAAATGTGACGAAGCGGTAACTGCGGCCGTCCATCTTCACGTTTCTGAAGACAGGTGTCCCCGAGTATGATGTGTCGAAAGCTGGAATTTCGCCCGTCGAGCCAAGTATTCTGCCTCGCTCATCTTCGACCCGAAATACAGCATCCTTGCCAACCTGGACTCCGCGCAGGTCGAGCATTACGTTATCACCCTCATCTTCCGCATCCTGAACCGCGCCCATCAGTGATTCTGCGGCTTCCATCAGAGTCGCATCAAAGGCCTTCAGCTGCACATGTCGTTCGTGGACAGTAATGGCGCTGATCAAAGCTAAAGCGGATACCAGTTCGAGAAGAAGAACACCAACAACGAGTCGCCGGGTAATGGAAATCGATCGTTTCATCGCCCAGTACGCTCCTCCCGAAGACGATAACCTCGATGGCGTAAGGTCTCGATCAGCGGCTCGGTCCCGGCGATATTTAGTTTTCTTCGTAAATTGGAGACGTGCACCTCGATCACATTTGAGTGATGCTCCCAGTCGAAGTCGTAAAGGTGTTCCAGCAGCTCCTGTTTTGAAACGATTGCACGGGGACGGTGTGCAAGATATTCGAGAATCCGATACTCCGTCGGCGAAAGATCGATGGGCTGACCACGACGATGGACGGTTTGCTGGACTGTATTGAGTTCCACATCGGACACGTTGAATACTGAAGTCGAAACGCCTTTCGCCCGCCGAATAAGGGCCTTTACTCTTGCAAGAAGCTCACCTAAGTCGAATGGTTTGCTCAGGTAGTCGTCGGCCCCGGCATTCAGCAGTTCGATAATCGACTCTTTGCCTTCCTGAGCCGTGAGAATAAGGACAGGCGTGTGAAGCTTCGCTTGTCTCAGGTCGCGAAGTACTCTCTGTCCACTTTTTCCGGGCAACATAAGATCAAGCACGATTGCATCATAGACACCTTGTTCAGCTAGATGAGAACCTGCTTCTCCATCGGCAGCATGATCCACCGCCAGACCCACTTCGCGCAATGCCGCGATGATATTTTCCGCGAGACGCCGCTCGTCTTCTACCAGGAGTACACGCATACAATACCCTATAACTATTGTCTCAAGCCTTTCTTAAGCCCAACTTAACAGAGAGGATACGAGATGGGACCGGTATGGGTCGTCCTCCGCGCACCCTGACGTTTTCACCCGTGCCCAGCCGAACGCGATATTTTGAAGCCAAGGTTTGTTACGATAATGCCGTCTCATCCACTATCGATTCGGTATTCTTGTCACGAGCGGATACTATACTCCGGCACCTGCAGCAACTGCAGTCAGTGATATCAGTCGATTCATTCTCTGGTATGAGTCCGGAACCTTCCCAGGGAAATGGAGAAAATCTTGCCGCCAGCTGCTCGCATTGCAGACCCGACGACACACGGTGCGCCGTTAGCACCTGGGCCCGGGAGTCCGAATGTCATCATCGGTTTCATGCCGGCTTGGCGGGCGATGATCGATCAGCATGCGTGCCCTATGGTCAGCATCACAGGTGCAGATGGCATTGGCTCAGTCCTGATGGGTAGCCCGACCGTGTTGATCAACAATATGATGGCGTGCCGCATGGGCGATATCGTAATTGAGAAACCTGGATTGGCATTGGGCCCGGCAAATCCCATACTCATGGGCTGCCCCACCGTCCTGATTGGAGAAGTGGGAATGGGTTCCACGTTGCCGGTAAGAGTCGGCGAAACCATGATGGCAATGAGTTCGGTGATTGGAGGCGATGCCGGCAGCGCTGCGCAGTCTCTGGCGAAGGCCTCTCAGGATGCGGCTGCCACCATACCGCTTGCCGGTCATGATGCCCTGAGTCAGGCTATCGGAGCAGGTCCGTCTCAAAGCCTCCCGGGCTCGACCAATAAAAAGGTATGGATCGAGATTGAGCTATTAGACGAATTCGGAAAACCAGTGCCGGACGAATCGTATCGCATCGAACTCCCAGACAGCACTGTCATGGAGGGGTCCACAGACGATAGGGGGCGCGCTCGAGTAGATGGCATCGATCCCGGCAATTGCAAAATATCTTTCCCCAATCTGGATCGACGTTCATGGAAGAGGGTATAGACTGCCGTGGCCTGCATACATGTTGTCGCGCAAGGAGAGTATCTCTCGATGATCGCCGCGGAGTACGGTTTCCGCGACTACACGATCATCTGGGACCATCCGAACAATGCACAGCTCAAGGAGCAGCGCAAAAACCCGAATGTCCTGTTTCCTGGAGATAATCTTTTTATTCCAGATAAAGAAGAAAAAAAAGAGACAGGAGTGACGAGCAAGCGGCACACCTTTCAGGTGAAACAGGAAAAATTGAAGCTTCGTATCGTTCTGGAAGATATCTACGAAAAGCCAATAGCCAATGCTCCATGTGTGCTGTTTGTGGAAGAACAACGGTTTCAGGTGACGACAGATGGGAAAGGAAAAATCGAGCAGGAAATCCCACTAAATGCTCAGAAGGGTCTGCTGGTCATTACAAGCGATCAGACACCATTCGAAAATGATTTACTTCCGCTCAAGATCGGCCACCTGGATCCGGTAGATAACATCTCCGGCCAACGCGCTCGTCTGAACAACCTTGGTTATTTTGCCGGAGATTCAGACGATCCGAAGGATCCAGCATTCCTTTCCGCTGCCGAAGAGTTCCAATGTGACCACGGCCTCACCGTAGACGGGGATGTAGGTCCGCAAACCCAGGCGAAGCTGAAACAGGTTCATGGCTGTTGAATTGACCGGACCGATCAGTAGTTCGACCGATTATTTCCCATGATGACTCACCGCCTCGAGTCTATCCAGTTTTTCTGCTGGCGGCAGACGCCTGCCCAGGATCTGGGATGCCCACGGCAATTCTGGATCGACATCGAAATTGCGTCCCAGTTGCACCATCAGCTCGATGTATCGGCGAATTTCTGACTGATTTCGAATGCCGTAGCGTTGTGGACGTGTGCAGCCATACTGAACTAAAGCTCTCATTCGCCACTCGCCTGCAGCGGCGAACTCCATTGGAAAAAGTTCCCGTAGTTCTTCCAGCATCTCTTCGCCAAATGCATTGTGTTTAACGTCTTCTAATGCACCCATTTGTTCTTCGCTGAGGACGGCTGCCGCCGCACCATCGTCGGTAACCCTGCCCGGGATTAAGGAGACCTCAGTTTTACTATCGACCAGCGCTGTTACGAGTGATCTCGAACCCGAAAGTGGGAGTTCCGTCTTTTCTAATCCTTGGGCTCCCAACGTAAAGCCCAGGGCTACCTCTGGATCTTCAGCTTCCATCACATAGGTGTGGACAGCTCCGAAAAACTGCCGGCGCTGGGGCGAGTTGGAGGTGCGCAATAACGTTCGGAGCACTCGCGGATCATAAAAGCGGAGCAGCGCCTGACTTCCATCGGACAGCCGTGTTACAAGCAGACGACGCAAAAAAGCGAGTACTTCCCAGGGCGCAGCGCTGCTGGTGAGATAAATGCCCCAATTCTTGCCCCACCCATTCTGCACCAGTGCCGGGAGCAATGTTGAGTGCGGTGGCAACGGCACCAGATAGGGCGAGAAATGCGCGAGCTGGCATGCCTCTTCACCTTCAAAAAGCCACGCGTATTCTGACTTCGACTCCAACAGCAGCCTGAAAATAGACGGCTCGTGAGCCGTATCCAACACCGCATACAGCGGCTGAAGGTCACGCTGCATGGTAGTGAGGAGGCGTTCGTGCACTGTGGCGGCGAGTTCGGTGCTTTTGAGAGGCGCCTCTGCCTTTGGCTTGCCGCGTTCTACATGAATGGAAAAACGCGTCTGACCTGCCATGATTTCGTCGCCAATCTTCAAGTTGGCCTCGGTGACAGGAGCTCCGTTCAGACGAGTTCCATTGCAGCTCTTTAAATCTCGAATCAGGCAAGAGTGCCCGTCGTGGCAGACCTCAAAATGTGTCCTGGACAGGAATTTGTCTTCCGGAACTGGACAATCTGCCTGTTCCGTTCGCCCGATGCGAAATGTTTTCCCGGGTTTGATCGGCAATATAGTATTCGCCAGCGGTCCGGATTCGATTTTTAAGGCAATAGACATGGATCGCCGCCAGCAGCGTGTCTAGTAGTGCCTCGCATCGCGACGGCGTTTCATTGTTTAGATATTTCCCTGCGCTGCTCGGGGTTCCCATAGCTATCTATCTTCCCAGGCGAAGTCTTCACAGACTTTGGTAGATTTGTGACTATCCTTAAGTTTCCTCACCTCCCAAATGCGAGAAGCAGATCAAATGGAAGTTTTTGATGACGACCTCAGGAAGTTTGAAGCGGATGGCGCCGCTCCCTTGCCAGTCACAAACGATCAGGGCCACATCGAAAACGAGGGTGCCCGACTCTGGTACGCCACCTATGGGTCCGGTTCTCCCGTAATTCTGCTGCATGGCGGCCTCGGCCACAGTGGCAATTGGGGCTATCAGGTTCCAGCGCTGGTCACAAGCGGTTATCGTGCCATTCTGATCGATAGCCGTGGCCACGGCCGCAGCACGCGCGACGCTCGACCATATAGCTATGAACAGATGGCGTCCGACGTTCTGGCCGTAATGGATGCATTGCACCTTGAAAAGGCAGCCGTGGCGGGCTGGAGCGACGGCGCATGCACCGCTTTAATCCTCGCCATGAAAGCTTCGGCGCGGATAGCGGGCGCGTTCTACTTTGCCTGCAACATGGACCCAAGCGGCGTGAAGCCTATCGAACCCAGTCCGACTCTGGACCGGTGTTTTAGCCGTCACGCAAAGGACTACGCCCAGCTATCGACCACACCGAACCAATTCAAGGGATTCGTCGAAGCAGTCGGCCTGATGCAGAGAACACAACCCAATTATTTCGCGCACGATTTCGCTGAGATCCGTGTGCCTGTCGTGATCGTACAAAGCGAACACGAAGAATTCATCAAGCGCGATCACGCTGAATATCTCGCTCGCAGTATTCCAAATGCGGAATTAGTCGTTCTTAACCACGTGAGCCATTTCGCTCCACTGCAGAGGCCTGCCCAATTCAACGATGCGATGCTTACATTCCTCGGCAAACTCAACTTTAGTAAAGGTACAGACTCAACGATGGCGCCATCTAATGTGAGTTACGAGTTGTAGCGGCGATCTTGTTGATCCACCATCAAGCACCAATGCGGCCACGCGAGTCGATTTCTCGCGGAGACGTTTGAGAAGAATATGAGTTATTCAACCCTTAAATGAGATGGCCGCTCGATCTTTCGCTTCTCAATGACAACCATCGAATCATAAACATGAATTGCACCAATCCATTCCTTTGCCGGAGTGCTTGTCGATTTGTTGTGATACCAGGCGTGCATGTCGTCGATCATATCTTTGACGCGCTCGATGGCAGTGCCCTTACGTCGATAACCGCCTTCAAAAGGCACAGGCCAATAAGAGGTGTGCATGTCCTCTATGACGTACAGCCCCCCTTCTCGCAGTAAAGGAAAAAGTACGTCGAAGCTGGCGCTCTGATGTTTCGCGATATGAGATCCGTCATCCAGAATGATGTCGGGCACACCAAGCTCATTGACGACAGAACGCAGGAACCGCGGATCATCTTGTGACCCAATCCGCACCTGATTGGGTGGTGTTGCGCAGGCCGCGCATTCGGGACTTATATCGATCCCAAAAATTCTGGCTCCTGCACCGAAATACTCTCGCCACATCTCCAGTGAGCCGCCTTTAGACACGCCGATTTCAAGCATCTTGACGGGCGTATTTCGATACGTCGCGAAGTGCCGCTCATAGATGTCAAGATAATGAATCCACTTATGAACAGTGCGGCCTTGATGCGCAAAGAATGTTTTACCAAGACCACTGGAAGCATTATTAGCCAGGCGCGCCCTTTCCGCCGAATCGAGTGCAAAGGGATTTATGTCAAACGAGTGGGTGGGTGCTCCGATGATCTTGCGAACCTTTTCCTCTGCCCTGAAT
>Ga0210386_10001085_pt1 | contig 24479 bp, 24 predicted proteins | sample IncBWH32OmetaG_FD_160091 | JGI IMG/M metagenome (GOLD analysis project Ga0210386, IMG submission 160091) | Forest soil microbial communities from Barre Woods Harvard Forest LTER site, Petersham, Massachusetts, United States - Inc-BW-H-32-O ...
GGCGGGGTGTATTCGGCGATGCCGCGCAGGCGCTGCGGCAGGGGCATATCGCGTTGGGTGTTGATGGCCGGCAGGTGCGGCTGGTCGAAGTTCCCTGACGCGGTCCCGCGTCAGTATTCGAACTGATACCTGATGCCGACGCTGGCGGCGTCGGCGCTGCCACCAGCGCCGGTCGCCGAGGTCGTCGTTGCGGTCCCAGCTGTGGCCTCAAGTTTCAGGCCCTTGGCCAAATCGACCTGCACCACCGCCTGGGTGCCGGTGCCGGTCACGCTCTGCCGTGCGCCGACATAAACATCACGCGCGACGTAGCGGCCTGCCTCGAGCTGAGAGCCAGAGCCGACCGACAGCCGGTCCAGGCCAAGCGCCTGCCGCACATTCTCCAACGGGTTGCTCATGCTGGAGGCGGCGCCAGAAAGCGAGGCGAGCGTCGCGGCGATCTGCGCGATCTCCAGCGGTCCCAATGCGGCGGTGCGGGTGCCGTAGAGCAGGTAGGACAGCACTTCGTCCTGTGGCAGTGGCGGTGTACTGGACAGCGTGATCTTCGGTGCGTCGGCGGTGCCGGTGATGGTCAGGTTCGCGGTGACGTTGCTGGTGGTCGTGCTGGCGACGAAGTTCAGCGATGGATCGGTCAGGCTGCCGCCGTTGAAGCTGACCTGGCCGGAGGTGAAGCTCAAGACCTGGCCGGCTATGCTGACCTGGCCGTGCCGCAGGGTGAAGCCGCCGCTGGGGACGGGCTGCGCGGTCGTGCCGATCACCACCACTTTGCCCCCCAGCTCCGCATCCACGCCGCGACCGCGCACGAAGATCTGCTGTGGGGCGTCAATGGTGAGGTTCAGCGCAACCTGTGCCGGCGGCGGCGCCGGGGGCGGCGGCGGTGTGCCCGCCACGCGCATGTTCAGCGTCGCGACGGTGGCGGGGAGGCGCTCAGGGATGCGGATGTCGGCGCGGCGCACCATGACATGGCCGGTTGCGGTCAATGGGCCGGCGAGGTTGCCGCGCACGGTCAGGTCGGCGTCCAGGCTGGCGGTCAGCAGGTCGTTGGCCAGGGGGCGGGCCTGGCGCGCGGTCACGGTCAGGTCGATCGGCATGCCGGGGGTCGTGAGGTCCACGCTGCCGTTGGCATTGATGGTGCCGGGTCCCGCCTTGGCGGCGAGTTGGGTCAGACGCACCGCGCCGCCGTCGGCGGTGACCGCGGTGGAGATGTCCGACAGATCAATGCCCTGGGCGAAGTCGCGGAAGGCGCCGTCGGTCAGGTTTGCGGTGCCAGTCACGCTTGGGGTGGCGACATTGCCCATGATGGTGGCGTCGAGTGCCAGGTGGCCGCGGGCGCGCCGGCCGCTGGGCGTCAGCAGCGGATCGGTCATGGCCAGGTCCACAGCGCCGGTGGCGCGCAGGTCGAGTGCGGTGGGGGTGGCCAGCCCCACCGTGCCGGTCAGCACCAGATGCGAGGGGCCGGCGGTGGCATTTGCGTCGAGGCGTGCGGTGGTGCCTTGCAGGGCGACGGTTGCGGTCAGATCCGTGGGTGGCAGGGAGCGTCCAGGTCCGGTCGTTGCGCGCAAGCCACGTACGGTCAGCCGCAGTGTGCCGTTGGGCTGGGCCATCGCGCCGGTCAGACGTGCGTCGGCGGCGATGGTGCCGTCGGCGGCCAGCGACGGGTCGATCGCGGTCGCGAGGTGCGCAGGCAGGTTCTGCAGGCGCAGCGTCAGATCGAGTGTTGGGCTGATCCGCCCATTGGCTTCCAACACGGCTTGTTGCAGGCCCAGACGGACGCGTTGGACCGATACGCCTGCGGCGAGATCAATGCGCGCGGGTGCCAGCAGCCGAAGGGTCTGCTGCTTCCAGGCAGCCTGCAGGCTGGCAATCGTGAGGGCGCGCTGGTTGGCGTCGACGGTCGCGGCCGCGGTGAGATTTGCGGCCGCGCCGGCGAGGTTGGGGGCCGTCGCGGTCAGTCGGACGGCAAGCGCGCTGGGCGATCCCTGCGCGGTCAGTTGGGCCGCGCCATGCAGGGTGCCCGCGGTGAGGCCCGCCACGGTCAGTCGCGCGTCGAACGATGGGGACGTGGCGGGATCGTGCACGGTGGCATCAAGGGCCGCCTTCGCAACGGTTGCGGCGCCAGGAAGTCCGGCATCAGACGCGGTGATGGTCAGGTGGGCGCTTTGCTCGGTGCCATCGAGTGTGCCCTTGACCGATCCACGTAGTGTCCGACCCAGCAGCGGGGTCAGATCGTCCAGATGGTCCATTGCGAAGGTGAGATGGCCTTGTGGCGCGAATGTGTCGAGCGGCACCTGCACTTGTCCCTGGGCGTGCGCGCTTTTCCATGCGGCCTGATCAATCGCGATGGTGGTCATGTTGCCGCTGCGGGTCGCCGCCACATTCAGCGTCAGTGGGGCGCCGAGCAGGCTGCCGGTTGCGGTCAGCGTGCCGTGCGGGGCGTTGGGTAAGTTGCTGAGCGCCACATGCGCGCTGAGCTGTCCGGCGGGAATGCCCGGGGCACTGAGCTCGCCGGTGATGTCGGCGGACACGGCGAGATTGTCGGGCGCACCTTGAACCGCGCCAGTCACGCGCAACGGACCGTTGACGGTGGGCTGCACCCTGGCGAGATCCGCCACCGCAATCGTCCAGTGCAGATCCATGTTGCCCGGCGCCAACGTGCCTTGCGCGCCGGCGGTCAGGGCGCCGCTGTCGATGTTCAGGCGCGAGAGCGTGATGGTTTGATCATGCAACGTTGCCCGCGCATCCAGATGCGTTTGCGGCCCTAGCACTGAGGTAGTGGGGCCGGGCGCGCTGGTCAGGCCGACGCTTCCAGTTGCCGCGAGGTTCGTATCGTCGCCGTTCCGGGTTGCTTGCAGGGCCAGTGCCAGTTGTCCGGCGACGTTGGCGATGCCACCCGCGGTGGCCAGTGGCGCAATGTCAGGCACGTTGAGCTGCAGCTCGGCGTGCTGCGTGCCGGACAAAGTGGCGTGGCCAGTGACGGCGAACAGCGTGTGGGTGATGGTGAAATTCACTGGCCGGTCGGGTGCGTTCAGTTGCGCGGCGGCGTGCAACTGAATCGGTGCAGTCGCCAGCACATTGGGTTGTGCCCCAGGCAGATGCACGCCGGTCAGCGCGCCATCGAGCGACAGGCTGCCCTCGTCGCCGGAGAGATCGGCCGAGACCTGGTCGACGCGGGCGTTGCCGGCCGTCAGCGCATTGATCGTCAGCGTGGCCCGCGCCGCTGGATGCGTGAGTGGCCCATGCACCTGCCCCTGCAGCGCGATGTCGTGCCAGGACAGGTCAGGCCGTGGGGTCATCGCTGGTGCCGTGGCCGATACGGTCAGATCGGCGGCTTGGTGCGTCAGGTCGACGCGGCCGGTGATCGCGGCGTGCAGCGCCCCACCGGTCAGGTTTGCGGTGGTGGCGATCGCATCGAGTGAACCGGTCAGCGTCGCATCGGCGGTGATCGCACCAACCGCCGGTACGCCCGCAAGCGAGGCGAGCAACCCGTCGGCTGGTTCGGCCATGTGTAGCGTCGCGTGCAGGCCGGCTGGCTCTAGCGCGCCATCCAGCGTGTAGGTACCGGCGCCATCTACGCGATGTATTTCAATGTGCACGTTCCCCTGATCGATGGCATCGAGATGCGCGGCGCCGCTGAGTGCCAGGGTCGCGGCCTTACCGGCGACTTGTGGTGCGAGGATGAGGCGGCCGACCGCTAGCGTCGCCACGTCGATCCGGAGCGGCAATGTTGTCTTGCCGCTGCTTGATCCGGATGGCAGAGGACGGCGCGCAACAGTGATCTGATCGGCGGTGAGGCGTCGGACGGACACCGTGCCCGACAACAATTGCAACGGCGACCAGTCCAGCGTCGCGCCGTCGATGGTGAGCCACACACCGTTGGCATCGCGGACGTCGATGTGTGCGATATGTGCGGCGCCGAAGATCCAGCCGGACAGGCCGCCGATCCGCACCTCATTGGTGGTGACGGTGGGCACCAACCGCTCGATTGCCGCGCGGCCGGGCGGCGTGGCGGTGCCGCCGACGAGCACGGCGAGCAACACCGCAATCACGCCCAGTGTGCCAGCCAGGCCAATCCCCGTCCATCGCAGTGCGCGTCGCATCAGAACGCCTGCCCCAGGCCAATGTACAGCTCGAACGCATCGCCTCCGGGGGGGCGGTTCACCGGCACGGCGACATCCAGCCGGATGGGGCCGATCGAGGTGAAATAGCGCACGCCGACACCCGCGCCGATCCGCCATGTGGCGCTCAGTGGCGGGCCGCTCGCGGTTACCTGGCCGACGTCGACAAACGTTGCCATACCCCAATTACCCCACAGACGTTGCCGCAGCTCCACCGTGCCAGCACCGATCGTGGTGCCGCCTTCGGGCTTGCCGTCGGGGAACTGCGGCCCGACTGATTGATAGCGGAAACCGCGCACGGTGGCACTGCCGCCGGCGTAGAATCTTTGATCCGGAGGAAGATCGAACTGGCCGGCGCCGGAGACCTCGCCCAGCAGAGCACGCAATGCGATGACGCTGCGGCCATCGCCACTGACATTGAAGTAGGTCGACGCAGCGGCCTGGAATATGGTGAAGGTTGCGCCGCCGACCGACAGGGAATGTGTCGGTGTCACGGACAGCGCGGCGCGGATCCCGGCGGTCGGGTTCAGCAGATTGTTGCTACTGTCGTATTTCAGCGAGAGCGGCAGACCCACCAGATCGTAGCTGCGACCGACGCTTTCCTGCGTGATGTATTCCTGCTCGCCATTGAGCCCGACGCTGCCGGTCCAGTGTGGCCAGAGCGGTCGGCTGATCGCCACACTTTCCAGCAACCCGTCCTGGTTGTAGGCTTCCAGGTCCTGGCGCAGCGCATCGATCTCGATCTGTAATGACTGATCGCGCGTGAGGAAGTCCGGTTTGATGAACTGGGCGCCGACCTTGTAGCCGAGTCCGTTTTCGGCGGTGCCGCCGTCGGTGACGCTGGCGGTGAGATTGAGCTGCTCGGCATTGCCGAACAAATTTCGGTGATGCCATCCGATCGACGGGCTGACGCCGAGATCGGTCGAGTACGATAGGCCGAGATCCACCGCGCGTGGCTTGCTTTCAGTGACCACGAAGCGCAACGGCAGTTGTCCCCCGGCGTCGAGCGTGGTGGCGGGTTCGGCGCGGACGTCGGAGAACACGCCAAGCCCGGCGAGGTCGGCGCGCGCGGCCTCTATTTTTTCGAGATCGAACTGATCGCCCTGATGCACCGTCAAGCGGTTGCGGACATAGGCTTCGTGCACGCGGTCGAGGCCGGCAATGGCGATCGGGCCCAGGTCGACGCGTTTGCCGGCATGGACGACGAACGTGACGTCCAGGGTCTGGGTCGCCGGATGCAGGAGGGCGACAGGCGGCTCGACGGTGGCAAGCGCGTATCCGGCATTCTGCAGCTCAGTCAGCAACTGCGCGCCCGCGGCCAGCACCGGCGCGGCCCGGGCGGGGTCGCCGGTGTGGATGCCGAGCTCGGTCGCGGCGCCGGCCGGCAGGTCGCCCTGCACTGTAACCGTGCCAAGGTGAAAGAGTGGGCCGAGCGTGACGTGCCCAGCGACCCGGGCCGGCGGGGCGGCAGGTGCCTGCTCCAGCGCGTCGATCAGGCCAGGATCGTCGAGCGGACGTCCGTCGATGGTCAGTTCCACCGCGCCGGCGTAGTAGCCAAAGCTGTGCAGCGCTGCGGCCAACCGAGCCGTGTCATCGCGGGCGCGCGCGACCAGGGCGAACGGACCGACCGGGGCGTTCGCTTGCAACGTGACCAGGGTGGAACTGTCGTGCAGCACCTGGTCCAGCGCGGGATCGCCAGTGGAGGTGAGGCTGGTCTGATAGGGCAGCGGGTCTGCCGCACGTGACACCGGGCCCGCCAGTACGATCACCGCCACCAGCGCGGTGATACGCGCAAAATACAGTCCCACGGCACGGCGCATACTGGTGGTTCGCTCCCGTCGCTTGAACCCTGATCGGCAGGCTTAACACGCGGGCCAGCCCCGGCGAACCACGCTTGCAGGATCAAAATGTGGCGGCGTCTCGCCCGGATGGATGGCCACAAGCCATTACGTCCGCCGAAACATGTTGAATCCTCATTCGTCAGATGCGTAGGCTGTCGGTCCGGAAGACGACAAAACAATCAACCAGGGAGGTTGACATGTCCCGGAGGGGGATCGCCCGCCTGTTGTGCGGGCTGTTTGCCGTTGCGTGCGCCGTGCCGCTTTCCCTACCTGCCAAAGCCCAAGACAAGGTCATCAAGATAGGTGTGGTCTACGACCTGACTGGCCCGTTCGCAGGCGGCGGATCGGAGTTGCAGTATCTGGGCGCCAAGATCGTCATCGACTGGTTCAACGCCCATGGCGGGATCGACGGCTACAAGGTGCAGCCGATCTACGCCGATGCGCAGAGCAAGCCGGACGTTGCGATCAACGAAGCGGTCCGCCTGATCGAGCAGGAAAAGGTGGACATGCTGCTGGGGTTCTACGCGTCGGCCGAATGCGTGCCCGTCGCCGCGCGCGTCGAGCAGTTCAAGAAATTCATGTGGATCACCACCTGCATTGCGTCGCCGGTGTTGGAAGGGCGTAACCTGCAATACGTGTTTCGCCCGCAGCCGTTCGGCACGCAGTGGGGATTGGCATCGACGGCGATGGTTGCGGCGTACTCCAAGGAGCAGCTCGGCAAGGATCCGAAGGATCTGCGCGTTGCGATCGTCCATGAAGATGGGCCGTACGGGACCGATGTCGCCAAGGGCAACGCGATGGGCTCGAAGACGGCCGGCTTTCAGGTCGTGCTCAACGAGGGTTATTCCAGTTCCGCACCAGATTTGTCGTCGCTGGTGACGAAGCTGAAGCGTGGCCGACCGGATGTGATCTTCCACACCGGCTATAACCCCGATATCACGCTGTTCCTGCGCCAGGCGCGTGAACTGGGCCTGCGTTTCGACGCGCTGATCGGCCAGGGCGCCGGCTACACCGTGTATTCCAAGCTGAAGGAGACGGTCGGCAACGACGCCAACTACTTCTTCGACGTCGATCCCATCTCGATCTGGCAGTCCAACCCGGCCTCGCTGAAACCGGACCTGCCGCCGCTGATCAAGCTGATCGGCGAGGAGTACATGAAGGCCAAGCCCGACACCGTCATCAAGTCGGCGCATGTCGGCATGGCGGCGTCCAACACCTATCTGTTCCTGACGGACGTGCTGCCACGTGCGATCAAGAAGTATTGCGGGATCACGTCGGACGATCTGCGCCAGGCGGCGATGGACACCGACGTGGCGGACGGCGGGACGATGCTGGGCTTCGGCGTGAAGTTTGAAGGGCAGGGCGCGCCGATGGAGGGACAGAACGAGCGGGCCTATCCGGTGATCGTGCAGTACATTGATGACAAAGCGCATGTCGTCTGGCCGAAGGCGCAGGCGGAACAACCGCCAGTGCTGAAGCTGCCGGCCAGTTCGCCCTACGCGATGCGCTGATCGCCAGCCCGTGCTGGAGGTCAGCGGACTGTCCAAGCGTTTCGGTGGGTTCACCGCCGTTGCGAACGTGTCGTTCAAGGTCGATCAGGGCGAGATTCTCGGTCTGATCGGCCCGAACGGCTCGGGCAAGAGCACCATCTTCAACATGCTGTCGGGCACGCTGGTGCCGACAGCCGGGGCAATTCGTTTCGAGGGTCGCGATATTGCTGGTGCGGCGCCGCACTGGATCATCAACCATGGGATCGGTCGGACGTTCCAGATTCCGCGGCCCTTTCGGCGACTGAACATTTTCGAGAATGTCGTGCTGGCTGGGTTCTATGGCCAGGGGCGGCATTCGAAGACCAAGGCGTTCGAGGCGGCGGAGCGGGCGATGGCGATGGTGGGGCTGCCGATGGATCGCACCGCGCCGGTCAGCAGCCTGGGTGCGGCGGGGCTGAAGAAGCTGGAGCTGGCAAAGGCGTTGGCGACCGGGCCGAAGTTGCTGCTGGCCGATGAGAGTCTGGGCGGTCTCGACGAGACCGAGATGGATCAGGCGGCGGACATGCTGCGTCGCATCCGGTCCGAGCTCGGGATCACCATCATCTGGGTCGAGCACATCATGGGTGTGCTGATGCGCGTGGTCGATCGGGTGATGGTGCTGGATCATGGCGAGAAGATCGCCGAAGGGTTGCCAGAAGAGGTTGCCGGCGACCCGCGGGTGATCGAGGTCTATCTCGGCACTGACGCCACGGAGGTGCAAGCGATGACCGCTGCGCGGGCGTCGGCGTGACGTCGATGCTCACGCTGGCCAATATTGATGCCGGATACAGCGGCTTTCAGGCGCTGTTCGACGTATCGCTCGAGATTGCCGCTGGCGAGGCCGTCGCGGTGATCGGGCCGAACGGTGCCGGGAAGACCACCTTGATGCGCGTCATCTCCGGTCTGATTCGGCCGACGGCTGGCGCGATCTCCATGGAGGGTGCCGACCTTTTGACCACACCGGCGCACCAGATCCTTGCGCTGGGTATCGCGCATGTGCCGGAGAACCGTCGGTTGTTCGCGCGTATGACGGTCGAGGACAATCTGCGCATGGGCGCCTATGTCGCCTCGGCGCGGCCGAAATTCCGCCAGAGACTCGACTTCGTGTATGGCCTGTTCCCGCGTCTGTCCGAGCGTCGGCATCAGTTCGCGGGCACCATGTCGGGCGGCGAACAGCAGATGTGCGCCATTGGCCGCGCGCTCATGTCCGCACCGCGCCTGCTGCTGCTGGATGAGCCGTCGGCCGGACTGGCGCCGGTGATCGTGCAGCAGGTGTTCGAGCTGGTGCGGCGGATCCGTGCCAGCGGCCTGACCGTACTGATCGTGGAACAGAATATCCGGCAGGTACTGCGCGTGGTCGATCGTGCCTATCTACTGGAGGCTGGCAGCTTGCGCACGAGCGGCACCGCTGCCGAGCTGCTGGAAAGTGCGACGATTCGTGAAGCCTATCTCGGCGTCTGACAAGGAACCCCGCGGATGTTCGATATCTTCGACATCTATCTGCTGGAGGCGCTGATCAACGGCGTGTTGCTCGGTGGTGTTCTGGCGCTGCTGGCGTTGGGGCTGAACCTGATCTTCGGCGTGATCGACGTGGTGTGGATCTGCTATGCCGAGCTGATCATGCTGGGCATGTACGGGATGTATTATCTCTATGTCGTGTATCACCTGCCCTTTGTCTTGGCCGCGGTGATCTGCATCGCCGGTGTAGGCGGGTTGGGTGTTGTGCTGCACCTGCTGGTGATCTCGCCATTGCTCAACGCGATGCCGATCAACCAGTTGCTGGCCACGGGCGGCGTGCTGTTCTTCCTGCAGAGTTTCGCCACCGTCGCGTTCGGCATCGACTTCCGAAACCTGGGCATCCGTCTGCCGGTGCTCGAGGTCAGCGGCATGTTCCTCAGCTACGCCCGGCTGCTGGCCTGCGGCGCGGCGCTGGCCGGCATGGTGGTGCTGTATTTCTTCCTCGCCCGCACCTACACCGGCGCGGCGATCCGCGCGATCGCGCAGGACCGGCAGATCATGCCGCTAATGGGTGTGGATGCGAAACGGATCTACGTGATCACCTCGTTGATCGGCGGCGCGCTGGCCGGGCTCGCGGCCTGCCTGCTGGTGCTGCAATACGACATCCACCCATTCATCGGCCTGACGTTCGGGCCGATCACCTTCATGATCTGCGTGTTGGGTGGGCTGGGCAACATGATCGGCGGCTTTGTGGCCGCCTTCGTCTTCGCCGAGATCATCGAGGTCAGCGGCCTTTATCTCGACCTCGAATGGGGCTACGTGTTCGCCTTCGCATTCTTCATCGCGATGATGTTCGTCCGGCCGCGTGGGCTGATGGCGCGCCGGTCATGAATCGCGTGCTGCCCTGGGTGATCGGCGCAGCGCTAGTGGCGGTGCCGTTCGTCTACCACGAGCCATATCCGCTCCATATCATGGTGATCATCCTGATTTGGTCGTTCCTGTATACGTCCTGGTCGGTGATGGGTCGGTTTGGGTTGGTTTCGCTTGGCCATGGCGGGTTCATGGGGATTGGCGCGTATGTCCTCGCGTTGCTGTGGAACTATGCGGGGCTGACCCCCTGGCTGGGTATTCCGGTGGCGATGCTGGCCACCGCCGCCATCGCACTGCTGATCGCCTACCCTTGCTTCCGGTTCCGGATCATTGGCCACTACTTCGCCCTGGTCACATTGGCGCTGAGCGCGATTGTGCAACAAGTGATCACCGCGACGCGGGATTATACCGGTGGGTCGCTCGGCTACACACCGAACCCCTATCACAGGGGCAATTCGATCTATGCCCTGCAGTTCTCGGGCAAGGAAACCTGGTACCTGATCGCGTTGGGCGCGTGGGCGGTGGCGTTGCTGATCCGCCGTCAGGTCGAGCGCAGCATGCTACGCTATGCGCTGGAGGCGATCGCCGAGGATGAGGATGCCGCCGCGGCCGCCGGCGTGCATGTCACGGCGGAGAAACTCAAGATCACGCTGCTAAGCGCGATGATGACGGCCTTCGGCGCGGCACTTTATTGCCAGTACCAGTTGTTCATCTCGCCCGACACGGTCAGCGGCATCACGGTGTCGCTGCAAATGGTGTTCGCGGCGGTGGTGGGTGGGATCTATGTCGGTGTCGGTCCGACCGTGGGGGCGATTATCACCATCGTACTGGCCGAGGTGCTACGCATCGGCTTCGGCACTGCGGCGGTGGGGTGGGACAACCTGATCTACGGTATCCTGCTGGTGGTGTTCATCATCTTTCTGCCGCAGGGAATCGTGGGGTCGGTGCAAGCGCGGTGGGCGGCGGCGCGTCAGTAAGCTGGGTTCGTGCTCAGGCCAGACGGTGTGCTTCTAACGAACAAGGGAGTATCTCGATCGCTCAGTCACGCAATGTGTTGGCCAGATTGCGCGCCGCCAGGAGGATCGGAACGAACAAGATGGCCACGATGCTACCCTGCATCAGAAAGTACACCTCGCGGCCCAATGTACTCAGACTGCTGGTGAGGAAGTTCAGCAGATAAACGGTGAGCAGTGTGCCCGTCGAGGCGAACACCAAGTCCATGCCGAGGCGCAGCGCTGCGCGGGCGCGCGGGTCACGCAGGACGCTCACGAGCTGTGGGGTGGTGCCGGACGCGACCGCAGCCGCGGTTGCCGCAGCGTGGACCTGCAGCGCCCGCTCGAGCTTGGCATTTTCCAATCGTCCCTTACGCACGCTAAGGATTGCGCTCCATAATCCGAGTGGAGCGCTTACCAGGGCGAAGAGTTCGGCGATCGTCTTGATGTAGGTTTCCCATTCGTTCACGAATGCATTGAGCGATTTTAGCAGGGAGCTTGCGCTGTTCCGTGATCGACGGGTTGCGCTACGCACACTGTGATCGTCATCGAGAGTGCGGCCGGTGCGACATAGAGGGCGTGGCGCATGACGTGATGCTGTCTGTGGGGTCGCATGCTGATTTCTTTCGTCCATCCAGGGAGTGTCGTTGCGACACGCTAGAAGCGCGGGAGCTTCGCACCACGAAGCTAGAGTAAGATCGTATGACGGACTGATCTTCGGCCGCTATGATCGAGCCGTTTGCACAATGCAACACCAAGGGTCCGGTCGGCGGAAGATCCCGTGCGAGCCTCACGTCTTGCTGCCGAGGCCATCTGGTTGCACCCTTTGATCATGTGGTTCACTCCTCCCCGAGAGCTCGCGACCCGCGTGTTGACGCGCATGCCCGAGCAGCATCGCCGCCTGCAGCGCACCGAATGGGCCGACGCCAATCGCGCGGGCCAGCCGGTCGATTGCTTCCTGGAAGGTCCGTGCCTTGACGCGGCGGGCCGGCTGTATGTGGTTGATATCCCGTATGGCCGGATCTTCCGCATTGAGGGTGATACGTGGGCCCAGCTTGCGGAATATGATGGCTGGCCGAATGGGCTGAAGATATTGCCGAATGGGATGCTGCTGGCTGCCGATTACCGGCGTGGGCTGGTGCGCATCGATCCGGCCTCGGGTGCGACATCACCGCTGTTGCAGACGGTGATGAGCGAGAGCTTCAAGGGGCTGAACGATCTCACGCTGCATCGCGATGGATCGGTGCTGTTTACGGATCAGGGACAGACCGGGTTGCAGGATCCGTCCGGGCGCGTGTGGCGGTTGCATCCGGATGGTCGGCTGGATCGGCTGCTCGCGACGGGGCCGAGTCCGAATGGGATCGTGCTGGACATTGGGCAGACGCATGCCTACGTCGCGATGACGCGGTCGTGCGAGGTATGGCGGTTCCTGTTACGGAATGATGCGGTGGTGGCCAAGGCGCAATGTTTCGCGCGCGTGCCAGCGGGGAGGTCGGGGCCGGATGGGTTGGCGATGGATGCGGCGGATCGGCTGTATATTTGCAATCCCGGGCATGGGTGCGTGTGGGTGATCGATCCGCATGGCGTGCTGCTGTATCGCATCGTGTCGTGTGCGGGGCGGATGGTGACGAACTGCGTGATTGCGGGGGATGGGCGGACGGTGCTGATGACGGAGTCGGAGAGCGGGAGCATCCTGGCGTGCGAGGTGCCAGCGGCTTAGACCACGCCGTCAGAGCACTTGGCGGCGGATCCCGTTGGTGAGAGACGCCGTATTGAAGTTGATCAGCACCCGACTTGGCACGCCGCGAGGCGGAGGTAGGTTAGCAGCTGCGTGGCGTGGACCGGTAATATGTGCTCCACGGCCTTCAGTTCGAGGACGACCCGATTGGCCACGATGACGTCGGCGATATACATGCTTTGGAGCACGACGTCGCCGTAACGTACGCGTAGCGGGACTTGGTGTTGGAAGGCAATGGTGGCGTTTGTCAGCGCGTAGCGCAGGCATTCCTCGTAGATGGATTGGAGGAGACCCGGGCCGAGGCGCGGTGCACGCGCATCGCGAGGCCGATGACGCGGTAGGTGAGGTTGGCGCGGGGGTCGTCGTGGTGCGACATCGGCTGATGTTGCATGAGGTGGGTTGAGTACTGGTTGATACTTCCGCTGGCGGGGGTGGCGCTGTGTGATCTGTGGTTCAGCTTGCCTTACTCCCCCCGCACCGGCATGCCTTGTCTTTCCCCTCACCTCGTCACACTTTCTCCGTATCCAGACTCATGAGGCCCGCGATGCCCTCCTTCATCTCCATCTGCGAAGTCGGCCCCCGTGACGGCCTGCAAATCGCGAAAACCCGCATGACCACCGAGGCGAAGGTCCGGTGGATCCAATCCCTCGCCGCGGCCGGACTCCAGGAAATCGAAGTCGGCAGCTTCGTCCCGCCGCGCGTCATCCCCCAGCTCTCCGACACACCCGAGATCGTCGCTCAGGTTCTCGCCACCTGCCCCAACCTGACCATCCAAGCCCTCGCCCCCAACCTGCGTGGCGTGCAGAACGCCTATAACGCCGGCGTCCACAAGATCAGCATCCCGATCTCGGTCAGCGACGGCCACTCGATGGCCAACCTCAACCGCATGCCGGCGCAGTCGATCGAGATGATGAAGGAGATCATGGTGTGGATGCGCGCGCAGCCGCGGCAAGTGCCGATCATCGTCGGCGCGTCCACCGCGTTTGGCTGTTCGATCGACGGTGTGGTCCCCACGGCCAAGACGGTCGCGCTGGCGAAGGGCCTCGCCGATGTCGGCGTCGCGCACATCATGCTGGCGGACACTGTCGGCTATGCCCACCCCGCACAGATTAAGGAAGTGGTGCGGGCGGCGCGCGATGCGATTGGCGACCGGCTGTACGGCCTGCATCTGCATGACACCTGCGGCTTGGGGATAGCCAATGCGCTCGCGGGGCTGGAGGAAGGCATCCGCGCCTTTGACTCCTGCCTCGCCGGGCTGGGCGGGTGCCCCTACGCGCCCGGCGCTTCGGGCAACATCGTCACCGAGGACCTTGTGTTCATGCTGGAAAGCATGGGCTTCGACACCGGCATCGATCTGCCGCAACTCATCGCGTCACGCCAGGTTCTGCATGAGGGCCTGCCCGCTGAGCCGATGCACGGCCAGGTGTCGAAGGCTGGAATCCCTCGAACGTTCAAGGAAGCTGCCTAACCGCAATCGTCTCACATTTGATTTGAATCGCTGCTGTTAACCGGGCTTTCGCTTGCCCGGACGAACCGTCGTGCGCACGCACGCGCTTGGAGACGGCGTATGTGGTCGCCGAAGCGTGGCTGGTCGGACTGGACCTGGGGCGGTTCGGGCGACGGTGCGCCCTTCGCCGATGCCGCCTCGGCCGTGACGGCTGCCGTGGCCACTTCCATGCTGGATGATGGCGCCGCCGCGTCTGGCCAGGTCGTCGTGCCTGCCGCGGGCGACGATGTGACGGGTGCCGGTATCGTCCAGCCTGCACTGCCTGCCAACATCACCGAGCTCCAGCTCGACGGCCACAGCTACGGCCCGACCGCGGTCTATGGCGGCAACATTGTCGAAGCGTGGCAGTATTCCACCGGCCTTGGCATGCAGGTTGCGTTGATCGATGACGGGTTCGACCCCGTGACGACGACGACCTATGGCGATTTTCCACGTTGCTATCGCGCAATTTTGGTGGCCCGCGATCCAGCAACCTGAACGAGCCCGCGGGAGGATTTCACGGCACGACCACGTCCGGCCTGATCGGCGACTCCGGCGCAAATGGCCTGCCGGTGGGCCTGGCGCCGAACGCCGAAATCATTGGCGTCAAGATCACCTTCGGCGATGCGCCCTGGTCGGAGCTCGTGCAGGCGCTGCAATACGCGAGTTCGGTCGGCGAAGTGGTCAACAATTCCTGGGTCTTTAACGGCTATGGCGTCGGTGGGTCGACGGATCCGAATTTCGCCTCCCGGTACAGCGCGCGACAGACTGCGGTGCAGTTCGATCGCGACGGCCTTGGCGACATCGTGCTGTTTGCCGCCGGCAATGATCGCAGCGACGCGAACACCGTCGCGTTGCAACCGATCAATTCCAATCTGGACGTCATTGCGGTGGCCGCCAGCGATGCCGATGGCTCGGTCGCAAGCTACTCCAATCCCGGCCCGGGTCTGCTGGTGGCGGCAATCGGCGACGACGTCGCGGTGCCGTTGCCAGAGGGAAACAGCTACGGGTTCGGTTACGGGACATCGTATGCCGCGCCCACGGTGTCGGCGATCACCAGCCTGATGCCCAGCGTCAATCCATCGTTGGGCTGGCGGCGATGTGCAGGAGATCCTGGCGGACGCCGCCTACGCCCCGCCGCCGAGCGCGGGTGGGTTCACCACCAACGGCGCCACCACCTGGAACGGTGGGGGCATGCAGTTCTCGGAGGATCTCGGTTTTGGCGTCGTTGATGCCAATGTCGCGGTCAACCTGGCGCGCGCCTGGACCGAGCAATCGACCAGCGCCAATTTGCTGACGCCCACCGACACCGAGGCGGCAGGATTTGCGATCGCCGCCGGCGCGACCTTCGCCAGCACCTTGGCTGTCACGCAGGACATCCGCATCCAGCACGTTGACGTCACGATCAACGACACCGCGTTGCTCGCGGCCAACACCGAGCTGATCCTGATCTCGCCGGACGGTACCCGGTCGGAGCTGGTGAATGATGCCGGCCTGGTTGGTGGCGCCGATCTGACCGGCGGACGGGATCTGTCCGGCAGCGTGATCACCGACAACGCGTTCCGGGGCGAGAATTCCGCCGGTGCCTGGACGCTGGAGGTGGCGAACACCGGCGGCAGCACTGCGGATGTCACCAACTGGAGCCTGACGCTCTGGGGTGACAACGCCGCCACGGTGCCGACGCCGCTGGTCTATACGCCTGAATTCGCCAGCCTGGCGCCCGCTGATCCGTCGCGCACCTTGGTGACGGTGACAGGAAGCAATGGCACGACCATCGACCTGATCGCGCTTCCAGGAACGACATCGATCAATCTGAATGGCGGCGTCGGAATGATCGACGGCATCGCGGTGATGGTGCAGGCGGGTCTGCCGAACGCCGATGCGGACAGGTCGACCGGCAGCGTTACCCTGGTGGGCCTGAGCACCGGCGGCTCCGAGCTGATGGGCGGTGATGGGCCGACAACGATCACCGGCTATGGGCACGACACGATCAATGGCGGGCTCGGTGCCACCACCATCAACACTGGCGATGGCGACAGCTTGGTGAGCTTGTCCAGCAGTGCCGCGGCGTCGACCCAGGACAGTATCACTTCGGGTGGTGGCGATACGATCTGGGCTAGTTCGGGCACCGTTTCTGTTGCCGTCATCGGCAGCACGGGCGATACGGCGTTCGCCCAGGCGTCTCAACTGACCTTCATCAACGTCGCCGGCGCGAGCACGGTCTTTGCGGGTTCCGGCACCGTGTTGATCCAGGCAGGCGCGGGCGGTGGCGTCTATTACGCCGGCAGTGGTGGCGATAGCCTGCTCGCCGCCGGTGCCGGCAAGGTGGTGTTTTACGACCGCGCCAGCGGTGATGTGCTGGAGGCGGCCGGCGCGGTCGCGCCGGCGGGCTGGATGTGATCAACAATTTCCGTGTCGGCACCGACGAGCTCAGTCTGACCGGATTCAACAGCAATGCCGCCAGCGATGCGATCGCGACGCCGGTGTCGGATGGGTGCCGCGGGACACTGCTGTCCTGCCGGATGGGATGCGGATCGATCTGGTGGACATCATGCATGCCACCAGATCGATGTTCACCTGACCGGCGTGATCGGTTCGGGCATGATCGGTTCGGGCGTGATCGTTTGGGGTGCGATCAGTCGGAACATCAGCGGATTGAGTGTGATCGCCAGCATGGCCCCGGTCAGGACCAGGTCCTGAGCCTCGGCGGGCAACAGGCGCAGCTCCACTGCCAGTGCGGCCAGGATGAAGGAGAACTCGCCGATCTGTGCCAGACCGGCAGCCACCACGCCAGCCAACGCCGCCGGCCGACCCAACAGGCGCAGCGCGGTCCAGGCGATCGCCGGCTTGACCAGCATGAGCACCGCCACGACGGCGGCAACGTGCAGCGGCTGTTGCACCAACACCATCGGGTCGACCAGCATACCGACCGAGACGAAGAACAGGACCACGAAGATGTCCTGTAGCGGCTCGATCTGTTTCGTGGCGCGTGCGCCGTAGTCCGAGCCGTTCAGCACCACGCCGGCGAAGAACGACCCCAAGGCATAGGACAGGCCCAACAGCTCCGCGGTCGCGTAGCCGATACCCAATCCGATCGCGACCACCGCCAGGGTGAACAGCTCGCGTGATCCGGTGCGCTGGATCTGCGCCAGCACCCAGGGCAGCACACGCCCGCCGACCACCAGCATGACGGCGACGAACGCGCCCACCTTCGCGAGCGTCAGCAGCAGAACGCGTGGTGCCGCGTCGATGCCGCCGGCCAGTGCCGGCAGCGCCACAAGCAGCAGCACGGTGAACAGATCCTCCACCACCAGCCAACCGATCGCGAGGCGGCCGGGCTCTGAGGTCAGCAGGCCGCGCGCCTCGAACGCGCGCAGCAGCACGACGGTCGAGGCGACGGAGAGCGACAGCCCGAACAGCAGGCCGCTTTGCAGGTTCCAGCCCCACCATTCCGCCAGCCCGATGCCGGCTGAGGTGACCAGCGCGATTTCGATCGCGGCACCCGGAATGGCCACCCACCGCACCGCGAGCAGATCGCGCGCCGAGAAATGCAGTCCCACGCCGAACATCAGCAGGATCACACCGATCTCGGCCAACTGGCTCGCCACGCGGGCGTCCCCGACATAGCCGGGCGTGAACGGCCCGATACTGATCCCGGCGACCAGATACCCGACCAGAGGCGGCAGTCGCAGGCGCGCGGCGATCAGGCCGCACACCAGCGCAATGGCCAGTGCGGCCGCCAGTGTTTCGATCAGCGCGATCTCGTGTTGCATCAGAATTCCGTCAGTAGCGCATTGTCGCGTGCCACGACGCGGCCGCTGGCCACGACCAAGGTGCGCGGCGAGCCCGCAACAATGGCCTCTGTCAACGTCTCGGCTTGCATCAGCACGAGGTCTGCGCGGCAGCCCGGGGCGAGGCCGTACTCCGCGAACCCGCAACCGCGCGCCGCCGCGTCCGTGACGCAATCCAGCGCCCATATCAGCTCGTCATCGCGACGCAGCGCGTTGCGCAGGCCGATATGCATGGCGCGGTCGAGCATGTCGGGGCGGGCGTAGGGCGTCCAGGTGTCGCGAATGCCGTCATTGCCGCCGAAGATCGTGACATCGGCGGCACGGCAGGCGGCGAGGGATGGCACCGGGGTGGACGCTGGCGCGGTGGTGGCGATGCGCATGTCGAGTTTGGCCATGCGTGCGAGCAGGGCGTCGCGGGCGCGCGTGTCGATCGTGCCGAGGCAGAAGCCGTGGCTGATCACCACCTGACCGTGCAGGCCGAGTGCCTCGGTCCGTTCCAGAATTAGATCGAGCGAGAAGGCGCCCATCTCGCCGGGTTCGTGCAGGTGGATGTCGATCGGTTTGGCGTGGTGCTGCGCGAGGTTGAAAAGCAGATCGAGCTGGCACACGGGGTCACGGTCGATCGCGCAGGGATCAATTCCGCCGATCACGTCCGCGCCTTCGGTCAGGGCGGTGTCCATCAGGTCCGCGACGCCGGGGCAGCGTACGACGCCGGACTGCGGGAAGGCGACGATCTGCATGTCGATCAGGCCGGCGAATTCGGCACGGATTTGCAGCAGGGCGTGGATGTGGCGCAGGCCGATATCGGGGTCGATATCGACATGGGTGCGCAGGCGCGTGGTGCCGTTGGCGAGGTAGTCTCGCGCCAGGCCGCGGGCGCGAGTGGCGGCATCGTGTTGCGCGGTGGTGCGCCAGGCGCGTTCGTTGTTGATGCGGTCCATGCGTTCCGGACCGACCTCGTTGCGATACCAAGGGCCGCCCCAGACGGTCTTGTCGAGGTGGGTGTGGCCTTCGATCAGGCCAGGGAGCAGCAGGGCGTTGTGGCCGTTCTCGATGACGGTGCTGGCGGGGGCTGGCAGGGAGGGGCCGATCGCGGCTATGCGGTCGCCTTCGACCAGGACGTCCACGGCGGCGGCGCCGAGTGGGCGGACGTTGCGGAGAAGGAGCGAGGTCATCAGACTTCGCATGTCATTGCGAGGAGCGGAGCGACGGAGCAATCCTGTGCGAGGGGGCGTCGCAGTTCGTACGCTGTCGGATCGAGATTGCTTCGTCGCTCCGCCGCGCGCGATGACAGTGGAAGCATGGTCTACCCCAACACCCACTGCCGGAATAGATCGAGATCGATATTACCTCCGCTGATCACCACGCCGACGCGCTTGCCGGCCATGTGCACGCGCTCCTGCAATAAGGCGGCAAGTGGCGCGGCGCCGGCGCCTTCGGTCAGGTTGTGGGTGTCGGTCCAGTAGGCGCGCATCGCGGCGGCGATCTCGTCGTCGGTCACTGTCACGATCCGTGCGGCGCCAGCGCGAATGATCGTCAGGGCGTCGGGATCAGGTTGGCGCACCGCCATGCCGTCGGCCTTCGTATCGGCGCGGTTCAACGCGACCAGATGGCCGGCGGCGATCGACCTCGCGTACGGATCGGCGCCGGCGCTCTGCACGCCGATGATCTCTGTCGGCAATCCCAACAGATCCCGCGTGCGGATCGCGCCGCAGATGCCGGAGCCGAGGCCGATCGGTACATACAGCGCGTCCAGCGGCGGCGCGGCGCGGAACAGCTCCAGCGCCCAGGTGGCGACACCCATCACCAGCTCGCGCGCGAAGGAGGGGGCGAACTGAAGACCCTCGGTTTCGGCAAGCTGCGCGGCGTGTTCGCGCGCCTCCTCAAAATCGCTGCCGTGCTCGATCAGCCGCGCACCCTGGGCGCGCATTGCCGCGTTCTTTTCGGTGCTGTTGCCGTGCGGTACGACAATCGTCACCGACAGGCCGTGCTTGCCACCCGCATAGGCCAGCGATTGGCCGTGGTTGCCACGCGTGGCTGAAACGATCCCGTGGACGTCAGGGTGCGTCGGTCGCAACCGTGCCGCGTAGATCAGGCCGCCGCGTACTTTGAATGCGCCGGTGGGCGTGTGGTTCTCGTGTTTGACCCAGACCTCGGCCCCTGTACGTGCGGCGAGCAAGGGCCAGGCGTATTGCGGCGTGCCGGGAAAGCTTTGGTGTACGACACGCTGGGCTTCTTCCAGGTCGGCCAAGGAGAACATGGTGCTTCCGATGCCCCGCTCGCGCATCGATGTCCGGCGCGACATGTCAGTTGAAAACGCCACGGGCCGCCGCCCGGTTGCCCGGACGACGGCCCGTGAAAGCGTGCCAAAACCGCGGTCGCTGAGGACCGGGATCAGGCGAGCTTGAGATTCGTGGCCGCGGCCTTACCGCGTTCCATGGTGATCTCATAGCTAAGCTTCTGGCCGTCGTTCAGGCCCTTCAGGCCCGCGGCCTGCACGGCGGTGATGTGGACGAACACGTCCTTGCCACCGTCCTGCGGCATGATGAAACCGAAGCCCTTGGTGGCGTTGAACCACTTGACGGTTCCGACAGGCATCTCAGTCACTCCTGGTTGGGCGCGCTCCCCGTGCGCGTTTCTGGGGCATGGTCGCCGCGAGGCGCGACGACGGCATCCGATGTGATGGCGACGGGATCGCAGGCATGTCGGGCCCGGTGGACGGTCCGCGTCAGGCGAGCTTGAGGTTGGCCGCGGCCGACTTGCCGCGTTCCATCACCACGTCGTAGCTCACCTTCTGGCCGTCATTGAGGCCCTTGAGACCCGCGGCCTGCACCGCGGTGATGTGCACGAACACATCACGGCCGCCATCCTGCGGCATGATGAATCCGAAACCTTTGGTTGCATTGAACCATTTGACAGTACCGGTAGCCATAGCGTGCGTCATTCTCCGTCATGGGACATCGGGCCGGCTGGCGCGATGCGGCAGACAACCAGCCCTTTGGACGTCTTGAGGGCACCCGAACCAGACGGAGGCGCAGCAAGGCTAGCCAAAATGCGATTGCACACGTTACTTGGCCCTGAAAGATCGGGTGGTGTCAATGAGAGTTGCGTGATGCGAGTCGTAGTGGCCGGGCATGGCAACGATATTTGATGTCTGATTCACGTGGCGGGCGACGGCGTGTCGAAAAAAGTTTTATGATTGGAAGAAAACGAAACGAGGGGTGTACAGGACACGTCGCCTCGTTTCATACCGGTGACCGGTGGTTGGAGCGGGATGGGCGCTGATCGGCGCGCCCGTGCCGCTCTCTCTGTTTGTTTGATCGCGTGCTTCAGACGACCGGCGATTCCGCCTTCAGTTATACCACTCTAGGTGCGTGGCAGTTGCCGAATGGCCTCGCTCATGCGGCCGACGACCTCGCGCAGGACGGGCGCGGGGCTGGCGAAGTTGAGGCGCGCGAAGGCGGCGTATTGCGGGCCGAACGTTTCGCCGGAATTCAGGCCGACGTGGGCCCGCTCGAGGAAGAACTGGCCGGCTGGGCAGGGCAGCTTGAGGGCGGAACAATCGAGCCAAGCGAGGTAGGTCGCCTCGGGCAGCCGCATCGCCACGCCTGGCAGGGTGTCACCCAGGGTCTGTGCCAACCAGTCACGATTTGCTTGCAGTTGCGCCATGATTGTGTCGAACCAGGGTTGGCCCTCGTCCCAGGCAGCGATCGTTGCGTCGACGCCGGTGACGCCCGGCGAGCCCAGCAAGCGCGCGGGAATGCGAGCGAAGAAGCGGACCTTCAACGCGGGCGTGCCGAAATGCATCACCGCACAGCGCAGCGCGGGAATGTTGAAGCTCTTGGTCGCGGAGGTGATGGTGATGGTGCGCGCGGCGGTCTCGGGCGACAGCGAGGCGAACGGGATGTGTGTGTTGCCGGGTAGACGATATCGGCGTGGATCTCGTCGGAGACCACGATCAGGTCGTGCCGGGTAGCGAATGACGCCACCGCTTCCAGTTCCGCGCGGCTGAAGGCGCGGCCGGTGGGGTTCTGCGGATGGCAGAAGATCAGCACGCGGGCGCGCGGGTCGGGCGCGGCGTCGTAGGCTTCCAGGTTGAGCACCCAGCGGGTGCCGGTATCACGCATCGGGTTGGCGATCAGCCGGCGGCCGGTGTCATTGATCGCGGCCATGAACGGCGGATAGGACGGCAGCTGCAGCAGCACGGCGTCGCCCGGCTCGCTGAACGCCATGACGGATGAGAAGCTGGCCTGCACCAGGTCCCCGATCGGGTGGGCGTCGGCGGGATCGACGGTCCAGCCGAAGCGGGTCTGCATGCGGCGGGCGAAGGCGGCGGCGAGCGCGCCGTCGCGCGCGGCGTAGCCGTATTCCTGGTTGCGAGCGAGGCGGTCGAGGGCCTCGGCAACCGGTGGGGCGACGCCGAAATCCATGTCGGCGACCCAGGCGGGCAGCACGTCCGCGGCGAACTTGTGCCACTTGTTGGTGCGGCGCGACCGCAGGAAGGGGATGGTGAAATCGGTCGCCGGCGTGGCCATGTGGTTGGGTCTCCTCTCCCGGCGCACGTACAGCGCCAGGAAAGCGCATAGCACTGCATCGCGTGGGTCGCGAGATGGGGCGGAAGCATAGCTCCCAGCATTTAACATGTGACAGGCTACCGGCGACATTCCGGGATGATAAAGAGCTTCCGTCATCGTGGTCCAAAGCGGCTCTTTGAACGCAACGAGAAGGCTCAGGTGCGGGCGGACATGCTCGCCAAGATCGAGAATATTCTGCCCGTCCTGGACCGCGCCAATCAACCGGACGAGATGGACCTGCCGGGATATCGCCTGCACCGGCTCAAAGGCGATTTGCGCCGATACTGGGCAGTGATGGTTCGCACCATTTGGTGGATCATCTGGCGCTTTGAGGGCGCGGATGTCGTGGCCGTGGACCTGATGGACGATCACTAGAAGGAATGGCCATGCCGATGAAGAAGCCGCCGCATCCCGGGCGGATTGTGCGGCAGGAATGCCTCGAACCGCTCGGGTTGAGCGTGACGGACGGCGAAGGCGCTTGGCGTGTCACGCAATGCCCTCTCGGAACTGGTGAATGAGCGACGTGGGGTTTCCCCGGAAATGGCGATCCGGCTTGCCAAGGCTTTTGGCAGTTCCGCGGCAATCTGGGCAGGATTGCAGCTCGATTACGACATGGCGCGTGCCATGCAGCACGCGGATCGGATCCACGTGCGGCGTGTGCCACGGCCAGCCGTCGGAGCCGAGTGAGGGGCTTCGGAAAGCCGCATCCCTCGGTGGCGCAATGACAATGGAACAGCACCTGTTCGAAGTTGGTGGGCGCTACCGCGCAAACATGTAGTGTCATGGGCGGACCTTCGGTGTGCATCGCTGATGAGCTGCTCACGTTCAAATTCGGTGGCCACAGCCACGATGACAACTGCGTTGTGTCTGAGTTTCGCAGCCAAGCTGACGGCACGGATCAGGCATGGTGGTTGCATCACGATGCGCGTGCGGGTTCGTGGCAAAGGCTCTTCGCATTGCTCGCTGTTTGAGGGTCTGTGGCGCAAGAGATCCCGATCGTTGCGTGAATGGCGTTCTGGTTCATTGTCGCGCGGATCGCGCGGTCACCGGGCGTTGGACGCGGCCGCACGGGCGAGCGGCAGCAATCGTCGGGGATAGGACAGAGAACCTGACCCTGTTATGATCACACCCCAACGGGGGAGAAGGGCCATGCAAATCGGATTGATCGGTGGTATCGGGCCGGCCGCCACGGAGTTCTACTATCGCGGCCTGATCGATCGTCATGCCGCTGCCGGAACGGCACCGGATTTGACGATGGTGCATGCCGATGTGCACGTGATGGGGGCGAATTTGGCGGCGGGTGCCGCGCAGGCGCAGGCGGAGATCTTCGCGCGATTGATCGCGCGCCTGGCCGCGGCGGGGGCGGAGCTGGCGGCAGTGACCTCAATGGGCGGGCATTTCTGCATCCGGGAGCTGGAGGCGATCTCACCGTTGCCGCTGTTGAATGTGGTGCCTGAGGTGGAGGCTGCGATCCGGGCGAAGGGGTTTTCGACCGTCGGGATTATCGGCACGCGCACTGTGATGGAGAGTGGGCTGTACGGCGGAATTCGTTCCGCACGTGTGGTGCGGCCCGAGGGCGCGCTGCTGGACGAGGTACACACGGCCTACATCACCATGGCGGGGGCTGGGCGGGTGACGGAGGCGCAGCGGCAGGTGTTCTTCACCGCGGGGCGGCGTCTTTGTGAAGGGCAGGGTGCCGAAGTGGTGTTGCTGGGCGGGACCGATTTGTTTCTTGCGTTCACGGAACAGGATTGCGGGTTTCCTGTGATGGACTGTGCCGATGTGCACGTGGCGGCGCTGTATCGGCGGTCGGCGACTTCGACGTAGGGGGCGTGGACAGGAGAGGTCGTGGGTGGCCGGACCAAGTCCGGCTATGACACGGAGGACGCGGGGGCGGGCTATGACACACAGCTCGGCCATAACGGCCACAGAACGAGAAAGGGGCGGACCTTGCGGTCCGCCCCTCTTTGTCTTGGTGTCGAACTTCGACTTAGAAGTCCATATCACCCATGCCGCCCATGCCGCCACCACCTGGGGGCATCGCGGGACCCTTCTTCTCCGGCCGCATGGGTGATATGGACTTCTAAG
>Ga0210386_10001086_pt1 | contig 24475 bp, 20 predicted proteins | sample IncBWH32OmetaG_FD_160091 | JGI IMG/M metagenome (GOLD analysis project Ga0210386, IMG submission 160091) | Forest soil microbial communities from Barre Woods Harvard Forest LTER site, Petersham, Massachusetts, United States - Inc-BW-H-32-O ...
GTGGGTGCGATCCAAAGATTCACCGCGGATGCGTCGCACCAGATGCTGACGCCTCTTGCCATCATGCAGACGCATCTGGCGCTCGCGCGCCGGCACATAGCGTCACCCGGCACCGTAGACGCCGCGCTGATCGAACTGGATAGCGCGGTTCGGCGCCTCGATCACATGGCGAGCCAACTGATCGCTCTGGCCCGCACCGATGAGAGTGCGAAGAGCACATCGGAGCCGGTCTGCGACCTTGGCAAGGTCGTCCCGGAGCTGGTCGCCGACCGATACCCCCAGGCACTCGCGGCCGGGATCGAGATCCAGGTGGAGCGGCCGGACGGTCTGATCCCCATATTCGGCAGCGAACTGCTCGTCCGCGAGCTGACTGCCAATCTGTTGGATAACGCCGTTCGCTACAATCGAAAGGGCGGCACCGTGGATGTACGGATTGGGATCGACTGGCCCGTCACCCGGCTGGAGATCGAGGACAGTGGTCCAGGTATCCCAGCCGCGGAGCGCACGCGCGTGTTCGAGCGGTTCTACCGCATTCCACGCACCGATGGGCCGCAAGGGAGTGGGCTCGGACTGGCTATCGTTAGCGCCATCTGTGACCGCATTGGTGCCAAAGTCACTCTGGGCGATCGCCCGGCAGGCGTCGGGCTGCTTGTTATCGTCGCGTTCGCAGCCGGCAAGGCCGCCACAAAACACCTCCTGCCCGCCGACGCGGCGACAGGTTGATGACAGGCACACCCACCTAGGATTCACGCCACGTGTGCGGGACGCCATTTTCGGTGTAGACCGATATCGGTGTAGGCCGGCGCTGGGCTGTTGGCTCGGCCGACCCGCAAACGTTCGTCGGAGACGCAATAATGCTGCGGCTGGCCGATCTCGGGGCACGGCTCAGTCGGGGATGGGATGGAAATCACGATGTCCGCAGCGGAAATCGGGGCGAGGGTCATCCCTGACAACCGGATTGGCCGGGAGATGTCTCGGCTGCCGTTGACCGTCCGGCCGCGCTACGGGCACCGCCGGCGTAGCACGCGCAAGACGGCTGCCTGAACCGGCACGGCGGCGAACCGCGGGACCGGACGCGTGCGCTTGTCTGGTTCGGTTCCAGGCTTGGCCGTGAGCAAAACCGTACAGCGCCCGATCAAAACGGGGCTCGATCAAAAAAGGGGAGGATGTGCGACCAAGAATGCCGGCCGAAAGTGCCACCGGGATTGAGCCTGTGAAGCAGCCGACACGGTGCCCCCTGCCGTTCCTGGTGCTTGCCCAAATGCATCGCCGTGCTGACCACATTGCTGCCGGGCATCGGCCAGCCGATCATCGCAGACGCCGCTTCGGTCAACCTTCAGACGCTTCAAATGAGGTTCGGATACCATGAACAGCGCGACAACGACCGGCCTTGGTGCTGGCAAGATTCCCGCAACCCTGATTCCCGGCGACGGCATCGGTCCGGAAATCGTGGACGCCGTCGTCAAGGTGCTTGAGGCGCTGGGAGCCCCGTTCGTCTGGGACGTCCAGCAGGGCGGCCTGGCCGGCATCACGGCCGGAGGGGACCCCCTGCCGAAGGCCACGCTGGACAGTATTCACCGGACCAAACTCGCGTTGAAGGGGCCGCTGACCACGCCGGTGGGCGGCGGTTTCCGTTCCGTCAACGTGCGCTTGCGCGAAGAATTCCATCTCTACGCCAACCTGCGTCCCGCCCACACGCTGGTACCGGGAGGCCGGTTCGATAATATCGACATCGTGCTGATCCGTGAGAATCTCGAGGGCCTCTACGTCGCCTTCGAACACTACATCCCGATTGGCGACGATCCGCACGCGGTGGCGATCTCGTCCGGCGTGAATACCCGCGACGGTTCCCGCAGAATCGCGCACTTCGCGTTCGAGCACGCGCTGAAGCTCGGCCGCAAGAAGGTCACCATCGTCCACAAGGCCAATGTGCTGAAAGCGCTGACCGGCGTGTTCCTGGATACCGCGCGTGATATGGGCAAGGAATACGAGGGCAGGCTGGTCTGCGACGACCGGATCGTGGACGCCTGCGCCATGCAGCTCGTGCTGAACCCCTGGCAGTTCGACGTGATCGTTACAACGAACCTGTTCGGCGATATCTTGTCCGATCTGATCGCTGGCCTGGTGGGTGGCCTGGGTGCGGCGCCGGGCGCTAACATTGGCGAGAAAGCCGCCATATTCGAAGCGGTACACGGCTCGGCGCCGGATATCGCGGGCAAGGGCCTCGCCAACCCGACCGCGCTGTTGCTCGCCGCCGGCCTGATGCTGGACCATGTCGGCCTCATCGACCAGGCACGGCACCTGCGGAAGGCGATCGATACCGTCTTGAACCAGGACAATGTCCGCACCGGCGACCTGGGTGGTACCGCGTCTACCGGTGAATTCGCCAACGCTATCGTGCAGCGTGTCGCCTCGGGCGCCTGAGACCGGCGTTTCGAAAGACGGGCGCCTCTAAAGGAATATACCGATGCCCAAGGGATCCGATCTTCTTGTCGCCGCGCTCGAGAACGAAGGTGTCGATCGCATCTTCGGCGTCCCGGGCGAGGAAAATCTCGATGTCGTGGAATCGTTGCGGACCTCCGGGATCGAGCTGGTGCTGACCCGGCACGAACAGGCCGCGGCATTCATGGCGGCGACGCACGGGCGGCTGACCGGCAGGCCGGGTGTGTGCATCGCAACGCTGGGCCCGGGTGCGCTGAACCTCTCGACCGGTGCGGCCTATGCCCATTTGGGCGCCATGCCGATGCTGATGCTAACCGGCCAGAAAGCGATCATGAGCAGCCGGCAGGCGCGCTTCCAGATCGTCGACGTGATCGCGGCGATGAAGCCGCTGACGAAACTTTCGCGCCAGATCGTCGGCACCGCCAGCATTCCCACCCTGGTGCGCGATGCGTTCCGGGTGGCAATGGAGGAACGGCCGGGCCCGGTGCATCTCGAACTGCCGGAGGACATCGCGGGCGAGGAATGCGCGGACGTGCCGTTGGTGCCGCCGCACCCGATCGAGATCCCGGTAGCGCACCGCGACGCGCTGGATCGGGCGGCCGAGATGATCCTGCAGGCCAGGCGGCCATTGATCATGCTGGGCGCAGCGGCGAGCCGGCCGCGATCCACCGCGGGCCTGGCGGGCTTCGTCCGCCGCACGCAAATCCCGTTCTTCACCACGCAGATGGGCAAGGGCACCGTGCCGGGCGGCGGCAATCTCTACATGGGGACCGCGGCGCTGTCAGAACGGGACTATGTGCACGACGCCGTGGACCGTGCCGACCTGATCATCGCCATTGGCCATGACACGGTGGAAAAACCGCCCTTCATCATGGGTCCATCGGGACCGCGTGTGATCCATGTCAGCTATATGCCGGCCAACGTCGAGCAGGTATATTTCCCGCACGCCGAGGTCGTCGGCGACGTCGGCCCCAGCCTGGAACTTCTCGCCGACCGCATCGAGGGACGGCTGCACAACGCCGGTGCGCTGTTGAAGCTGCGCGAGGGCATCCTGGGCCGCATCACCGATCGGGCAACTGAGGACCGCTGGCCTCCAACACCGCAGCGCATCGTGCACGATGTGCGGCAGGTGATACCGCCCGATGGCATCCTCGCGCTCGATAACGGGATGTACAAGATCTGGTTCGCCCGCAACTATCGCACCTATGTCGCCAACACGGTGCTGCTGGACAATGCGTTGGCGACAATGGGCGCCGGACTGCCATCCGGCATGATGGCCTCCATGCTGTATCCGGACCGGCGCGTGATGGCGGTGTGCGGCGACGGCGGCTTCATGATGAACAGCCAGGAACTGGAAACCGCGGTCCGGCTGGGCATCAACCTGGTCGTTCTGATTCTGGAAGACAAAGCCTACGGCATGATCCGCTGGAAGCAGGCGGTTGACGACTTTCCGGATTTCGGACTGACCTTCGGCAATCCGGACTTTGTCAGGTATGCCGAGGCCTATGGTGCGCACGGCTGGCGCGTGGGTGCGACCGAGAAGCTGATACCGACGCTGGAGGCGGCCTTCAAGGCGGGCGGTGTGCATCTGGTCGTGTGCCCGATCGACTACTCCGAGAACACGCGGGTGCTGGTGGACGAGCTGCGTGCCCACCTTCCCGTCATCGAGCCGACCTGAGGAGCGTTCCACATGAAGATCCGCGCCGCGGTGTTGAACCATATGGGCGTCAAGCCGCCGTATGCCAAAACCAAACCGCTCTCGATTCAAATAGTGGAGCTCGATCCGCCCGGCCGGGGCGAGGTGCTGGTGAAGATCGGCGCCGCCGGGCTGTGCCACTCCGACCTGTCCGTCATCAACGGCGATCGTCCCCGCCCGACGCCGATGGCCTTGGGCCACGAGGCGGCCGGTGTGATCGAGGCGCTGGGCGAGGATGTCTCGGACCTTTCGGTCGGCGACCATGTTGTCATGGTGTTCATGCCAAGCTGCGGCCACTGCATGCCGTGCGCCGAGGGCCGTCCCGCCCTGTGCGAGCCGGGGGCGGTCGCCAACGGCGCCGGCACTCTGCTGTCGGGCGCGCGCCGGCTGCACTGCGATGGGGTGGACGTGAACCACCATCTCGGCGTGTCGGCCTTCGCCGAATACGCCGTCATGGCGCGCCGCTCGGTGATCAAGATCGATCCCGCGCTGCCGCTGCATGAGGCCGCATTGTTCGGCTGCGCGGTGCTCACGGGTGTGGGCGCGGTGGTCAACACGGCACGGCTGCAGCCTGGCCAGACGGCGGCGGTGATCGGACTGGGCGGTGTCGGCCTGGCCTCGGTTCTTGGCGCCGTTGCGTCGGGTGCGCGGCAGATCGTTGCGATCGATCTTGCCGACGACAAGCTTGGACTGGCCCGGCAACTTGGCGCGACGGACACGGTCAATGCGCGTGCCGATGACGCGGCGGAGCAGATCCGCGCGCTGACCGGTGGCGGAGTTGACGTCGCATTCGAAATGGCTGGCTCGGCCCGCGCGATGGAGCTTGCCTACAAGATCACCCGTCGCGGCGGCATAACGGTCACCGCTGGCCTGCCGCCACCCACTGCGACACTCGCCTTGCCGCTGGTCAATCTGGTGGCCGAGGAGCGGACGGTGATGGGCAGCTACATCGGGTCCTGCGTCCCAACTCGCGACATCCCGCGCTATGTCGGGCTGTATCAGCGCGGCCGGCTACCGGTGGACCGGCTTATGAGCGGGGTTCTCACGCTCGACGAGATCAACGAGGGCTTCGACCGCCTGCATGAGGGCAAGGCGGTCCGCCAGGTTGTCGTGTTTTAGCAATGGATCCTTTCGAGTACGCGAAATCGATCGCCGATATGTGGGCGCTTGGTGGGAAGGCTTTGCTGTCCGCACAGGAGGCCGGTGTCCGCGCCATGGGAACGGCGGTGGCGCCGGGCATGCTGCCTGATATGTCGATGCTGCCGGACCTTACGGCGGGAATGGCCGATCTGACCCGCGCCGGTCAGTCGGTGACGGAGCTCTGGTCGTCGGCGACAAGCCTGTCCCAGGCGCTGGCGCGGAAGATGCCGATGCGCGGCGGGGAAGACGCCACCGTGGAGGCCACCTTCCAGAAAATGGCCGACCCCCGCTCCTGGTTCAGCGTCACCGGTGAGATGGATGAAGTCCTTGGACGCATGGCCGAAGGGCCGCGCTTCTCCGACCTGTGGGATGTGGAACGAAGATATGCACGGGTCTATCGCGCATGGCTGAACCTGCGCCAGCGCGGCCTGGAGCAGACCGCGGTGGTGCTAGGTGCCTGGCAGCGCGCTGCTCAGCTTTTCGGTGAGCAAGTGGGCGGTGCGGGCGATACCGTGCGAAGCGCCGATGCCGCGTTGCACCTGTGGACCGAGACCGCGAACCGGGTGCTGCTGGAGATGCAACGGTCGGAGGCGTTCCTGGAAGCGCAGGCTCGCATGATCCGGGCCAGCACGGAGTTGCGGATGGCGCAGCACGAGTTGGTTGAATTCTACGGCGAACGCTATGGCTTCCCGACCCGGCGGGAACTGGACGACGTGCACAAGACCGTCACTGAACTGCGGCGGGAACTACGTGCGCTGCGGCGTGCGAGCGCTGGCCGCGCAGCTCCTGCCTCGGTCGAGCCGGCGTCGGTTAAGCCAGCGCGGCAGGTTACGAAGCGGAAACCGACGCCGCGCAAGGCGAGGAACTGAGGGATGGCTGCCAAGGAAACCCGCACGACGATCAGCCCGGCGGCCGGCGTCGCTGAGTTGGCGCATTTCGGCAGCCGTATCCTGACCGGCACTCGGCTGCTCAATCAGGTCCGTGACGGAGACGTAGCGATCGCCACAACACCGAAGGACCTTGTCTGGCAAGAGGACAAAGTCTCGCTGCATCATTTCCGTCCGATGACGCAGTGTAGCGTGCGTACGCCGGTGCTGATCGTCTACGGACTAATCGGCCGCTGGACGATGGCGGACTTGCAGGAAGACCGTTCGCTGGTCCAGAACCTGCTGAAGCTCGGCATCGACCTTTATGTCGTGGATTGGGGAAATCCGTCACGGGCGGATCGGTGGCTGACGCTGGACGATTATATCGACGGCTATTTGCATGACTGCATCCAGCAGATTTGCGCGCAGGCGGGTGTTTCTCAGGTCAATCTGCTGGGGATCTGCGAGGGCGGTGTTTTCACCACATGCTTCGCCGCGCTGCACCCCGACATGGTCAAGACCATGACCTTGACCATCACCCCGATCGACTTCCACGCCGACACCTTGGAAAACCGGACCGGGCATGGCTTCATCAACGTCTGGACGCGTAGCCTGGCACCCGAGGACATCGATAATCTGATCGACGCCAACGGCTGCCTGCCCGGCGAGTTCATGGGTGCAGTGTTCAACCAGATGACGCCGATGCGGACGTTGCTAAAATATAACATCGACATGCTGGACATGGTTGATGACGAAAAGAAGCTGATGAACTTCCTGCGCATGGAGAAATGGATCGCCGATCGTCCCGATCATCCGGGCGAGGCCGCGAAACAATGGCTGAAAGACCTCTACCAGCAGAACAAGCTGATCAAGAACGAGCTGGAGATCGGCGGCCGGCGTGTCGATCTGGGCAACATCACCATGCCTGTCCTGAACGTCTACGCGAAGGACGACCACATCATTCCGCCGGCGACATCGCGCGCACTGGGAGACAAGGTCGGCACCAAGGACTACACCGAGCTAGCGCTGCCGGGCGGTCATGTCGGGGTCTTCGTGGGCGGCCGGTCCCAGGCGCTGTTCGCGCCCGGTGTCGCCACATGGCTGACCGAGCGAGAGTGACAGCACCATGCGGAACAAGATCGTTTCTTCAGCCGAAGCCGCCGCCATCATCCGGACTGGCGATACGGTGTCGATATCCGGCTTCGTCGGCATCGGCACGCCGGACGAACTGCTGATCGCGATCGAGCAACGTTTCCTGGAAACGCGTGAGCCCGCCGGCCTGACGCTGGTGTTCGCCGCCGCCCCCGGCGACGGCAAGGACCGCGGTCTCAACCGTCTCGCGCATGAGGGGTTGATTAAGCGTGCCATTGGTGGCCATTGGTCGCTGGTGCCGAAGCTCGGCCGCCTGGCGCTCGATAACAAGATCGAGGCATATAATCTGCCGCTTGGCTGCATTTCCCAGCTCTACCGCGACATCGCCGGCAAGCGCGCGGGCCTGCTGTCGCGGGTCGGTTTGCGCACCTTCGTCGATCCGCGCCAGGACGGCGGCAAGATCAACAGCGTCACGACGGAAGACCTTGTCGAACTGGTCGAAATGGCCGGCCGCGAGTGGCTGTTCTACAAGGCCTTCCCGATCAACGTCACACTGATCCGCGGCACCACGGCCGACGTCGCCGGTAACATCACGATGGAGCGGGAGGCGCTGACGCTCGACAGCCTGTCCGCGGCGATGGCGGCGAAGAATTCCGGCGGTTTCGTCATCGCGCAAGTGGAACGAGTTGCCGTCGCCGGCTCGCTCGACCCGCGCAAGGTGCAGGTGCCCGGCATCCTGGTGGACTGCGTCGTACTGGCGGAACCGGACAATCATCGGCAAACCTACGCCACGCCGCACAGCGCCGCCTTCTCCGGGCAGTTGCGTGTGCCGCTCGACCGCGTCGAGCCGATGGCGCTGGACGAGCGCAAGATCATCGCCCGCCGAGCCGCGCTGGAACTGCCGCCGGGTGGCGTGGTGAACCTCGGGATCGGCATGCCGGAGGGTGTCGCCGCGATCGCGGCCGAGGAAAACGTCCTGCAATACCTCACCTTGACCGCCGAGCCAGGTATCATCGGTGGCATGCCGCAGAGCGGGCTGAATTTCGGTGCCGCGCTGAACCCCGAGGCGCTGATCCAGCAGAACCAGCAATTCGATTTCTACGACGGCGGCGGCCTCGATCTGGCTTGCCTGGGCATGGCGCAGGCTGATGCCGAGGGCAACGTCAACGTCAGCCGCTTCGGTGACCGCCTGGCCGGGGCAGGGGGCTTCATCAATATCAGCCAGAACGCGCGCAAGCTGGTGTTCACCGGCAGCTTCACCGCGGGCGGCCTGAAGATTGCTGTCAAAGACGGCCAACTGCACATCCTTCAGGAAGGCCGGTCATACAAATTCATCGCGGCCGTGGAACAGATCACCTTCAGCGGGCTTTATGCCGCGGAGGCCGGTCAGGCGGTGTTCTACGTGACCGAACGCTGCGTCTTCCGCCGTACCGCCGAAGGCGTGGAACTCGTGGAGGTCGCGCCGGGGATCGACGTGGAGCGGGACATCCTCGCGCACATGGATTTCCGTCCGATCGTGCGTGATCAGAAACTAATGGATGGCCGCATTTTCCGTCCGGAACCGATGGCACTTGAACAAACCCTGCTCGGCCGGGCGATCGCCGACCGCATCAGCTACGATGCCGACCGCAACACGTTGTTCATCAATTACGAAGGGTTTCAGATCCGCACCACCGACGACGTCGATCTGGTCCGGCGCGAGGTTGAGAACCGCTGCCGCGCGGTCGGCAAGCGTGTCACCGTGATCGTCAGTTATGATTCGTTCTACCTCGATCCACGCGTCAGCGACGCGTTCTTCTCGATGATCACCTATCTTCAGCAGCGCTACTACACCACCGCCTCGCGCTATACGACCAGTGCATTCATGCGGCTCAAGCTCGGTGCCGGCCTCGCGGAGCGGGCACTCGCGCCGCATGTTTTCGAAACGTTACCGGAAGCACAGGCGTTCACGAACGATCATGAATCGATGCTCGACTGAGACCGACCGGTCATCGAGACCGGCTTCCGCCGCGGCAGCACGAATTCCCTCGTGAAAGGAACCCCTCGGATGGATAACGAACTGTTCGCGGTCAGGCCGGCTATCGCGGCCCGGGCGCATGTCGACGCAGCGAAATATCGTGCGATGGTCGAACATGCGTCGCGTGCGCCGGAGATTTTCTGGGCGGAACAGGCAAAGCGCCTGGAATGGGTCAGGTTTCCCACCAAAATCAAGGACACCGGATTCACCGGCGATGTGTCGATCAAGTGGTTCGAGGACGGCGTTCTGAATGCCTCGGCGTGTTGCCTTGACCGGCATCTCGCGACCCGGGCCGATCAGACCGCGATCATCTGGGAAGGCGACGATCCGGCGGTCAGCCGGCACGTGACCTATCGGGAACTGCACGATCAGGTATGTCGGCTCGCGAACGCAATGAGGAACATGGGCGTCGGCAAGCGTGATCGGGTGACGATCTATCTGCCGATGGTGCCCGAAGCCGCGGTGGCGATGCTGGCCTGTGCGCGCATTGGCGCGATCCATTCAGTGGTGTTCGGCGGCTTTTCCCCCGATAGCCTGGCCAACCGAATCCAGGACTGCGCCTCGACCCTGCTGATCACCGCCGACGAAGGCCGTCGCGGCGGGCGCACGGTCCCGCTCAAGACCAATGCCGATATGGCGCTGGGATCGTGCCCGACCATCAAGGATGTCATCGTCGTTGGCGTAACCGGAGCGACCGTGCCCATGCGAAACGGCCGCGATCATGAGTACGCCGCGCTGCTGGCGGCGTCGCCACCGGCCTGCGAGCCTGCGCCGATGGGCGCGGAAGACCCGCTGTTCATCCTGTATACATCCGGCAGCACCGGAAAGCCGAAGGGCGCGCTGCACACCACCGGTGGCTACATGGTATGGGCAAGCTTCACCCATGAGCTGGTGTTCGACTACCAGCCCGGCGAGATCTACTGGTGCACCGCCGATGTCGGATGGGTCACCGGGCACACCTATATCGTCTACGGCCCACTGTCGAACGGCGCGACCACGGTGATGTTCGAGGGCGTGCCGAACTACCCGGACAGCAGCCGCTTCTGGCAGGTGGTCGACAAACACCAAGTCAACATCTTCTACACCGCTCCCACCGCGATCCGAGCCCTGATGCGCGATGGCGAGGCGCCGGTAAAGCGCACCAACCGCAAGTCGTTGCGGATCCTGGGCAGCGTCGGAGAGCCGATCAATCCGGAAGCGTGGCTTTGGTACGACAGGGTCGTCGGCGAGGGCCGTTGCCCGATCGTCGATACCTGGTGGCAGACCGAAACCGGCGGCATCCTGATCAGCCCGCTACCCGGCGCGACCGCGTTGAAGCCAGGCTCCGCCACGCTGCCGCTGCCGGGCGTGATGCCCATGCTGGTCGACGGGGACGGCAAGCCACTGGACGGCGCGGCCGAGGGCAACCTGTGCATCGCCGATAGCTGGCCCGGCCAGATGCGCACCGTGTTCGGCGATCACGAGCGATTCATCCAGACTTATTTCTCCACCTTCCCTGGGCTCTATTTCACTGGCGATGGCGCGCGCCGCGATGCCGACGGGTATTACTGGATCACCGGGCGTGTCGATGACGTGATCAACGTCTCCGGCCACCGTATGGGCACCGCCGAAGTGGAGAGTGCTCTGGTGGCGCATCCCAAGGTAGCCGAAGCCGCGGTTGTGGGTTTCCCGCACGAGTTGAAGGGTCAGGGCATCTACGCCTATGTGACCCTGAAGACCGGCGAAGAACCGACCGAGGCGCTGCGCAAGGAACTTGTCGCCTGGGTACGGCGAGAGATCGGTCCGATCGCCTCACCCGACGCAATCCAGTGGGCGCCGGGTCTGCCGAAGACGCGCAGCGGCAAGATCATGCGCCGCATCCTGCGCAAGATCGCGGCCAATGAGATCGGTGAACTCGGCGATACCTCGACCCTGGCCGACCCGGCGGTGGTCGAGGACCTCATTCAAACGCGAGTCGGCTGATGTGACCCTGATGATCCCAGCACCACCAACGGCGCCCCCTGGTGCGGGCGACGGCACCGGGGTAAGCCGTGTTGAGGTTCGCCGTGGCACGCAACACATGCGGGTGCGGATGACGGCCGCGATCCGGCGTACAGTGGCCTGGACGAGGTACTGAATGTTTTGGCCAGGAACGCGACCAACGATGAACGACTTCGACCAGCAGTCACGCCGTACGCTCGCGGCCACTTGTTCGGTGCGACCGCGCCATGGACAAGTGGCCGGGGTGTCCAAGGTTTCCTTCCACCGGATCGCCTACACGGAGTGGGGGCCGGAAGACGCGCGGCGTGTCGTCGTCTGTGTCCATGGCCTGACCCGCCAGGGGCGCGATTTCGATCGGCTGGCGGCCTTTCTGGCGCAGCACGACTGCCGCGTCATCTGCCCGGACCTGCCCGGTCGTGGCCGCAGCGACTGGCTGACAAACCCGGACGATTATGGATTGCCGCAATACTGCATGGATATGACCGTCCTGCTTGCCAAATCGCAGGCCGAATCAGTCGACTGGATCGGAACGTCGCTCGGCGGGTTGGTCGGCATGGTCATGGCGGCTCTCCCGGGGTCTCCGATCCGACGTTTGGTTGTCAACGATATTGGGCCGTTCCTGGCGTGGCCAGCGCTCTACCGCATCGGGACATATTTGCGGCAGATGCCGACGGAGTTTCCGGATTTCGCGGCAGCCAACGCGTACTACCGCGAAGTTCTGTCACCTTTCGGAAAGCTTGAAGACCAGGACTGGCATCATCTCGTTGAGCACGGCATAGAACGGACCGAGAATGGTCGCTACCGGATGCTCTGTGATCCCGGCATTGCGCGGGCGTTCCGACCGGGTCTGCTGTATAACCTGAATTTATGGAAATATTGGGACGCGATCCAGTGTCCGACCTTGTTGCTACGTGGAGAGCACTCCGATCTGCTGCTCCGTGATACGGCCGAGCAAATGACCAGGCGCGGCCCGCGGGCGAGTTTCGTCGAGGTTCCCAGTTGCGGACATGCGCCACCGCTGCTGGCACAGCGGCAGATCGACATCGTTGCAGACTGGCTTGGTGCGTAGGTTCCCGATGGGGGCAACGTTCGAAAGTTGGCGCGGCCTCCTGCCAAATCTGCTCGTAACGCCATACAGGAGACGTCCATGAACCTTGACGCCATTCCCATCGGCACCAATCCCCCGGAGGATGTCAATGTCGTGGTTGAGGTTGGGGTCGGCGGCGAGCCCATAAAGTATGAGATGAACAAGGCGGCCGGTACGTTGTTCGTCGACCGCTTTCTGTATACGCCAATGCGCTATCCCGGCAACTATGGTTTCGTTCCGCATACACTTTCGCCTGATGGCGACCCGATCGACGTGCTGGTCGCAAACACCCGGCCGATCGTGCCCGGCGCGGTCATCAATGTCAGACCGGTCGGCGTGTTGAAAATGGAGGACGATGGCGGCGGTGACGAGAAGATCATTGCGGTTCCGTCCCCCAAGCTGACGAAGCGTTATGTTCACGTCGTGAACTACACTGATCTGCCGGAGATTACTCTCGAGCAGATCCGGCACTTCTTCGAGCATTACAAGGACCTGGAGCCGGGCAAATGGGTCAAGATCGCCGGGTGGGGAGATGCGGCGAAGGCCCGGCAATTGATCCAGGAGGCGACCGAACGGGGGAAACATTCGTGAGTTCGACGAAATTCGGGATCCCGGCCGCGAAAATGTATTGGAGCCTGTCCCGGCACTGAAAACCATAGCAACGCCTCAGCAGGCAATCATTGTGCGCGTCAACCTACCAAGCGCCAGCATGAGAATTCGGTGTAAATCCGGCAAAGCTCATGCCACTTCTCTATGCCATGGTCGCCGCTGAGCTGCTCACCGTAGACGGCGCCCTTGAGACGATCAGGATCCAGCCAAGCAGTCCGGCTGCCGGTGCCGATCCGCTTGTCGATGTGCGGGCTGCCGAGGAACAGAAGCCGGAGAACCGCATCGAGGTGGGCGATCAGCTCCCGCGGCCCCATCCTCTGGTTCAAGCGACGAGCGCTGCGCTGTCGAAATTCCGTAGCGGGGAACGCGCCGCACCAGCCTCCGGGAACGATAGAAACAAGACAGAGCCGGTTCTGGACATCCGTGTGAGCCCGGCTGCCCGCCATCGGGTCTTGCGCGTAGTTGATGCACTGCTCAAGGCGCTGGAAGCGCGTGCCTATCAGGTCAATGCACGCGGCGTCACGATCGAGGGCCAGCTCCTGCCGATCGGGGTCACAGAGAAAGACGATCAGACACCGCACGTGCCGACCGTCGCCGAACGGGCTGAAAAACAACGCTACCGGTGGACGCGTATCTCCACCTGGGATTACGTCCCCAACGGGCAGCTTTCGATCCACACCGAGGCCTATGTCTGGTGGCGCAAGGATCTCCGAAAGCGTTGGAGCGATACCCGCTCGGTACGTCTCGAAGACAAACTGAACGATGTCGTGGTGGGCCTCGTTGCACTTGGTGCTGCGCTGCGGCGACGAGCCGACGAGCAACGGCGTGAGGCGGAAGCTCGCGCGGAGCAGGAGAGGTTGCGGCAAGAGAGGGCGTGCCAGTGTCGCGTTGTCGAAAACTACTGGAAAAGAGTTCGTTCAGGAACTTGCTGCCATTTATCATTGGAATTTCGCGGCTGGAGATTCCAGATATTGCGGCAACATCCGGAATCAGAGGACATGGTAACCCGCAGCTGGAGGCTATCCGAGAGGGCCGGCCGGAAGGAAGGACAGTGCGAGCAACGTGGCACTCAACGTGGTCAGGTGTGGGCTGATCTAACGTAGGATGCCAGGCGCGTTGAGATCCCTTCAAAGCGGCGCGGCGCTGCGGCCTATTCCGATCTGATACCGAAATGCAGCATATAGGGGCGAAATTTCTCCCCCTCAGCCTCGGGATCCAGGGCGTGATCTTCGAACCGGTACGCTCGGGCGCCGTGGCCGCCATTTGGCTTGGTCGCGGCAAAGCGCTTCATCGCCTCGGCGGCCGCAGTCGGTAGTGTCAGACCAAAATGCCGATAGACGGAGTTCACGGTGCCAACCGGATCCGACACTATGTCCAGGTGGTGCACATGGCATATCTGGTCATCCAATCCGATGTCGTTGCATACATGGAACCATGCGGCGCGTGCCATCCAACCAGCGGTCACTCTCCTGTCGGCCGATCTCCGCGTGGTCCACGTGACTGTGGATCGGCGCGAGGGCGGGACCCCTCCGACCTAAAGTGAATCAATAGTTTGGCGTGCCGATCGGCGTCGGGACCCCGCGCCGATTAACACACCGAACAAATGTGGCGCACATTTCGCATCGCGGTAGGCGGCTGCGAACGATGTCCCAGCCAGCAACTGCTTGCCGACCGGAAGACCTGCTCGCCGACCAGGATGCCAAGCAACCCGACCAGCGCCACCACCGGTGGCGCCGGCGAGCGCACGTTCAGCGGGCTGTAGACGACGCCGACCAAAAGGCCAGCGCCGAGCGATATGAGATAGGTTTTCATCGATCCCGCGGCGCTGCGGGATGGTATGTGCGAGATGAGAGTCAGGCAGCTCTCTTTGGCGCGCCAGCTTCGGAGGCGTGCTCGCCGAGCGCCCACTTCGAGAAACGCACCTGCTGGCCATAGGGCGAATGCGCCCGCAGAATCTCCATCACACCTTCATAGGTCTCAGTGCGTGCCCAGTCCTGCTGGAACTCAAAGACGTACTGCAGCGAGGTGATGGGGATCGCACCTGCCTGCACAAGTCGATCGACGGACCGCTGGTGGGCCTCAGGCGAAACGTCGCCGCACGCGTCGGTTGCGACATAAATCTCGAAGTTCTCCTTGAGCATGTCGAGTGTCGGGAACATCACGCAGGCTTCCGTCCAAAGTCCGGCAATAACCATCTTCTTGCGGCCGATAGCATGGACAAGCCTTACGGAAATTTGGGTCGAGCCACGAATTTTTGGACGTGCGGTCGATGACAGAGATCTCGGGAAACAGACTGATCACCTCCGGCATGACAGGACCCGAGAAAGAGGCCGCGGCAACCGTCGAAATCACGGTCGGTATCTTGAAGAGTTTGGGCGCCTTCGCCAAAACCTAAACGTTGTTGAATGGTACTAGGCGGTCGTGCGATTGCACGCCCTGATACATTGCGGGTTGAAAGTCGATCAGCGCGATCGCGCTGTTTGTGGGAGTCAGCATTCCCAGTTCGGACATTGTGGAGGTCTCCTCGATCGGATTGTAGGGACGGGCGGTGTGTTGCCGCCGACAAACTCGGCGGAGGATGCCGATGAACCAATCCCCCGATCGGGGAGTGAAGCCGTCGAAGTGGGGGATGGCCGCGAGGACGGTTCGTTGGGGCCCGGATTTGATCAAATTTTGCGCTGAAGCGGTTCCTGCCAGACCACCAAGTCTTAATCACGGCGCTGACTAAATTGAATGGCTCGCCGCTGGTCCCTATCGGTCGCACGTCCGAAGGTCTGGGGACAATTGCCAGAACGGCCAGGGTGGGCGAATTACCGCCTGCGCGCCGGTCTGCTGAATGTCCAGTTTCTGGATCGCTTCATAGGCCACTCTATGGCGGACTTGGTGCAAAGCGGTCGCGTCCCGGGGCAAGTTCCGGATCCACACGCCGACCGATACGATCCCCGTCCTTGGCCCCCCTAACTCCCCCATCCGCGTCAACCGCGCGCCGGTACTGACCCTTTGGGCAACTGCGGTCGCTGAGCGGCTCTAGTATCTCTTCGCCGCATCCCACTTCTGCCTGTCAACCTCATGACCTGAGCCCGGAAAACTGGACCGCTGTGAATGATAGCATCGTCGCAGGGGCTGCGTATCTGCGGGAGCTGCATGACCGCTTTACGCTTTGTCTCCTTACGCCTTCGCGCAGAGTTGGAGGGCGACAGGATTGTCCTATCCGCTCACCCGGTGTTTGGGGAGATTCCTGGTCCGGACTGAGATAGCGCCTCATTCGGCTATTTGGGTTTGGGCCTGCAGAGCGCCTTGGGCACTGTCGGCACCGCAATAAATAGCACGTTCAGCCGATGCTTTCGCGCGATGGCTGATCGAAGGAACTGTCTAGGGAGGCCCGATGCGTCAGGCGGTAGCTGTTTCCTGCTTCCCAGCGGTCCTCGCGCTCGCTCTGCTGTCGACGCAAGTGGCGGCGCAGCCCGCTTCCGGCAAACCGCCGGTGGTCGGTGTGGTTCGCGTTGAGCGGCAGGAGATCACACAAAGTGACGAGTTTGTCGGCCGCGTTCAGGCCATCAACCGGGTGGCCCTCGTGGCGCGCGTCACAGGTTTCCTCGAAAAGCGTCTCTTCGTTGAGGGTACCGAGGTCAAAAAAGGTGATCTGCTCTACATGATCGAGCAACCGCCATTTCAGGCGCAGGTCAATGCCGCGAGGGCCAGCATAGAACAGTTCGAAGCGCAGCACAGGAACGCGCAGATTACCTTGCAGCGCGCCCAATCATTGTTGTCATCGCCAGCCGGCCAACAATCCAACGTCGATACCGCGGTTGCCAACGAACGCGCCCTGGCGGCGCAGATCGCCGGCGCGCAGGCCCAGCTCGAGATCGCGGCCATCAACCTCGGCTACACCGCTATCTACGCACCGATTGATGGCGAGATCAGCGCCACGCAGGTCACCGAAGGCAATGTCGTCTCGCCGACGAGCGGAACCCTGGCGACCATCGTCAGCCAGGATCCGATGTACGTGCTCTTTCCGGTCTCGGTGCGGGCTGGGCTGGGTCTACGCGATCGTTACAGTCCGAAGGGCGGGTTCAATGCGGTGGTTGTCAAACTGCGCCTGCCCGACGGGCGAATTTACGGGCCTGCTGGCAAGCTCGATTACGTCTCGCCGACCGTCGCCGAAAATACCGACACAGTGACGCTGCGCGCCGTCGTGCCCAATCCGCGGGTATTCGCATCGACCGAGCCAGTTCCGCGCGAGCTGTTCGACGGAGAATTCGTGACAGTTCTCCTCCAGGGTGTGCAGCCGATCACGGTTCTGGCCATTCCGCGCGCGGCCGTGCTGTCGGATCAGCAGGGCGACTATGTCTACGTGGTCGATGCGCAGAACAAGGTTCAGGCCCGGCGCATTCAGCAGGGCCAGTCGACGCCATCCACCGCCGTGATAACCAACGGGCTTAGCCAGGGCGAGTTGGTCGTCAGCGAGGGTTTGCAAAGTATCCATGACGGCGAAACGGTGTTGCCTGGTCCGGCGACGCCAGGGCCTCAGGTCGACAGCGCGGCAGGCGCCTCCGGAAAATCAGCAGCGCCTGCCGCCGGGTCGCCGGCGGCCGGGCAATGATCTCCGCGGTTTTCGTCGATCGCCCGAGGCTCGCGGTCGTCATCGCGATCATCATGACGATCGCCGGCCTGTTGGCCCTGACCCGAATCCCGGTCGCGCAGTTCCCCGACATCGTGCCGCCACAGGTGCAGGTGACCGCGAGTTATCCAGGCGCCTCCGCCTCCGTTGTCGAATCCAGCGTTGCCCAGCCGATCGAGGCGCAGGTCGTTGGCGTCGACAAGATGATCTACATGAAGTCCACGAGCGGCAATGACGGCAGCTACAACCTGACGGTCAGCTTCGACCTCGGCAGCAATCCCGATATCGACACCGTCAACGTCAACAATCGCGTGCAGACCGCGCTCGCGCAGCTTCCCGCCGAGGTCCAGCAGGAAGGGCTGACGGTGCAGAAGAAATCATCGGCCATTCTGCAGTTCGTTGTGCTGTATAGCGACAACGGCAAGCAGGACCCGCTGTTCATCACCAATTACGCCGTCATCAACGTGATCGACGTGCTATCCCGCACACCCGGGGTCGGGCAGGCATTCCTGTTCGGCAGGCTCAATTATTCGATGCGAATCTGGTTCGATACCAAACGCCTCGACAATTTGAAGCTGACACCGGCCGATATTATCTCGGCGATCCAGGCGCAGAATGTCGAGGCACCGGTCGGTCGTATCGGCGCGCGTCCGATCGGCAATGACCAGCAGTTCCAGATGAACATCGAGACCAAGGGGCGGCTGACCACGGCCGATCAGTTCAACAACATTGTCTTACGTGCCAATCCCGACGGTTCACTGCTGCGCATTCGCGACGTCGCGCGGGTTGATCTCGGCGCCCAGAACCAGGACATCGAGTCTCGAATCAACGGCCAGCCGGCGGTGGCGATTGGCATCTATCTGTCGCCCGGGGCCAATGCCATCCAGACCGCCGCCCTGGTCAGAGCCAACCTGCAACGCCTGAGCGAGCGCTTCCCGCCGGGCCTCAAATATCTCGTCAACTACGATACGACCACCTTCGTCCAGGACACCGTCCACGACGTGCTGATGACCCTGGGTATCGCTTTCGGGCTTGTCGTTATTGTTGTCTTCCTGTTCCTCGGCAGCCTGCGCGCGACGTTGATACCGACCATCGCAGTGCCCGTCAGCGTGATCGGCACATTCGCGGTGCTGTTGGCTGTGGGGTACAGCGCGAATACCGTTTCGCTGCTGGCCCTGGTTCTCGCGATCGGCATCCTGGTGGACGACGCCATCGTCGTCGTCGAGAATGTCGAACGCGTGATGGAGCAAAATCCTGATCTCTCTCCGGCCGAGGCCACGAAGAGGGCGATGCGGGAAATCACCGCGCCGATCATCGCCATTACCTTGGTGCTGCTGTCGGTTTTTGTGCCCATTGCCTTCATCCCGGGTGTTTCAGGAACCCTGTTCCGCCAGTTCGCGGTGACGATCAGCGTCGCAATGCTGATTTCGGCGATCAATGCGCTGACCTTGTCGCCAGCGCTGTGTGCCGTATTCCTGCGTCATCAAGGCAAGAAACGCGGCGTGATGGGCTGGATCTTGCGGCGTATCGACAATCTCCGCGACGGCTATGCCGCCATTGTCCGACGCCTCGTGCGCGTCTCGATCCTCGGCGTCGTTTTGATTGGGGTATGTGCTGTTGCCCTGTTTGCATTGTCTTCCCGCACGCCGACCGGGTTCCTGCCGGAAGAAGACCAGGGCGCCTTCTTTGTCTCGGTGCAGCTGCCCGATGGCGCCTCGGTTTCTCGCACCAGCGCGGTGGCTGGCCGCATCGAGGCTCTGCTGAAATCAATGCCTCAGGTCCGGAACGTGTTTGCAGTCGTCGGTTTCTCCATCCTCGACGGTGTCAACGAGCCGAACGCAGCCTTCATCGTCCCCACGTTGAAGCCATTCGCCGATCGCGCCGGGGCGGCAAACTCGGCGCAAGTGCTGATCGGGCGTCTGTTCGCCGAGGGACGAGAGGTCCGGACCGCGCGGATCATCCCGTCCAACCTACCGCCGATCATCGGATTATCGACCACGGGCGGGTTCGAATACGAACTCGAGGGCTTCGAAGGGCAGGAGCCAACGGCGATGAACAGCGTCATGCAAGGGTTGGTGGTGGCAGCCAACCGCGACCCGCGTCTGACCCGCGTCTTCTCCACCTATACGGCGAGCAATCCCTCGATCTACCTTGATATCGACCGCGAGAAGGCGCAGGCGCTGGGCCTTGGCATGAACGACGTGTTCGGCGCCCTGCAAGCGACATTGGGCGGTATCTACATCAACAACTTCAACCTGTTCGGGCGGGTTTGGCAGGTCAATATCGAGGGCGACGCCAAGGACCGCAACGACGTCCCGTCACTGTGGCAGATCTACATTCGCAACAAATTCGGCAACGACGTGCCGTTGCGATCGATCGCGGATGCCAACATCATCGTCGGGCCCCAGGTCATCACGCGTTACAACAATTACCGCGCCATCCCGATTCAGGGTGGCCCGTCGCCGGGTACCTCGTCCGGCTTGGCGCTCAGCGAGATGGCGCAGGTCTCGGCCAGGACCTTGCCCGCCGGCTACGGCTATGAATGGACCGGGACCGCTTACCAGGAGGTTGCCGCCTCCGGGCAGACCGGGGCCATTCTCGCTCTTGCCGTGCTGTTCGCCTTTTTGTTCCTGGTCGGGCTCTACGAGAGCTGGATGATTCCGGTACCGGTCTTGTTGTCGGTCCCGGTCGGGGTCCTGGGGGCGTTCCTTGGCGTCCTGGTCTTCCATTTGGCGCTGGACCTTTATGCCGAGATCGGCCTCGTCGTGCTGATCGCGATGGCGGCCAAGAACGGCATTCTGATCGTCGAGTTTGCCAAGGATCAGCGGGAACTGGGCAAGGATATCCGGGAGGCGGCGGTGCTCGGCGCGCAGATGCGCTTTCGCGCTGTCATGATGACCTCCTTCGCGTTCATCCTCGGGGTCTATCCGCTCGTCGTCGCGCGGGGGGCCGCTGAGATCAGCCGCCATGACGTTGGCACGCCGGTATTCGCCGGGATGATCGCGGCGAGCGCGGTTGGGATCTTCGTGATCCCGATGCTGTACGTCACATTCCAAACGCTTCGCGAACGCAGCAGCGCCTGGTCCCGCCGCGCACACCCGGCTGAATGAGGCGGCGCCACGGATCTGTGTCCTTAGGGCCACTATCGGCGCGGTAAGTGGCTGGCAGGTGCTGACCGACGTGCATGTCGAGGGGTGGAACAAGGTCACCTAGGCCGTGCATGATGCAGGCTCGCATCGTCGTGAGTGACCCTCAGCGAACTCATGACCAGTGTTTGTATTCTACGGCGTTCCCTACGAAGCATATCTCCCGTAATTCTCCGTAGATCTTTAGTGGGCTGCGGCGGGTCAACCCGACCAACACTGCGAGCGCGGATGCGGGCGACGCCAGTTCGGCGGGGCCGAGATTCTCGCGCATATTATCGATCGAAGAGGTTCTCGGAATGACGAGGAGGCTGGGCGAACGCTGCAGCAGCCAGATGATCGCGAACTGCATGGGGGTTACCGAGACGCCGCGCGACCTTGGACAGCTTGAAGGAGTGTAGCGGTGCAAACCCCCCGAACGGGAAGTGCCGCACGCAGGCGATACCGTCGGCGGCCAACGTGTCGATCAGCGCGTCGTGGCGAACCCTTTCATATTGGGTTTTGGCCGAGGGGCGGGACCTAATACCTTGTGGCAAGACGCTGCCCGAAAAGTTGACATCGCTGTTATCCCGGATAGGTCGACGAACGTGCCCTTGGCCTGTTAATCTTAGGTTGTGCAGTCCAGCGTTCGTATGGCGCCATCCCGGCTCGACAGCACAATTTTGAAGGACAGCCCGCGCCCAACATGCGTGAATCGGAGCAACAGGTCACGCCTAACCGTGATATCGTGCTATTCTCTAAGTGGCCACCAGCCGTCCGACATCGTCCAACATCGGACGAAACTCGGGATGCGGCGCGACGCAAAGAGTTCGATACGTGTTGAGGAAGGCCAGCCACAATAGGATCCAACCGGCCCACTTAGGCTTGAGTGATACCTTCCAGTCGGTCCGGCATCGCGTTTGCGGAACCAGAGCCTTCGTTTATTTGCGAGCTGCACACGGATCGAAGCTGTCGCGTAGCTAGACGCCTCGAGGCAATGATGTTCGGTCTGGGCGAGGCGCAATGCCTGTTATCTGAACCTCCGAATGGTGCTGGTCGGCAGGGGGTTGGCCGGAGCTGGCCGGATAGCGGAATGACGGCTGTTGCGACTGTGGTAGGGCGAAGCTACCCTTCATTTCCTTTCAATTTACTCAGCAGTCGGCACATAGGCGAACCACTACGAGAAGAAGGCTGGTGGCTGATAAACCGGCTAACCGAGAAGTTCGAACCAAGGGCGGCCGGGCTGGGGCTGGAAGGCGAGACGCCAAGCACCCCACTCGGTTGCTCCCCAGACGAAGGCGAGGGCAGCGGCGCTGACGAGGAGCACCTGGCCCCAGAGGATCTTGGTCGCATTCATGGCGACGACGGATCAGGGGACCGACGGAGAATTCCCGCAAGAGCGATCAATAGCGAGGCGTGGTGGCGGCTATCGTAGCGCGCAAATCGGATGATCGACCCGACATCTACCGGTGCCGGCCCATGACCCGACGCGAGAGGCAGAGAGCTTCGTGCGCGGAGACGGCTCCGTCTTTAGTCGCAGACCAGCATACCGATCGCGTGGGTCGTTCGGATTCGTTTCAAATCGGCGGCGAGTTAAGAAAGACGTAGAGGACGGCGATCTTCCCATCGCGGGCGATGATGACGTCGAGGCCCGTGTACCGGGGCGGCTCCCCGGCCGGCCCGGAGCCCCAGGCGATGCGACCGCCATCCTGGACCGCCTGCGGGGTGGTGTGAGGCGTGTAGACGAAGGTCGGATGACCGGCGCGCAATTCGCCGGCGATCTGGTCTAGCGCCTGGCGCCCGACATAGCGGCCAGTGGGCAGGAGAACGACGCAATCCTCGGTGTAGAGTTCCTCGATGGCGGTGCGCCGGCGCGCGGGATCGCCTTCACCGAAGACCTCTTGCAGATTGCGCAGCAGTAGCGTTGCGATGAAGTCCGACATTGTCCTGTTCCTGTTCAGTGCGAGTGTGATGCGCCGGACCGCGAGCGACGATGTCGGCTCCCGGCCCGGCATGATGGTTCAGACCTGGGCCTGGCCCCCATCGACGAAGAATTCGGCGCCGGCAACGAAGCTGGAGTCGTCCGAAGCCAGAAACGCGACCGCCCTTGCTATTTCATCCGGATCGGCGACGCGGCCGATCGGTACCTGGGTCGCCATGTAGTCGAGAAGTCCCTGTTGCTGGGCGGCGTCCAGACCCGCCAGTTCCACCAGGCCCGGGGTCTTTACGGGGCCGGGGCTGACGACGTTGACGCGAATGCCCCGCTCCTTGAGATCGAGCGTCCAGCTACGGGCAAGATTGCGCACCGCGGCCTTGGAGGCGCCATAGATGCTGAACGCAGCCGTACCCGTCACGCCGGCGGTAGATCCCGTCAGGATCACTGAAGCGCCATCACGGAGCAGCGGGAGTGCTTTCTGCACCGTGAAGATCACGCCCTTCACGTTGCGGCCGAAGATGTCCTCATAGTGCTCCTCGGTGATGGCGCCGAGCGGCAGCATCGAGCCGCCACCGGCATTGGCGAAGAGGACGTCGATCTGCGAGTGCTTCTGCTGGACCGCGTCGTAAAGGCGATCGATATCGGCCAGCTTCGACATATCGGCGCGCACGCCGCTCACCTGTCCGCCGATCGTCTTGACCGCCGCGTCCAGCTCTTGCTGGCGGCGGCCCGTGATGAACACGGATGCGCCCTCGGCCGCGAAGCGCTTGGCGGTGGCGAGGCCGATGCCGCTCGTCCCGCCGGTCACCACGACCACTTTGTTCTCGAATTTGCCGGTCATCTTCTCTCTCCTTTATCTGGGCGGCGAGGTGCTCGCCGTGCGAGATAGAAGATGGCCATGGCACGCTGAGCGGAGTAGATGGCAGTATTGAGCCTCAGTGTGCCATGAGTGAGACGATTGCGGATGCCGGACCTCAACGATTACGCCATCTTCGTCGACGTGGTGACCTATGGCGGCTTCGCTGCGGCGGGACGGGCGCTAAGGGCGCCGAAATCGACGCTGAGCCGCCGGATCGCGGGTTTGGAGGCACGCCTCGGCGTGCGGCTGATCGAACGCTCCACCCGCCGCTTCCGGGTTACCGAGGTCGGGCAGGCGTTTTATGAACGCTGCCGCATGATTGTGATGGACGTGCAGCAGGCCGATGCAGTCGTGTCAGAGGCTCTGGGCGAGCCGCGCGGCGTTGTCCGTTGTAGTTGTCCGCTGGGCTTGGTCGAGGCGCTGTCGCCAACCTTCTCCAGCTTCATAAGGAATTTCCCGAAGGCGAAGTTACAAGTCGTCGCTGTCGACCGTGCGGTACGCCTCATCGACGAGCGGATCGACGTCGCGGTCCGGGTCAGAGCGGCACTCGGGACCGATGCTGCCCTGACCATGCGCACCTTGGGACGCTCCAGCCGAATTCTGGTCGCGGCGCCAGCCCTGGCGGCCTCCTGTGCCAGTGGCGACATCGCAGCGCTCTCCAACCTTCCGACGCTCGCCACCACCGACCAGATGGGTGAGATCATCTGGGAGTTCGTTGGGCCTGAGGGCGAGGCGCGCTCGATCCGTCATGAGCCGCGGATGACCTGTGTCGATTTCCTGGCGCTTCGCGACGCCGCCGTGGCCGGACTTGGCGTGGCGCTCCTGCCGGACCACTCTTGTCGACGCGAATTGGCGAGCGGCGGCCTGGTGCGTGTCTTCCCGCAATGGCGCACGGGGGACGGCATCATCCACCTCGTCTTCACAACGCGCCGAGGCCTGCCGCCGGTCGTGCGCGCCTTCATCGATCATCTGGCTGAAGCATTTCGGCACGGGAAGGTCGCAAGCTGA
>Ga0210386_10001088_pt1 | contig 24456 bp, 25 predicted proteins | sample IncBWH32OmetaG_FD_160091 | JGI IMG/M metagenome (GOLD analysis project Ga0210386, IMG submission 160091) | Forest soil microbial communities from Barre Woods Harvard Forest LTER site, Petersham, Massachusetts, United States - Inc-BW-H-32-O ...
ACTCCCCCGCCGCCCCGCCGCCCCGCCGCCGATCCCCGAGCGCGGCTACGCCCGCCTCTACCGCCACGAGATCCTGCAAGCCGATCGCGGCTGCGACTTCAACTTCCTGCGCCAACACCCGCTCCCGACGGCGGAAACCGCGCCGCCGTAGGGGGCAGAAGCAAAGGAGACTGGGCACGTATTGCCCTGAGAGCCGGATCGAGGCCGTGCGTCCTTCGAGACGGCCGCCTTGCGGCCTCCTTCAGGATGACGAGTATTCCTAATGCCATCGACGGCTTACGTCATGCTGAGGAGCGCCTCCGGTGAAGCCGGAGCGCGCCTCGAAGCACGCACGCCGTCGATGCGACGGGATTTTTGCCCAGCCTCAAAAGCACGTTCCGCCAAATGTCGACCCGATTTGTCGAAGCGAGGCCCTCGCAACCCCAGCAGCCGTACGGGGCGAACGGCCAATTCATATCCGATGATCGCAGAATGGCGGAAGACGCTGCGCTCTTCCGCCATACGCTGGCTTCCTACGCAAACACCCGCTTGGCGATGCAACGAGTTTTTGACGCTCTCGGCGAGGCGTCGCAACGCGGGCGGCGCGGGCATCCGCGGGCTGGTGTAGGGAGAGCCGGACCTGGCGGCACTGGCCGCCGGCTGGCGGGTCGGAGCGGATCGAGGACTCCACGCAGAACGATGTCTTGAAGGAGATCGGGTTTGCGGGCAAAGCTCGCCCTGGCGACCTGCGGAGTAAGGGAAAGAAATGGCCGATTACATCCTGCGTGGGGGCGAGGTCATCGACGGCAGCGGGCGGGCGCGGTTTCGCGCCGATGTCGCGATCGAGGGCGACCGCATCGCCGAGATCGGCGCGGTGGTGCGAGCGGCAAGTGCGGGCGAGATCGATGTGTCGGGCAAGATCGTCGCGCCGGGCTTTATCGACGTCCACACCCATGACGACCGCGCGCTGTTCGCCACACCGGAGATGATGGCGAAGGCGAGCCAGGGGGTGACAACTGTCGTCACCGGCAATTGCGGGATCAGCCTCGCGCCGCTGACGATCGACCATGCGCCCCCACCGCCGCTCGACCTGATCGGCGAGGCCGTTGATTACCATTATGGCCGCTTCGCCGACTACCTCGCCGCTCTCGACCGCACCCCGGCGGCAATCAACGCGGCCTGTCTCGTCGGCCATTCGACGTTGCGCGTCGGGTCGATGACGGCGCTCGACCGGCCGGCCGAGGCGCCCGAGATCGGGCATATGCGTGAATTGTTGCAGGAGGCGCTCGACGCCGGGGCGGTCGGCCTGTCGAGCGGACTCGCCTATGCCCCGGCCGAGCATGCCCCGCCCGCCGAGATCGAGGCCTTGGCGGCCCTGTTGCGCCCAGCGGGCGCGCTCTACACGACCCATATGCGCAACGAAGGCGATCGGGTGCTCGACAGCCTCGAGGAGAGTTTCGCGGTCGGGCGCAACGCCGGGGTGCCGGTCGTGATCTCGCATCACAAGACGATAGGGCGCGCAAATTTCGGTCGCACCGCCATGACCCTGCCGGTCATCGCCGCGGCGATCGGGCAGCAGCAGGTCGGGCTCGATGCCTATCCCTATATCGCCTCATCGACCGTGCTGAGCGCCGGCCAGGCCGAGCGCGCCTCGAAGGTGCTCGTCACCTGGTCGAAGAGCGCGCCGGAGCAGGCCGGCCGGGAACTGTCGGCGATCGCCGCCGAGTGGGGGGTCGGCGTCACGGAAGCGGTCGACCGGCTGCAGCCGGCGGGTGCGATCTATTGGACGATGGACGAGCCCGACGTGCAGCGGGTGTTGAGCTTTCCGCACACGATGATCGGCTCGGACGGGCTGCCGCATGATTTCCACCCGCATCCGCGGCTGTGGGGCACCTTTCCGCGGGTGCTCGGCCATTACTGCCGCGAGCTCGGCCTGTTTCCTTTGGAGGAGGCGGTGCGCAAGATGACCGGTCTGCCGGCGGCGCGATTCGGCCTCAAGGGCCGCGGCGCAATTGCCGCCGGCGCCTACGCGGACATCGCCGTTTTCGATCCGGCGACGGTCATCGACCGCGCGACGTTCGAAAAGCCGACGACACCGGCCGCCGGCATCGAGCACGTCTTTGTCAACGGCCGCCCGGTCTGGGCTGAGGGCAAAGTCAGTGGCGAGCGTCCCGGCCGCGCCTTGCGCCGCCAGCAGATGCAGGCCGAAGACGCCTGACCTGGGGGTTGGGCTTACAATCCGCCCTGGGTGACGACGAAATCGACGATGTCGTCGACGCCGTCGCCGGTTTTGAGGTTGGTGAAGACGAAACGGCGCTCGCCGCGCATCCGCCTCGTGTCGCGGTCCATGACTTCGAGGCTAGCGCCGACCAGGGGTGCCAGATCGGTCTTGTTGATGACGAGCAGGTCGGAGCGGGTGATGCCCGGGCCGCCCTTGCGCGGGATCTTGTCGCCGGCGGCGATGTCGATGACGTAGATCGTCAGATCGGCGAGTTCGGGCGAAAAGGTCGCAGCAAGGTTGTCGCCGCCCGATTCGATCAGGATCAGGTCGAGCTGTGGGAACCGCCGGTGCATCTCGGCCACCGCGGCGAGGTTGATCGAGGCGTCCTCGCGGATCGCGGTATGCGGGCAGCCGCCGGTCTCGACGCCGCGGATGCGCTCGGGCGGCAGGGCGCCGCTCTTGGTCAGGAATTCGGCGTCCTCGCGGGTGTAGATGTCGTTGGTAATGGCGGCGATCTCAAAACGGCCGCGCATCCCTTTGCACAGCCAATCCATCAGCGCGGTCTTGCCCGAGCCGACCGGTCCGCCGATCCCGACCCGCAGCGGATCGCGCCTTTCGTCGTTGCTCATGAGCGGAACAGCCTCGTGTATTGGGTTTCGTGCGCCATCGAGGCGAGGTCGACGGCAAAGGTCGCGGCGCCGAAATCGGCCGGATCGCGGGTCATCGCGTCCGTTGCCGTCGCGATGACGACCGGTTCGAGCACGGCCAGAATCCGCTGACCGTCGGTCTGGCCGATGATGCCGAGGCGCAACCCGGCGGAAACCAGATTGGCCGCCATCGCGTGCAGATATCCCAACAGCGCGTCGCCGAGCGGGACCCCGGCACGCGCCGTCGCGGCGCCGACGGCCGCGGGATAGCAAATGCTTTCGCCCGCCGCGGCCCATCGATCGAGAAATCCGTCCGGCCAGGCGGCGCGGCACGTCGCGAGAAACGCCTCGCCCTGGGCGGCGGTCTCGAGCGCCAATTCGGCGGTCGCGCGATAGGCGAGACCGCGCTGGTTGACGGCGGCCAATCCCGCGAGATCGCCGGCCTCGGCGGCACGATGGGCGTCGTGCAAAACGTCGGCGTCAACGCGCCCGCTGCCGTGCGCGAGGACCGCGGCGATCCAGACTTGCAACGACGTGCGATCGCGGACGGCACCGCTTTCCGCCGCGGCTTCGAGCCCGTGCGAATAACTGAAGGTGCCGACTGGAAACGCCGGCGAAAGCCAGGCGAGAAGGCGGTACAAGCCGAAGTTCGAAAGAGAGCGGTGAGACGCGTCCGGTTTTCCCGGCGCAGGCCAGGCCCCGCCGGGGGCGTCGATCGCCGCCGGTACGACCGCAGTATCGGTCCCGCCGTCTTTAGCCATCCTGGTCATGATGATGCGGCTCGGTGGCGGCATAGGCGCCGGCTTCGGGATCGAACGGAGCGTCGGATGCGGTCAGCCGGCCGCCGAGGCCGGCTACCATCTCGGCGATGACATGATCGGCGCGGATGCGCAGGCGGTCCCCAATCGCCTGCAACGGCAAATGCCGGTTGCCGAGATGCCAGGCGATCCGCAGCAGGGCGGCGCGATCCTCGGCCTCGATGTCGAGCACCGGCTCCGCCGCCGCGCGTACGCGGATAAAACCGCCGCCGTCGAGTTCGAGGCCATCGCCGTCGGCGAGATGATGGGCCCGCGGCAAATCGAGCAAAAAAATCTCGCCCGAATTGGCGACGAGCCGGATGCGGCGGCGATGGCGGTCGAGGTAGGCGAGGGTCACCGTGTCGAGCGCCGCCTCCTGCCGCCAATGGCCGCGATGGTGCACCGCGATCGCCCGCCGCATCTTGTCAGCCGGCCGTCATTGCGAGGAGCCGTCGGCGACGAAGAAATCTCGGTCGGATGAGGCGTCCTCGGGGCCAGATTGCTTTGCTACGCTCGCAATGACGATATGGAAAAGGATGGCCATTGAGGCTCAATAAAGGAAATAGCGCTGCGCGAGCGGCAGGACGGTCGCGGGCTCACAGGTCAACAGCACCCCGTCGGCGCGGACCTCGTAGGTCTCGGGATCGACCTCGATCCGCGGCATCGCGGTGTTGTGAACCATGCGGCTCTTGTCGATCGCGCGAATGCCGTGCGCCGGCATGACCGTGCGCTGGAGGCCGAGCTGATGAGCGACGCCGCGCTCGATCGCGATCGCCGGCAGGAACGTCACCGCCGAGGCCGACAACGCGCGGCCGAAAGCGCCGAACATCGGCCGGTAATGCACCGGCTGCGGGGTCGGGATCGAGGCGTTGGGATCGCCCATCAAGGCCGCGGCGATCGTTCCCGATTTCAGCACCAGGTCGGGCTTGACCCCGAAAAACGCCGGCGACCACAGCACGAGATCGGCGAGCTTGCCGGTCTCGACCGAGCCAATGTGCTCGGCCAACCCATGGGTCAATGCCGGGTTGATCGTGTATTTGGCGACATAGCGCTTGACCCGGAAATTGTCGTTGCGCCCAAGGCCATTGGCGCTGTCCTCGGGTAATGGGCCACGCTGGCGCTTCATCTTGTCGGCGGTCTGCCAGGTACGAATGATCACTTCGCCGACCCGGCCCATCGCCTGGCTGTCCGACGACATCATGCTGATCGCACCCAGATCGTGCAGGATGTCCTCGGCGGCGATCGTCTCGCGGCGGATGCGGCTCTCGGCAAAGGCCACATCCTCGGGGATGTTCGGGTCGAGGTGATGGCACACCATCAGCATGTCGAGGTGCTCGGCGATGGTGTTGACCGTGTAGGGCCGCGTCGGGTTGGTCGAGGACGGCAATACGTTGGGCAGCCCGCAAACCTTGATGATGTCGGGTGCATGGCCGCCACCGGCCCCTTCGGTATGAAAGGCGTGGATGTTGCGGCCTTTGAACGCGGCGATCGTATCGTCGACAAAACCGGATTCGTTGAGCGTGTCGGTATGGATCGCGACCGCGATGTCGTGCTCTTCGGCGACCGAAAGGCAGGTGTCGATCGCCGCCGGAGTGGTGCCCCAATCCTCGTGCAGTTTGAGGCCGCAGGCGCCCGCCTCGACCATTTCGACAAGCGCGCGGGGGTCGCTGGCGTTGCCCTTGCCGAAAAAGCCGAGATTGACCGGGATCGCTTCGGCGGCCTGCAGCATGCGCGCGAGATGCCACGGCCCCGGCGTGCAGGTCGTGGCCGCGGTTCCGGCGGCCGGCCCGGTGCCGCCGCCGAGCATCGTCGTGACTCCGCTGTAAAGCGCCTCGTCGCAGAGTTGCGGGCAGATGAAGTGGATGTGCGAGTCGATGCCGCCGGCGGTGACGATGCGGCCCTCGCCGGCGATCGCCTCGGTGCCGGGGCCGATCACGATGTCGATTCCGGGCTGAATATCGGGGTTGCCGGCCTTGCCGATGCCGCTGATGCGGCCGTCGCGGATGCCGATATCGGTCTTGACGATGCCCCAATGGTCGAGGATCACGGCATTGGTGATGACGGTGTCGACCGCACCCTCGGCGCGGGTCATCTGGCTCTGGCCCATGCCGTCGCGGATCACCTTGCCGCCACCGAATTTGACCTCCTCGCCATAGATCGTGCGGTCATTTTCGATCTCGATGACGAGCTCGGTGTCGGCGAGACGCAGCCGGTCGCCGGTCGTCGGGCCGAACATTTCGGCATAGGCGCGGCGTGAGACGGTCGTCGCCATTGGGCTAGTCTAGGAGCCGTGGCAGCAGGCGGTTCATCGCGCATAGTGAGGCAGGCTGGCCGGCAATCGGGTCCCCTATGGTCGACGGGTTATTAGATCATCGAAGCCGGCTATAGGGAATACCTGAATGATTGGCCGTCACACCAGGGGACTGGATGTTTTTTGGCCATCTTTGTCAGCGACATCGATGCCAATTTGAGTAAATAGAATAATATTTGCCATGTTTTCAACGTTTATCTTTCCAAATTGTTCAAATCTTTCCACACCCTCTTTATTTTCTTTATCTTTAGCTTCTTTAAATTCTTTGTCGACCTTTTCAGAACAACCGCTGCAGCACGCCTCGCTCATCAGTCTGTTGCTCAGCACTTGCGCTCCAATGCCCGCAGCACCAGAGACCGAACGCGCCTCTCGAACGGACTTGATCTTGGCGGCGGATTCCGCAGCCGGCAAGGCGGCTGGAGCACTAGGAACCTCGGGCCGCTCGGTGCTCGGAATGAAGAGCTGATGGAATATCACTTTGCGCCGATCGCCGTAGAGGTTGTCAGCATCTCCGATGATCTTTAGCACCGCCGCTAATCCCGCCTTTGCGCCGACTTCATTGAAGTCGGCCACCGCGGCTCGGTAGTCCCGACCGTCGTCAGTCACAAACAGCAACCGCTCGACCCTGGAAACGTCAAAGGTTCTCAGTATCAGTTCGAGCACTCGCCTCCGGACAGCGGCGCGGTTGGAGACGGAAGCAGTGATCAGAATGAACGGAACAAAGAGCGCGCTCCCATAACTGTCAAGATCGAGCACGGTTGCCGCCAATGGCGTTCCGTCGGGACGCCGTGCCAATATCGCGGAACCGGCGCGAAAAGCATCCGCAATCAGGCGCTGTGCAGAATAGTTGTTTTCCAACGGTCCGAATTTTGCCGGCCAAAGCGACGAAAACGCGTTGTAATCATCAATATCGCCTGCAACGTGAAAGCCGGTATTCATTGTCCCCCCTCACTTGGCCCAGTGGCAGCCGCTGTGCTGCTCTGGCCATTGTCAGTTGCTATTTTCGGCGGGCCAGGTGTATTGCAAGGCTGCCGAGTGCGACGCGTTCACCCGGCGACATGCTCGTAACCCGCCAGCTTTGCCACGATCCGGCGAGCGATGGCGCCGTTCATAACGTGATCGTAGCTTTCAAATGCGGGCGCTGGGTTCATTTCGAGGCAATACCAACAACCTTCGTCGTCGACTTTGAAATCGAACCCCGCAAGCGCCACCCCGCTCGCCGCAGCAAACTCGATGCATTTCTTGCCTATCGCCGAAGGCAGCAACGGCTCCGCTTGGAGCTTGGCGAACGATCCACGCGACTTGTAATATCGATAATCGACGGCGTCTGATTGTATTTTAACTGCAAAAATTTCTTCGTGTACTACATGAACTCTTATGTCATTGCCGACGATGCGCTGTTGGAATAGTGCCGGGCAATGAGATAGGAGCTCAGCGCGCTGATCGTGACCCGTCGAGACTCGATCCACGATGCTTCTCTGTCCGCTATTAGATTTATAAATGATGTCTCCCATATATGTTCTAAAATCTTGATAATCTTCAGGTACACTAGTTGCACGTGACGATGGCACCACAAAGCCGCAGCTCTCCAGCATCAGCATTTGCAGGGGTTTTGACATATTCTGCCAGCCAGTGAGAGGTCGGTTGATAACTTCGGAGCCGCTTGACAACAACGCCGTCTCCAGAGCGAGCAGGCGGCTTTGCGACCATGGCGGTGCGTCAGGCTCGATGGAGGCGCGCTGGTATATGCACGAGACCCCCCCAAGAGGATAGTCGTGCCCGGAAACCGTCAAAACGGCGTTACTTGACGTCGCATCGGTTATGGATCCGGTCGTTACGTACTCCCCGACATCGACAAAAGGCACATCGGCACCCAATCGCCATGCGACTGTACGGACGTGGGCGATAGTAGAATCGCGAATATGGCCTATGATGAGCCCGTTGGACTTCATTTTTCGTGGAGGTCCTCAATAAGAGCCTCTGCAGTCGAGCGGATCAATCGATCGTTCGCGTTGCCGGGCCAGTGAAGATACATGCCGCAAAACTCTGGCAATCGGTTCGATATCGAAAACGAAAAAAACGCATACTCGATCTTTAAGAGGTTGGCGAGATGTAGTGAGGCGGAGCACGCCTCGTGAAACGTGGGAGCCGCGATGGAGTTCATCGGGTCAATTCCTCGACGCGTTATCACGCAGCCATCCAAACGACCACCGACATGCGCCAGCAATAATTGATCGTCGGCAGCTCCAACCTCGGTGACGCTATAGAATTTCTGATCGTCGATCGCGTGCTTCCCGTGCAACCAAAACGCAGCCTGGGTAAATAGATCGACACAAGCCACGTCATCTCCCGCCGCCCGCCGTCGCAGCAGTTCGGCGCCGGAGTGGACCTCTTCTTTGATCGTTGCAATGCCGACGCTTCTGGCCATTGCCCGGGTTTGGGTACATGACAGCCCCGTAGCTAGGCAGGCGAATGACGGGCGGTTGACAACTCTACATTTTGCTTGACGCAAGAAAGCAAGCCAGGCAGCGAATGTCTCCTGCTCCAGGTAGCGAGAGTCCGCAGGGGAGTAACCAGCGGGGGCCAAGCTCACCATCCCGGAAACCAAGATTCCACCGAGCCGTTCGGGCTCGAAGAAACGGTCCTCAAACCGGATCCGATCGAACCCTGGGCTTCCTCCGATGTTAACTGTTACCCCGGCATGGCACAGGTTCGTCAGCAGCCAAACCGGCGCCTTGTAGAGACGGCGAAGCTCACCGACTACCGGATCATCGTACCGCGGACAAATTACGATCAGGTCGAGGCTCTCTTCAAGCATCGGTGTTACACGAGCGGTCCAAATTTTGCACTTGCATAAGGATTAAAGCGATGGATTCCAATCTGAGAGAATAAAATAAATGAGCCAGGATTTTCGACGTTTAGTTTGCCCGATGAAATTAGCCTTTCCGCGCCATCTTTATCTTTTCCGATTTCTTTTTCCTTTTCTTTATCTTTCTCACCGCAACCGCTACAGCAAGCCTCGCTCATAAGTCTATTATTCAGAACTTGGGCGCCTATGCCAGCGGCACCTGAAATCGATCGCGCCGCTGCGATTGCAATCTGACCGGAGTCGGGCTCCGGCCCACCAGAAGTGGAGGAGGCCGTAACACTCGTCATCCCGACGGTCAGATCAGGACGCTCGCGGCTTGTTATGAACAATTCATTGAACATCACTTTGCGGCCGTCTCCGTAGAGATTCTCGGCATGTCCCACGATCTTTAACGCAGCCGGCAATCCTGCCTTGGCTCCGGCTTCGTTGAAGTCGGCAACCGCCGCGCGATGGTCTTTGGAATCATCTGTGACAAAAAGTAACCGGTGGACCCGGGAGGCGTCGAAGGCTTTCAGTATCAGTTCCAGCATTCGCCGTTGGATAGCCGCACGGTTGGATATCCCGTCGCTGATCAGAATAAACGGGACGAATAGAGCTTCCCGATAGCTGTCAAAGTCAAGTACGGTCGCGGCTAACGGCGTGCTATCGGACGAGTTTCGTGCCAGGATTGCAGAGCCGGCGCGCAAAGCATTTACAATGATCTGTTGCGCCGACGGATTGCCTTCAAATCGACCAAACTTTTCCGGCCAAAGCGATGAAAATGCGTTGTAATCGTCATGGCCTTCGGCGACACAGTATGTCGGTGTCATCCCCCCTCCTACCCCCGGCCGCGCACGCGAGGCGGACCCGCCCGCCGGCCGGTCTTAAGGTTGCGTTAAGCTAAAAGTAACCTAAGCGTGGGTAGCGCGCAAGCGTTTTTTTTCCTATAGGCGTGCATTCAGTCGTGGAAGCGCCGGACGGCCCGTTACGTTCCTACCGATATTTCCATTGGGCTAGAGTCCAGCGGGCCGTTGATGCGGGCGTTGAACCCCGTGACGCGTCGCCCGCCGGCATAGGCAACCAGGCGAACCTCGCGGTTTTGGCCGGGCTCGAAGCGGGTTGCGGTGCCGGCCGGGATGTCGAGGCGACAGCCGCGCGCGTGCTCGCGCTCGAACTGCAGCGCGGCGTTGGTTTCGTAAAAATGGTAATGCGAGCCGACCTGAATCGGTCGGTCGCCGGTATTGGCGACGGTCAGGGTCACGGTTGGCCGGCCGGCGTTGATTTCGATGTCGCCGTCGGCGACAAACAGCTCGCCGGGGATCATCGCCGCCGCTCGAAGATGCCCCTCACCCTCCCGCTGCGCGGGTCCCGCCCTCTCCCCACTTGTGGGGAGAGGGCGGGGGTGAGGCGCGAGCGACCGATCCCAATCACCGGATCGGTTCGTGGACGGTGACGAGCTTGGTGCCGTCCGGAAAGGTCGCTTCGACCTGGATTTCCGCAATCATCTCCGCCACCCCTTCCATGACCTGCTCGCGCCCGATCACCGCGGCGCCGTCGCGCATCAATTCGGCGACGCCGCGGCCGTCGCGCGCCCCTTCCAGCACAAAATCGGTGATCAGCGCGACCGCCTCGGGATAGTTGAGCCGGACACCGCGGCGCAGCCGGCGCTCGGCCACCATCGCCGCGACCGAGACCAACAGTTTGTCCTTTTCGCGCGGAGTCAGATTCATCGTTTCCGTCGCTGAGCATCAAACATGCCAAATGCGCGGCATGCGACGCGGCAATCCCAACGCTTCGGCGCGCAAATGGCAAGCGAGATCGGCATAGGCGCGGCGCAATCTCATCGCGTCGCCGGCGAGCCAGCGGGCGACGAGAAGGCCGCCGACCGATGTTGCACCAGCGCTGAGACCCGGCGCCGTCATGATCGCCTGAACAGCGCGCGCGGCGCCGACAAATTTCTGCGGGTCTTCGCCGGCGGGCGCGAGGATCAACGTCGCGAAACCCGCCGCACCATCAAAACAGGCTGAGTTGTCGATTATCGCCGCGATGTCGCCATCGAGGTGCAGTGCATCGCCCCAGACGAGGCTTCCCCCGCGCCTGACCTCCCAGGTCTCGTGCAGCAGCCCGTGGGTGAAGCGCTCGCCGCGCGCGCGCCGTCCGCACACGACGATGCCGCCGCCTAAAAATGCGGCATTGGGTCCGAGGTTTATCACGGTGGAGCGGCGCAGCCGGGCGCCGTCGAACAGAATTGTCTCGGGCGGCAGAAATTCGATCGAGGCGCTGTCGCCGACCGTCAGCGACTGTCTGACCTCGGTCGTCGGGCCGAGCGAGCGGTAGATCTTTTCCGCCGCCGCGGCGGTCACATGCGCGGCCGCACCATCGCCGACGGTGACGGCGACGTTGATGTGGTCGCCGGCGACGAGCGCGCCCGAGGTCGTAACGATCGCAGCCTGCGGCGGCTCGCCCGCCTCGGGTAGCGGAAACAGCACGCGCAGCGGATCGCGCTCGTAGAGGTGAATGAGGCGGCTGGCGCCGTTGCGCCGGGCGAAGCCGATTTCGGCGGCGCCGTGCACCCCCGTCCTCGCCTGCGTCATCGATGTCCCGGCCGCGGCCTGCCTCAGCAGCATTCGGGATCTACGGCGAACGGGTTCGCTGTTGCAATGCACACAAGATCGGCGACACTGGCGCCGGAATCACGGATTTTCCGATCGGCCAACCGCATACCGACCTAGCGCATTCTGAACGGAGAAAACAATGTCAGCGGCTCCGCGATTGCCCAACACCGACGTGACCCAAGCCGAATGGCAGGCGCGGTGCGAACTTGCGGCCCTCTACCACATCGCGAACCATCTCGGCTGGACCGATTTGATCAACACCCATATGTCGGCGCGCGTCCCCGACGAGCCCGATACCTTCCTGATCAACTCCTACGGCGAGATGTTCGACGAGATCACCGCATCGAGCTTGGTCAAGATGGATTTCGCCGGCAACGTCGTCGCCGGCGCCGGCAAGGTCAACAGCGCCGGCTTTACGATCCATAGCGGCGTCTACAAGGCGCGGCCCGATGCCAGCTGCGTGACCCACACACATACCCGAGCCGGTGCCGGCGTGTCTCTGTTGAAGCACGGGCTGCGCCCGATCAGCCAGGACGCGCTGTCGATCCTCGACGAGGTCGCCTATCACCCCTATGGCGTGCCGGCGACGAGCGATGAATGCGAGGCCTTGGGCCGCACCTGTCAGCAAGGGAGCTGCGTCGTATTGCTGAACCACGGGCTGATGACCTTCGGTCCGACCGTCCACGGCGCCTTTATGCGGCTATACACCTTGGAGCGAGCCTGCGAGCTTGAGCTGATCGCGCGGATGATGGAAGAGCCGCCGGTGATGGTTGATAATGATGTCGTCGCCAAGGCCTCGGAGCGCATGAAGGCGGTTCGCGACAGCGAGGCCTATGGGCTGATGGAGTGGGAGGGTCTCGTGCGCACCGTCGACCGCAAGGGGGCCGACTACCGCCGCTGAGCTGCTTTACCAGGCGATCCGGGGAGGAAAAGGATGGCCGAACTGCCGCCGCTCGACGATGCCGCGCTGCCGGGCGGGATCCGCGCGCGCTTTGTGTCCGGGGTCAATGGCTTGCGGATGCATGTACTGGAAGCCGGGTTTGCGCCGCGCGGACGACCCTGCGTGCTGCTGCTGCACGGCTTTCCGGAATTGGCCTATTCGTGGCGCAAGATCATGCCGCCATTGGCCGCGGCGGGGTTTCACGTCCTCGCTCCCGATCAGCGCGGATATGGCCGCACGTCGGGTTGGAGCGCTAATTACGACGGCGATCTGCATCCGTTCAGCATTCTGAACGCGGTGCGCGACGCGCTGGGGCTGGTCTCGGCGCTCGGCCAACGCTCGGTCGAAGCAGTCGTCGGCCATGATTTTGGCGCGTCGGTCGCCGCCTGGTGCGCGCTGGTGCGGCCGGACGTGTTCCGTTCGGTCGCGTTGATGAGCGCGCCGTTCGCCGGCCCGCCGACGTTGCCCTTCGACACCGCCACCGCCGGCGCGCCGCTCCCGGGCGGCGCCGGTCCCGACATCCATCAGGCGCTGGCGCAGCTCGATCGCCCGCGCAAACATTACCAATGGTATTATTCGACGCCGCCGGCCAATCAAGACATGTGGCATTGCCCGCAAGGGGTGCACGCCTTCCTGCGCGGCTATTTTCACTACAAAAGCGCCGATTGGGCGGGCAACCGGCCCCATCCGCTGAAGTCCTGGACGGCCGAAGAACTCGCCCGGATGCCGACGTATTACATCATGGATCTTGACCGGAACATGGCTGAGACCGTGGTGCCGGCGATGCCGTCGGCGGCGGAGATCGCGGCCTGCCAATGGCTGCCGGACAGTGAGCTGGCGGTCTATGCCGGCGAGTACGAGCGCAACGGGTTTCAGGGCGGGCTCAACTGGTATCGCAGCCGCACCTCGGGGCTCTCCGATGCCGAGCTGCGACTGTTTTCCGGCCGCACGATCGACGTGCCGTCGATGTTCATTGCCGGCAAAAGCGACTGGGGCACCTATCAGCGGCCGGGCAATTTCGAGAGCATGCAGGGTACCACCTGCACCCGCATGCTCGGCTGCCATCTGATCGACGGCGCCGGTCATTGGGTGCAGCAAGAGCAACCCGCGCGGGTCGGCGAATTGTTGCTCGATTTTCTCGCCAAGCAAGGCTAGTGTCCTGAGCCAGAAGTTCGCACCACAACTTTCGAGAGTCGTCATTGCGAGGAGCCGCAGGCGACGAAGCAATCCCGAAGATATCGTGCACGTTCGCACGAGATTGCTTCGCTCCGCTCGCAATAACAGCACTTGGATTTGGTACAGGAACCCTCCAAATCTTCAGCTACCGGGCCGCTTTCCTTCGCGTCAGTCCTTGCGCCACCAAGTGGTGGTGCCGTCGGGACGGTCTTCGAGCAAAATCCCCTCGGCGGCGAGTGCCGCTCGGATTTTGTCGGCTTCGGCGAAGCGACGTTGCCGGCGCGCCGTCGCCCGCAGCGCGATATGCTCCTCGATCCGGAGTTCGTCGGCCTGGACGCTGCCGCGCAGCCAGCCGAGCGGGTCCTGTTCCAAGAGCCCCATCAGCCGGCCGCCTTGTTCGAGTGCCCGCTGCAGGGCCGAGCGGACGGCGTCCGAGCTCGTCCGGTTGATCGCGCCAACGAGCTCGTGTAGCCGGGTCAAAGCGAGCGGCGTGTTCAAATCGTCTTCGAGCGCGTCCTTCACCGGGCGCACTGCCTCGTCCGCCTCGCCAAAGCGTTCGAACACCGGGTCTCGCGACAGGGTCAGCGCGCGATAGAAGCGGTCGAGGTTCGCCCGCGCCTGGCGCAGCCGCTCGCTCGTCCAGTCGAGCGGGTCGCGGTAATGCGCCGATAAGAGCGCCAGCCGGATCGCCTCGCCCGGCGCGTCGTCGAGCAACTCCCGCACGGAGAAGAAATTGCCGAGCGATTTCGACATTTTGGCGCTGTCGATGCTGAGAAACCCGTTATGCACCCAATGGCGCACAAAGGGCCGGCCGGCATGCGCGCACACGCTCTGCGCGATCTCGTTCTCGTGATGCGGAAAGATCAGGTCGAGGCCGCCCCCATGGATGTCGAAACTTTCGCCGAGATGCGCCTCGCTCATCGCCGAGCATTCGATATGCCAGCCCGGCCGGCCGCGCCCCCACGGGCTGTCCCAGCCGGGCACATCCGGTCGTGACGGCTTCCACAGCACAAAATCGGCGGGGTCGTGCTTGTAGGGCGCCACCTCGACGCGCGCGCCGGCGATCATCTCGTCGCGGCCGCGGCCGGAGAGCCGCCCGTAACCGGGGTCGGAGGCGACCGCGAACAGCACGTGGCCTTCGGCGACATAGGCGTGGCCGCCGGCGATCAGGCGCTCGATCATCGCGATCATCTGCGCGATATGCTCGGTCGCCCGCGGCTCGACATCGGGCGGCAGGCTGCCCAATGCGGCCATGTCGTCGTCAAACGCGGCGATGGTGCGTGCGGTCAGCGTGGCGATCGGCTCGCCATTCTCGCGGGCGGCGTCGATGATCTTGTCGTCGACATCGGTGATGTTGCGGACATAGCGGACGTGGTCCTTGCCGTAGATGTCGCGCAGCACCCGATAAAGCACGTCGAACACGACAAAGGCGCGGCCATTGCCGATATGGGCGCAGTCGTACACGGTCGGCCCGCACACATACATCCGCACCCGCTGGGGATCGAGCGGTTCGAAGGGCTCCTTGCGGCGGGATAGCGTATTATAGAGAGTGAGAGGCATGGCGAACCGGGGTAGCAGATTGCGCGTCGTCGGTCCATGAAGTGGCGGCGGCGAGAGCGGGATAAAAGCAGGCCAGCGAGGAGAAAGCGATGAAGTTTGGCATCTTTTATGAGCTGCAATTGCCGCGTCCGTGGGAGCCGGGTGGCGAATTGCGCCTCTACCAGAATGCCCTCGACCAGGTCGAACTCGCCGACCGCCTCGGTTACGACTTCGCCTGGGAGGTCGAGCACCACTTCCTCGAGGAATATTCGCATTCGCCGGCACCCGAGGTTTTCCTGGGTGCGGCGAGCCAGCGCACCAAACACATCCGTCTCGCGCACGGCATCATGCAGTTGACGACGAGCCCGCCGGCGCGCGTCGCCGAGCGCATCGCGGCCCTCGACCTCGTCAGCCGCGGGCGTGTCGAATTCGGCATGGGCGAGAGCGCCAGCAGCACCGAACTCGAACCCTTCGGCCGCGCCTTTGAGGAAAAACGCGCGGTGTGGGAGGACGCGGTCCGCGCGATCATCCCGATGTTCAAGGACGGCGGCTGCGAATATCACGGCCCCTATTTTGATTTTCCATTGCGCAACGTCGTGCCCAAGCCGCTGCAAAAGCCGCACCCGCCATTGTGGTGCGCCTGCTCGCAATTGGAGACGATCGAGATGGCCGGGCGGCGCGGCCTGGGCGCGCTCGCCTTTCAGTTCGTGAGCGCCGAGGCCGCCCATGCCTGGGTCCACGCCTATTACAACGCTTTCACCAAGCGCCAGGAAAAGCTCGCCGACTACGTGACCAACCCGAATTTGGCGTTGACCAGCTATTTCATGTGCGCGCCGACCGACGAGGAGGCGCGGCGCCGCGCCGACGGCATCCCATTCTTCCAGTTCGCGTTGCGGTTTTATGGCCTCAGCCCGACCCGCGAGCGGCCAAAGCCGGGCGAGGTCAATCTGTGGGACGAATACGAAAAGTGGAAGCGCGCCAACCCCGAAGGTTTGCAGCGGGCGCTGTCGGGCGGGCTGATCGGCTCGCCCGAGACGATCCGGCGCAAACTGCGGCGGTTCGAGACCTCGCATATCGACCAGGTGATCTTTCTGAACCAGGCCGGCAAGAACACCCACGAGCACATCTGCGAGAGCCTCGAACTTTTCGCCCGCGAGGTCATGCCCGAATTCCACGCCCACGAGCCCGAACAGCAGGCGTGGAAACGGCGCGTCCTTAGCCGCGAGATCGAATTGGAGGAGATCGACACCCAGCCCTACCGCGACCGCTACGGTCCCAATTCGGTGCAAGTCACCCGCGCCCAAGCCGCGGAGTGACTGCTTAGCTAGAGTCCTCGACCGCCCTCTTGTCCCCGTCCCGCGGGGGCCTGCGCACGACCGGGCGCCGTCCGAGCGGCCGATGCGGCGCGCCGGCCGCTCGGCCGCACCGACGGCTCCTCATTACCAGCCGCTGATCGGGTATTTGTCACAGCTGGACGCGGCGCCTGCATCTGCAATGCCTGGGTAGTGGTGCTGGGAGCCAGCCGCGCCAGCTAATTTGTCGACGCCGCGGCTGTTGCGGAGCGTGCTCAATGTGCCGTTCCAGAGCCCGATCCGGGCTTTGATGCTACTGCATGCGGCACGCACAGCCCGCTCGTGCCGGTCCGGCACATTGCCCACCACATCTTCGAGCAACTCACGCCCCTTGGGGCCATGACTGTCGCCATCAAGTTCGATGTGCCGATCGATGTAGTAGATGAAGTGCCGTAAGCGGTCGTCGTTGTGCTTTGTGTCATAAAGCCTGTTGAGAAGCCGGCGGAACATGTCCGGGATGATGTCTTCACGGCCGTAAAAGAATGCCGCCAACACCTCTTCGGTAGAGCCCGAATTGGCGAGCGCCATTGTATGGGCGACAAAGGCTTGCACATGGGGCGGTGCGCCAATGCGCGCCAGCGCTGCTTCGACCGGCACGCCGATCTGCGCCAGCAGGCAGAACCTGTCGAATTGCAGCGTGCTCGCGCCGATGTCCCCCATGGCGCGGCGGTAGAGATCGAGGTGGCTGACATAGGATCCGTCGGGGCCGACATCGGTCTCCTCGCCGATCACGATATCATTGATCAGGCGCGCGGCCTTTGCATTGTTCGCCGGGAACCACGGCACTCTGATGCACGTCATGTCCTGCTGAAGGCGTTTCAGCAACGACATGAAATCCCACACCGCGAAGACGTGATCTTCCATGAACCGGTGGAGATCGGCCACGGAAGTGACATGCGCGTAAATAGGATGATCCAGCAGCGCCGCGCGAAGGTTGCCAAGGTCATCATTGTTGTATCCCGACATGACTGCATGCTCCGGTTGTGGGTGATTCCCGGGTTGCCCACCGACGATTTCGGCGGCCCGGTCCTCAAGACACCGGCAAATGCGGGTGAGGCGGGCATTTCTCAATCGCCGCGAATTTGATTGGGAAATGAGAGACGTTCATGAATAACCTCGACACCGCGAAGCGTTGGCACGCGCGGACCGCCGCTACCGCGGCTATCCGGTTAGAGCATGGTGGCGGCGCACAGCAAGATAAGAGATGGTAGATATAGCCGAATGCGTGTCTCGCCTCGGCGCGTTCACTCGGCGGCGAACGGATAATCGAGCGGTCCTTGGGCCGGTGCCGACCCGCGCGCGATGCGGAGCATGTCGATCAGGGCGCGGAGTGCTGCCGGTACTTGCCGGTGGCCGGGATAGTGGAGGAAGAATCCCTCGAATGAGGGCGACCACTCTTCCAGCACACGAACCAGCTGCCCCGAGCGCAGAAACGGATCGGCCACGGCTTCGACCGAATAGGCGATCCCCAAGCCGTCGACGGCCGCCCGAATTGCCAAATCGGTGTCGTTGACCGTGATCCGGCCATCAACCGAAATCTGCCGCGATTTGCCGTCGCGCTCGAATGGCCACTCGAACATGGCGCCGTCCGCCGCCCGGCGATATTGAACGCAGCTGTGGCGGGCGAGGTCATCGGGCGTGCGCGGCGGGCGTCGCCGCGCGAAGTACCGTGGCGCGCCGACCACAGCCACTATCATGGGCCCCGTCACTCGAACGGCGATCATGTCCGCCGCGGCCCAATCTCTGGGGCCGATCCCAGCATCGAACCCTTTCGCGACGATATCGGCCGGTGCCGCGTCGGCGTGGATTTCGAGCTGAACGTCGGGAAAGGTCGATAGAAAGCGCGCCCAGACCGGGGCAATGACCGCCGCGCCGGCGAGATGGGTGACATAGAGGCGCAGGCATCCGAAGGGGTGTCCCTGCTCACCCTTGAGATCCTCGAGCCCCCGAGAGATTTGCTCGACCGCCGGCCGAAGCCGGTCGAGCAGGCGCCGGCCCGCATCGGTGACCGAGACACTCCGCGTCGTGCGGTTCAACAGACGGACCCCAAGACGCTCCTCGAGCTGCCGCATCATGTGGCTGAGCGCCGAGGGTGTGACGTCGATACGCGATGCCGCGGCGCGGAAGCTGAGGTTATCGGCGATCGCAACAAACGCGGTTAGATCGGCCAGGTCGGTCCGGCGCATTGCTGAATTCCTCTCAGCACCTAATGCGGCAAATCTCGGATTTTGATGTGGGCTATCGGTCAACACATTGAAGGCTTGAAGCCGCGTCGCGCCGTCACAGACGCGTGATACGCGACTGATGCAAAGGACTCATCGATGCAACAGTTAAGCGAACATAGAGCCCGGTCCAGGGTGGGAAAGGCTCTGGGAACCGCCGCAGCTGTTCTGCTGTGCGTTGCCGCACTCGGCCAGCCAAATTTCGCCTACGCTCAGATGCATGGCGGTGGCGGAGGTTTCCACGGCGGCGGGTTTCATGGTGGCGGCGGCGGGTTTCATGGCGGCACATTTCGCGGTGGATTCGGCGGGTTTCATGGCGGCGGGTTTCGTCGCGGCGGATTTAACAGGGGCCGGTTCCGCGGTGGTTTTACCGGCTTTGGCTTTTATCCCTATTCCTATTACTACGACTACGGTGACTACGGGCAGCCTTCTTCCCAGATTTGGTATTACTGTTCCGATCCCGTGGGATATTATCCGTACATAACCCAATGCTATGCCGGGTGGCAGGCGGTTCCCGCCAGCTGATACCCGCGATCCCTTCTGCAAACCCCGTCATCTGCCGCCACGGCGGGGAGGTGTTGCTCCGGGGATGACAAGCTCGGCGAGGCGCTGCACGATAATCAGACCGGACGCACCGTGCAGCATACGGAGGGAAATTTGAACCGCGGCCCGGCACGGTACAGCGGATGAAGAAATCCGCCCCCCATGCTCACGCACGCTCGGCTCAATTGCGCGGATGCGCTTCGCCGCATAAGCTTCTCGGTCGATTTCGACACCTCTGAGAGGGGCGTGCATGCCCGAACCGCTGCCTGCGATCAGCCTTGTTGCCGTGCCGGGGCGGCGGCGGCAGACCTTGGAGATTGCCCGCGAGATCGAGCGGCGCGGGTTCTCGGGCATCTATATGCCGAGCCGCTGGAGCAACATGGCGCAATGCACGGGCGTGGCATTGGCCACCGAGCGGATACGGTTCGGCACCGCGATCGCGCCGATTTATGCCGAGACGGCCGAAGAATTCGCGGCGGGCGCGGCCTATATCCACGAGGTTTCGGGCGGGCGCTTTCGCTTTGGCATCGGCGTCGCGCACCGGCCGACGCACCAGCGGCTCGGGATCACGGTCGGAAAACCGTTGGCCGACATCCGCGCCTTTGTCGAGAAGCTCAAATCCTTTGACGGGATCGGCCCCTTGCCGCCGATCGTGCTCGCCGCGTTGCGCCGGCGGATGGTGGCGCTCGCCGGCGAGATCGCGCAAGGTGTGCTGTTCGCCAATGCCAGCCTGTCGCACATGGCGCAGTCGCTGGCGGTTGTCCCGCCGGCCAAACGCAACGACCCGGATTTCCTCGTCGGCAACATGCTGCCGGTCTGCGTTACCAACGACGAGGGCGCCGCTTTGGCATTGCACCGCCGCCGGCTGGTGCGCTACGCGCTATTGCCGAACTACGGCAATTACTGGAAGGAAGCCGGCTATGGCGAGGAGATGGCGGCGATCGAAAACGCCATCGCCGACAACCGCCGCGACGACATCCCCAATTCCCTGACCGATCGCTGGATCGCCGACAATTCGCTATATGGCTCGGCGGCGAAAGTTCGCGACCAGCTCGCCGCCTGGTATGACGCCGGCGTCAACACCCCGGTTCTCGTGCCCAACTCGGTCAACGGCAATCAGCTGACGGCACTCAACGAAATCTTCGCCGCCTTCGCCGCTTGAGAGCAGGGAGAAAGGATTCCAAGAACTCGATTTCCTACTCGTCATTCCCGCGGAAAGCGGGAATCCAGGGTCAAAATCCAACAGGCTGGCCTGGGCCCCCGCTTTCGCGAGGGCGACGGGATCTAAGCCTTTCTTCGAGTCGAATCAGGGTGGGGGGTAATAGGGCTGCGGGCAGGTATAGCCCGGGGCGCAGTAATAGGGCGGCGGATAGGAATAGGGTGTGGCGTAATAGCTCGACGCCGCTGCAGCGGTGCCGACCGCGGCGCCAACCGCGACGCCGGCGGCCACACCCGCACCCCCGTAATAGCCCCCGCCATAATAGCCGCCGCCGCGGTAGACGGCGCCGCCGCCGTAAGCCGGGCCCCGCACCGCGGTGTTGCCCGCCGGGCCGCGAACGGCACCCGCCCCGTACGGCCCGCGCACGGCGGCGCCGCCATTGGGGCCTCGGACCGCGGCCCCGCCCATCGGGCCGCGATAGGCCGCCCCGCCGCGCGGACCGCTGACCGCACCCCAGCCGAAGGCGTCCGCCCCGGCCGATGCGGCCAAGAGCGCGCTGATGCACACGAGGCTCACGAATCTCATTTGGCGCCTCCCGGGGCCTTTGCTTCGCCCGCGATCGGCGGGTGGGCCGGCGGCTTCAGCGCCACCCGCACCGCCCCCGCCGGCGGCTGAAAAACGAAATCCGCATCAGCCGGATGTATCGAGAAATTCCAACCGGAAAAGGTCGCGATAAAATTCGGCTGGCCCGGCAATGACCGGTAGGTCACGATCAGCCGCCGCGGCAACGACTGGTCGTTCTTTTCCAGCCACAGTTCGAGTTCGATGCCCGGCGGCTGCAAGAAGAACATGTGAAGGCAAGGAACGCCGTCGATCGCCACGGTATTAACGACTTCGCCCTCGGTGACGCCGCTCAAAAACGACTTGCTCGGCGCGTCGGTCAGAAAGTCGGCGAGCGGGAAGTCGACGCCGAGCCGGCCTATCGCCTCCTTCATCATCCCCTCGATCGTGCCCGGCACCGGGATGCTGGCGTATTTGTTGGCGTCGCCCATGTAGATCATCAGGGTCTTGCCGTCATAGACGAGCTTGCCCGGCCCGTCGTCGCCGTTTCTCGACACCAGCAGCCGGTTTGGCCGGCTCACCGTGACATCGAGGGTATGAAAGATGTGCAGCGGCTCGCCCTTGGGTCCGGCATAGACCCGGATCGTCTGCGCCTGAAACGAGAATTGCTGGGCACGCAAGGTCTCGCCCATGCGCTGCAGCGCGGCGCTCGCCTCGGCGCTGATCTCCGGTTTTTGCTGGGTGGCGGGCTCAGCCGCCAGGATCGTCGCTGGCGCGGCGCCGGTGATGCCGCCGCCGATCAAGCAGCCGAGAAACGCCAAAATACGCAGCCTCACATTTTCCTCCCGCGATCGTTCCAAACCGAACCGTAGAAGCTCGGCCGAAAGTGACCAGAATAGTGCGCCGACACAAGGGACTCGGTTCTGCCGCTCGACGTTCAGCTTTGTATCGTGGGCGGAGAACCCCACAACATGCCGGATGTAGCTTGCGTTTCATCCTTCTTGCCGCGAGAGTTTGGGCGGATGACCCGAACAGGAAAGACGGCGAGAGCGAGGTGCCGGTCGCAACGCAACACCAACCACTGCGCGTCGCGTTAGGCGGGTTTGGGGCGATCGGGAAAGCGGTCGCGGAACGGCTCGACCGCGGGATCGAGGGGCTGGTTTTGGCCGCGGTGTCGGCGCGCGACACGGCGCGGGCGGCAACGGCGATGGCCGATTTCGCGCGTCCGGTACCGGTGGTCGGGTTGTCGCAGCTGTCGGAGGAGGCCGAAATCGTCGTCGAGTGCGCCCCCGCCGCGGTCTTGCGCGACATCGCCGAGCCGGCGCTGGCGGGTGGGCGAACGCTGATGGTGCTGAGTTCCGGTGCATTGCTCGATAATTTCGACCTCGTCGATCTGGCGCGACGGCATCGCGGCCGGATCCTGGTGCCGACCGGCGCGCTCTTGGGCCTGGATGCGGTTGCGGCGGCGGCCGAAGGCGAGATCGCGCGCGTGCACATGGTCACCCGAAAACCGCCGGGCGGTCTCGCGGGGGCACCCTATCTCGAACGCCACGGCATCGCCGTCGACGGGCTCAGCACGGCGAAACGGGTCTTCACCGGCACCGCGCGCGAGGCCGCGCGCGGTTTCCCGGCGAACGTCAACGTCGCGGCGGCACTGGCACTGGCCGGGATCGGGCCGGAGCGCACGACAATCGAGATCTGGGCCGACCCCGCTGTCAACCGCAACATTCATAAGATCGAGGTCGAGGCCGACGCCGCGCGCTTTTCCATGCAGATCGAGAACGTGCCGTCGGCCGAAAACCCGAAGACCGGACGCTTGACGCCGCTCTCCGTCGTTGCCGCGCTCAAAAAGCTGGTCGGCCCGCTCGCGATCGGCACCTGAGACGCGCTCCGTCGATATATTCTCGATGGCCCGGGCGGAACATCGGCGAGGGTGAAATGAACCACTCCTTTAGCGCGCGGTCGCGGGACGATCGCGAGGTTCTGATCATCGTCGATGTGCAGAACGACTTTTGCCCGGGCGGCGCGCTCGCGGTGCCGGACGGGGATGCGATCATTCCCCTGGTCAATCGGCTCGCCGGCGAGTTCGCGCACGTCGTCCTGACCCAAGACTGGCATCCGGCGGGGCATTCGTCTTTTGCCAGCGCCCATCCCGGCCGGGAAGCCTTTGAGACGGTCGAGGCTCCCTATGGTGCTCAGACATTGTGGCCCGACCATTGCGTACAGGCGACGCCGGGAGCGGCGTTTCACCCGGCTCTCGCCGCCCCGCATGCCCAGCTGGTTTTGCGCAAGGGCTTTCGCTGCGAGATCGATTCCTACTCGGCGTTTCGCGAAAACGACCGCCGCACCCCGACCGGGCTTACCGCTTACCTGCGCGAGCGCGGCTTCGCGCGCCTGACCTTGTGCGGACTGGCGACCGATTACTGCGTATTGTTTTCGGCGCTCGACGCCCGCGAGGCCGGATTCGCCGTGGAACTTGCCGCCAAAGCCTGTCGCGGCATCGACCTCGACGGCTCGCTCGCCCGCGCGATGCGGGCGATGGCCGAAGCGGGGGTATCGATCCGTGACTAATCGCGGCGCGGCAACGAACGGCGCTCGACCTGAAAGGTCGGCTGCCGGCGCGGCGGCACGCGCGGCGTCAATACCGACGCTTGGTCCTCGTCCTGATCGCTCCGGCGCGGTGCCGGCCGCGGCGCCGGGCGGCGCATTCCGGGACGGGCGGAGCCGGGCTTTTTTGCCTTGTTCGGACGCTCGCTGATTCGCACGTCGAGGTTGTGGCCGCCGATCACGGTCCCGTTCATCGCCTCGACAGCCAGCTTCGCCGCCCGCTCGGTCGCGATGTCGACAAAGCCGTAGCGCAGCCGCTTGCCGTTTTCGGGATCGCGGGCGATGAAGGCGCTGAGCACGATCCCGAATGGATCGAAGGCCTCGGCGAGTTCGTCCTCGGTCAAATCCGGCGGCAGATTCGCGACAAAGACGTTGCCCCGGAAATACTGCAATCTCATCGCCGATGTCCCTCTCGACCCGTTATTCCGCCCCGCAAACGCCGGGCGCAAGATGAATGGCGCCAAGGCGGCTGGGGATTGTTGACTTTGCAGTGCTGCATTGCACAAGAAAGGCTGGCGCCGCGGCAGTTCGCCCACTCGCCGCCGGCTTTGCGGCGCGACGCATATCGCGCAAGATGACGGTGACATTTTTACGTCGAGAGGTTGACGTTTCGATGATTCCGCGCCAACGCAGCGCCTTTTCGGCGATCGTCGATCGGCCGTCGCTCAAATTGCCGAACCGCGCCCGCATCGTCGTGTGGACGATCGTCAATCTGGAGTTCTGGTCGATCTCGCGGCCGATGGCGCGCCAGGTATTGCCGGCGCCGACCGGGCAGGTACTGCTGCCGGATGTGCCGAACTGGGCCTGGCACGAATACGGCATGCGGGTCGGAGTATGGCGGTTCTTCGAGCTGTTCGAGCGACTTGGGATCGCCCCGACGCTCTCCATCAATGCCCGCGTTTGCGAAGAGTATCCGCGTGTCGCGAATGCGGCGCGCCG
>Ga0210386_10001089_pt1 | contig 24453 bp, 20 predicted proteins | sample IncBWH32OmetaG_FD_160091 | JGI IMG/M metagenome (GOLD analysis project Ga0210386, IMG submission 160091) | Forest soil microbial communities from Barre Woods Harvard Forest LTER site, Petersham, Massachusetts, United States - Inc-BW-H-32-O ...
AGTTTCGCATCTTCACCAATGTGAATTCCTCGATCGTGGACCCGAAGCACTTCGACCCGAAATCGTTCGTCGAATTCAAGGGCGAGATCTGCATCGTGCCGCCGAATTCATTCGCGCTCGGCCGTTCGGTGGAATACTTCCGGATTCCGCGGAGTTGCCTGACGATCTGCGTCGGCAAGTCCACCTACGCGCGCTGCGGAATCATCGTGAACGTCACACCGTTCGAGCCCGAGTGGGAAGGCTTCGTGACGCTGGAGATCAGCAATACGACCCCGCTGCCCGCTCGCATCTATGCAAACGAAGGGCTCTGCCAAGTGATCTTCTTCGAATCCGACGAGCAATGCGAAATCTCGTACAAGGACAAGAAGGGCAAGTACCAGTCACAGCAGGGAATTGTCCTCCCGAAAATCTAGAGGAACGCGACCCCGCTAACAACCACTGCGGTGATCCGTTAAGATTTGCGGCTGGCAATCGGCGAAACCTTACCCCATTTTCCGGCGAACACAAACGAATCGAGCGGTTTGCGCTGTCGCGGTTCCAATTCGCGCTGTTTTAATTGATCCGGCAAGGCGTGTGGCTCGCCGGCATAGCCGATGGCGATGCCCGCCACGGCTTCGTAGCCTTCCGGTATGTCGAAAATTTGGCGCGCCTTATCCGGCAGGATCCCGGCCATCTGATGTACGGCGAGGCCTAACGCATGCGCTTGCAGGGCTAGATTGGCGGCCGCTTGTCCGACGTCGTGGAACGCGTGGCGATTGGGCTCGCCATTGTGATCGAATTTCAACTTTGCAACGGACAGCACGAGAGCGGGGGCCTGCTTGGCCCACCCTTGGTTGAATTCAACCAGACAATCGAGAACGTGCTGGTAATTCGCGGGATCATCCTTGGTCGCTACGATAAAGTACCACGGCTGTCCGTTGTAGGAGGAAGCCGCCCAGCGTGCCGCCTCGAAAAGGGCGCGCAGTTTTTCGGGTTCCACTGGACGATCCGCGAAGGCGCGCGGACTCCAGCGCTCACTGATCAAATTATGAATCGGAACACTCGTTTCGGCAGTTTTCTTCAGTGCGCTCATAATTTCTCCTTTTATATGATCTGCTATGAATTGTTATGGAGCTGCAAGAACTCGAGATATTTCGGAATTCCTTAGCTCTTCTTCGCCAGCGCGCCGTCTGCTGAATAAGCTCCGGCGCCATTTACTGCGAGCACCAACAAGCCGCCCATGATCGCGGCGTTCTTAAGGAAGTTAACCATCTGGGTCTGCTGCTCCGCGCCCTGCGCGGCCCAGAAATTGTGAAAAATGAAGGTCACCGGTATCAGATACAGAAACAGGACCCAAGCCACAATTCGCGTCTTGAACCCCGCTAGAACCGCCAATCCGCAAGCGAGCTCCACAACCGCTGCCAATGCAATCGCCACACCTGGCGCGGGCAAGTGCATGGCGGCTGCGTATCCGACGATCTGTGAGTAGGCCGCTACCTTAAATACACCGCTGATGAGAAACATCACGCTAATCAAAATCCGCCCTGCGAGGGTAATGAGGCTGTTCGATGGTGTCATTCAATCGTCTCCTTTTTGAGTTTGATTTTACGCAAGGTCAAACAACAGGACCTCAGATGCTTCTTTGGCCTTTACGCGAACCTCTTCTTCCTTCGAAATCGCTGCGCCGTCGCCGGCGTTCAAGTCCTTGCCGTTTACGGTAAGGCCGCCGCGCGCCACCTGAACCCAGGCATGCCGGTCAGCTTTCAAGTCGTGCTTGGTTTCTTGCCCCTCGCCCAGCCGAGCGATGAACAGGTTGGCGTCCTGGTGAATCGTTACCGGAGCTTCCGGCCCGGCTACATGCAGGAACTTGCCGCGCAAATCTTTGTCGGGGAACGCAAGTTGTTCGTATTCCGGCTTCCGATTCTTGCGGTCCGGCATGATCCAGATTTGCAGTAAGTGCGTGGGGTCCTGCGGCGAGGGATTGAATTCACTGTGCAAAATGCCCGAACCGGCAGTCATGTGCTGCAATTCGCCTGGGCGAATCACCGCACCGGTTCCCATGCTGTCGCGATGTTCAAGGGCGCCCTCGAGGATCCACGTAAGAATTTCCATGTCCCGGTGGGGATGCATCCCGAACCCTTGCCCCGGGGCCACGATGTCCTCATTCAGCACGCGCAGCGAGCGAAATTGCGTGTGCTCCGGATCGTAATACTGATCGAACGAAAACGTGAAGTGCGTGTCCAGCCAATTCAGCTTGTTGTGACCGCGTTCTTCACTTGGTCGGATGCGAATCATCGTAAGTCTCCTTCTTCAGTCTTTCAGCGCACAACTGTTCGGCGCCCCGTCCCAACTTGCGCGCAATGCGGCGCAAATCCTCTTGCTCCGCTGGCGTCAATTCACCCATCACCTGCGCGATCACCTTGGCGTGCACCGGAAATATCCGCGTGATGAGCCGCCTTCCCTTTGGCGTTAGATGAATCTCGACCATCCGGCGGTCTTTCTCCTGACGCACCCGCTTAACCCATCCCTGTTTCTGGAGGTTGTCGACGACCAGCGTCATATTTCCGCCGCTGCGCAGGAGCTTCTCGGCAAGGGCGTGCTGGCACATCGGCCCCAGGTGCAGTAGGGCCTCGAGAACCGCGAACTGACCCATGGTCACTCCCTCGGATTCCAGATGCACCGCGATCTTCGAGAGCACCGAATCCGAGGCTCGGACGAGATTGATGTAAGCATTCAGCGCCCGCACGATTCCTTCGCAGCCTTCGAAATGGGTCGGCATTTACTTTAAGCTCGAATCATTCGAGCTCGAACGATTTGATGCCCCTAGGCGGGGAAGGATTCAGGGCGGCAATCAAGGCTTCTGAGTGGGCCGCATGAGTACTTCGCTGATAAAGCTTTGCGGCGCTTGGGTCACGATCAATTCAACTGCGTGTGCTATGTCGTCTGATTGCAGCATCTTACTGGCGTCCTTGCCAGTGTGGGGCGAAAAATCGGTGGCCACCGAACCGGGACAGATCGCGCTCACGCGGATCCGGTATTCCCGCAAGTCCTCCGCCATGCATTCGGTCAGGCCCAGCAGGCCCCATTTCGACGCGCAGTAGATACCGCCTCCGCGAAAGGCGTTCTTTCCCGCAAGGGATGCGATATTGATGATGTGCCCGCCTCGCCGTTTGATCATCGCGGGCGCTACCGCTTTGCTCATCAGGAACACAGATTTCAAATTGGTGTCTAACACAGAGTCCCAGTCCTGTTCGCTGGCTTCCTGCGTCGGCCCGAAGTAGCCGATTCCGGCGTTGTTCACGAGGATTTCAGGGGAGCCGACGTTTTTCTCAGTGTGCGACACAAAGGTCGCGATCTGGTCTGCGCGAGTGATGTCTACCGGAACGGCGAAGACGCCAGCCGCTTCGCGCCTCAAATCGTTCGCGGCTGTTTCGAGCCTTTGCGGATCGCGGGCACAGATGCTGAGCTCGGCACCCATGTTCGCCAGGCGCTTCGCAATCGCCAGTCCGATACCGCGGCTCGCGCCGGTGACGATTGCAACCTTTCCTTCGAGAGGTCTTGGATCGGACATTTGCGGAGCTCCCTGCGAGGCGACAGATTTCTTCGACACGTCATCTTACCATTCAGGTGCGAACATCCCGAAAGGCGCGTCCAGGTCAAGTATTTGACTCCCAAGTTGATTTCACCTTGCACGCATGGGTAGCTTTCCCTATAATCCCGGGGATTTCGTTTGCCCCGTAATTCTGCAGGGGTTGCGGCCCCAGGGCATGACCGCGAATCCATAGTGAAACTGGTCCAGGAGGCAGCGAACAGATGACGCGAAAGTGCTATCTCATAAAGGGAGTTTTATTGCTTGCTCTCATACAGTGCAGCCTGGCGACGCAGCCGGCTGCCGCGCAGGCGGCTGCACAGCAGGATCAGGGGAAGACGTCGTACACGATTCCGGAATATAACGCCTTTCAGGCGGCGCGCGCGGAGACCAACGCGCAGAGTCGCCTGAAGCTTTTGGACGACTTCGTCAGCAAGTTCCCGAATTCCACGTTGATGCCTTATGTCAATCAGCTTTATCTCTCGACCTATAGCGAATCAAAGGACTACGCCAAGGTCATTGAAACGGCCGACAAGATGATCGCGATGGGCGACAAGGTGGATGCGGCGACGCGGCTACAAGCCTTGCAATCGCGGGTCCAGGCGTTCGCATCCGCTTTCAATCCCAAGTTGCCCGACGCACACGATCAACTTACGAAAGAGCGCGACGCAGCAAGGCAAGGCGCGGATTTGCTGTCAAAGTATCCGAAGCCTGCAAATTCAACGATGACGGATGCGCAGTTTGCGGACCAGAAGAAGCCGGGACTGGCCTTCTTCTATGCCTCGGCGGGTTTTGCCGACCTGCAACTCAAGGACTATCCGGCCGCGGTGGACGATTTCAAAGCAGGGCTGGCAAATAATCCGAATGACGCCGTCACCTACTATCGCTTGGGCTTGGCCTATCTGGGAATGAATCCTCCGCAATCGATGGACGGCTTCTGGGCGCTCGCGAGAGCAATCAATCTGAAAGTTCCCGACGCCGACAAGATCAAGGATTATCTGCGCAAGGCGATTCTCGCCTATGAGCAGCCCGGATGCGATAGCTCCGTGGATGCGCAGGTGAACGAACTTCTGACTCTTGCGGGTACGACGGGCGATCGTCCGGGGACCTATACGATTCCAAGCGCGGCCGACCTGCAGAAAATCGCGCAGGGCAGCACCATTCTCACAGTGATCAACGATCTGAGCGCGGGTGGCGATAAGGCCAAGACGACTTGGCTCGCCATTTGCGGCGCGCAATTTCCCGGCGTCGTTGGCAAGATCATCGAAGCGAAACCGGGCCAAGGCTTTGTGGACTTCATGGTCTTCACCGGCGCGAGTGAAGACGAAGTGGACAAGGCCACCACGCCCAACATGGACGTGAAGGTCTGGACTCAGGCGCCTCCGCCGGGGACTCCTGGCGCGGCGCAGGACACTCCTCAGCCGGATGTTGCCCGCCTGCAGAAGGATGACGGCATCCGCTTCTCCGGCGCAATCGCCAGCTACGATCCATCGCCCTTCCTCTTGCATTGGGATCAGGTGAAGGTGGATCCGGCGGCGATTCCGGAGAAGGCCGAGACTGGCAAACATCACAAGGTTCCGCCGAAGCAGCAGCAATAATAGCAACCTAGCTTGTATCGAATTGCGGCCGGTCCAGAAAGGGATCGGCCGTTTTTTTTGATCGTGAAATTATTTCGGAACCGTTTGAGGGAAGGCGCTAACCGCGTTTATGCCTGGCGTGGTCCAGCTTGTACTCGCCGACTTTACGGCTCAAGGTGTTGCGGTGAATTCCGAGGGCTTTGGCCGCCCGTGACTGATTGCCGTCCAGCCGGTCCAAAACGCGTTTGATGAATTTCTTCTCGAATTCCGTCACAGCCTCTTCGAGCAGAATTCCGCGCTCGACCATCATGCCGACCAGAGATTCCAGTTGATCTTTCACGCTTGCACGCTCCGCACGCAACCATGAGGCCGGAGAAAGGGGCTTCGGACTTTGTGACGCCGGGTATCTTGATTTCAAACACGCGGATTCCGCTGCCCCGCCAGCGGGACCCGGGCTAGTCTAATGCGTGGCCTGTAACGCGTTGATAGGCTTCCCTGTACTTGTTTTGAGTAGCCGAGACGATGTCGTCTGGCAGCGCCGGAGCTGGGGGCTGCTTGTTCCATCCGATCTTCTCGAGATAGTCGCGAACGTACTGCTTGTCGAAAGAGGGCTGGGTGCGGCCCGGGACGTATTCATCCGCCGGCCAGAATCGCGACGAATCGGGCGTCAGCGCCTCATCAATCCAAATCAGCTCGTTCCCGATCAGTCCAAATTCAAATTTCGTATCCGCGATGATGATTCCGCGCGCCGCGGCATGTTCGGATGCACGCTTGTAGATCGCGAGGCTGATGTCGCGGAGCTTTTCCGCGAGCGCCCGGCCCACGCGCAGGATTGTTTCGTCGAAAGAAATATTTTCATCGTGGCCTGTGGTGGCCTTGGTGGATGGAGTGAAAATCGGCTCCGGCAGTTGATCGGATTCGCGCAAGCCCTTTGGCAGCGGGATGCCGCAAATCCCACCGGTCTTTTGATAGTCCTTCCATCCAGAGCCGGAAATGTATCCGCGCACGACGCACTCGATTGGCACCGGCTCGGTCTTGCGCACCAGCATCGCGCGTCCGTCGAGTGAAGCAGCGTATTGCGCAAGTTCGCCGCTGAAATCCCTGGCCGCGATGACGTGATTGGGTACGATGCCCGCAAGCCTGTCGAACCAGAACAAAGAGAGCTGCGTAAGAACCTTTCCCTTATCGGGAATAGGCGTCGGCAGTACCACGTCGAAGGCCGAAAGGCGGTCCGTCGCTACGATTAGCAATTGATCGCCTAATTCATAGATGTCGCGCACTTTGCCGCGTCCCCGGAGCTTCAGTCCGGGGAAATTCGTTTCTGAAATCACTGGGGTCATTTGCGGAGAAGCCAAGGATTTTCGCCTCGTTGCTAAGAGGCGGGTATTCTAGCGCAGCGAATTGCGTTGTCAACCTTTAAGAGAACAACTCACAGAAATTTTTCACAGCCGTGAACGCTTCGAAAATATTTCGATAGCGTCTACGCAGCGTTCGATGCAGCCTTCGGCGCCGCCATCGCGGCTGTTTCTTCCCACTTGACTGAGACAAGTTTCGAAACGCCGGGCTCCTGCATGGTAACGCCGTAAAGAACCGAACCCATCTCCATGGTCTTGCGATTGTGGGTCACCACGATGAATTGCGTTTGGCCGCACATGTCCGCCAGCATTTTGTTGAAGCGTCCGACATTGGCTTCGTCGAGCGGCGCGTCCACTTCGTCTAGGATGCAGAAGGGACTGGGCTGATATTTGAACACCGCGATCAGCAGCGCGAGAGCCGTCAGCGCCTTTTCGCCTCCCGAAAGCAGCAGGATATTTTGGAGACGCTTGCCGGGAGGCTGCGCCACGATGTCAATGCCGGCTTCGCCCGAGCTGTCCGGCTCGCCGAGCCGCATCTCGCCGTGCCCGCCGCCGAACAGCGATTGGAACGCGATGGCGAAGTGCGCGTTGATGAAATTGAAAGCTTCCTCGAATTTCTGTCGCGAAACCTGATCGAGCTCGGCGATCGTGAGCTGCGTATTCTGGATCGAAGTCACCAGATCATCGCGCTCGCGCCGCAGGAACGTGTCGCGCTCCTCGCATTCCTTGAATTCCTCGAGCGCCATCATGTTGACTGGGCCCATGGCCTCGACGCGCGCCTTCATTTCGTTGTAGTTCGTCTCGGCGGCGACCAGGTCTTCTCCCAGCAGCAGTTGCGCCTGTTGCGCCATCAATTCTTCGGGCTGCGCGTTCAATTCCGCCACGCAAGTCTGCCGCAGATAATCGCGGTCCGCGTCGTTGCGCGCTTTCTCGATTTGCCGCTGGCTACGCTCGGCGCGTAGCTCGTCGAGCGATTGGCGCTTGCCGCGCACAGTTTCGTCCAGTTGCGTCGCTCGAGTTCTGGCCTGTTCCCATTCGGATTCGAGCATGGACTTCTGTTCCTCGAGTCGCGATTTCTCTTTTCTCAGTTCTTCGACCTGCAAGCCCAGCTGCTCGCACGAGGTTTCAAGCTCGGACTTTTCCTGGAACAACATCGCATGTTGCTGGCTCAACGTAGCCACGCGCTCGCCAGCTAGCGCCATTTCCTCGGTCAAGCGCCGTTCGGCGGATTCCGCGCTGCTCAGCCGCTCAGACATCGTGGCCAATTCTTCCCGCCGCGCCGCGGCCTGTTCCTGAAGCGTTTGCAGATCTTGCCGCATGCGCAGGAGTCGTTCGGACACCTGTGCGCTCTCTGTTTCTGCCGCTTCGCGCGATTGCGAGGCTTGCGCGTGTTTGCCTCGAGCTTCCGCGGCGCGATGGCGCGCGGATTCGGCGTCTGCGCGCAGGCGGGAAATCTCTTCACTTTCAGTGGCGAATTGCTGCTCGATCCGTCGTAGTTCGGAGTGGGACTGATCGCGTTGATGAGTCGCCGCGACCAGCGATTTTTCCGCTTCCATTTGCCTTGCGATGGAGGAGGCAACCTGCTGTTCGCCGTCCGCAATAGCGGTTTCCAACCGGGTCATTTCAGCTTGCTGCTCGTTTACTGCCTGCTCCAGGCGAAGAGCCTCCGCTTCGTGCTCGCGCAATTCACGCTTCAAAGCCAGAGGGCCCGCTTCGCCCGCTCGGCCGCCCGAGACCATGCGCCCGTGATAACAGGTGCCATCCGGCGTAAGAAAATAGCTATGAGGATTTTCGTTCGCCATTTGCTCGGCGAGCGCCGCGGATTCGACCACATATGCCGTGCGCAACTGGGTCAGAAAGTGCTTGGCGGCGGGACCGAGCGGTTCGCGGAAGTCAACCAGGCGATCGAGTCTGCCTAGCACTCCGTCAGGCATCGGCAGGGAAGCATCGGCTTCTGGCGACGGAAGGTTCAGCTTGTTGAGCGAGTCCACAAAAAATGTGGCGCGCCCACCCATCTCATCACGCAGCAAGGAAATCCCCGCTCGTGCGTGGTCGAACGATTCCACCACCACGTATTCCAATTCGTCGCGCAAGAACTGCTCGATCGCACCTTCGTATTTTTCCTGCACCTCGGCGTAATCAGCGAGCAATCCAACCGCATGGAAACCGCCTGGGGTGGGCTGCGCGCCCGTCTCACGCGCTACATTGAAAAGTTTTTGAACCGCGTCGGCGGTGTAGGCGCGCTCACTCAAAATCTGTTCGATGGAAGCACGCCGTGCCCGTTCGGCGGAAAGCCCTTCGCGCATCCGTTCCAATTGCTGGCTGGTTTCCTGCTGGCTCCGGCGCAGCTCAACGAGCTTCACTTGCGCGTCGCGGACAGCAGCGCCCAACTCTTGCGCGCTGATTTGCGCATGCGCGAAAGCCTGCTCGGCTGCCGCAACTTTCTCATTCAGCGCAGCGCATTCAGACTCAATCGCTTGCATCGCTGCTGCGCGCTGTTCTTCCGCCGCCGTATGACGCGCCGCGGCTTCTTCCGCCTGCAACGATTCCGCAAGTTCGCGCGCGGATTCCTGGACAAGCCGGCCCGCGAGCAGGCGCAGCTCTTCCATGCGCGCTTCCATCTGGATCTGTTCGGCGGCCGTAGTAGATGACCGCTCCGTCGTTTCACGCAGCAGCGTTTCGAGGGCGCCGGTTTGGTCGCGCAGCGTGGCCACCGCCTCGCGGTGCGCTGTCATCCGCGTGCTCAGATCGCTCACTTGGCGTTCTGCCACTTCCGCCTCGACCGCCAGACGCCTAGCCTGTGCTTCGATTTGCGCCGCTTGCTCACGATTAAAGGTAATCCGATTTTCCGCGCGGTCGAGATCCAGTACGGTCTGCCCCAGCAAGTTTTGGATTTGCCGCAGTTCACCGTCCAGTTCGTAGCTGCGGCTGCTCAATCGCTCCTGCTCAGCTTCCAGTTCATGCACCGAACCGGCTTCACGTTCTTCGGCCGCGTCCATATCGCGCAGCAGATTTTCAAGTCGCGCGGCTTCGATATCGAGATGCTCTGCCTTGCTCGCCAGCACGCTGCGCAGCAATTCCCGCATCTGTTCGCGGAGCTCGGCATAACGCCGTGCCTTGGACGCCTGGCGCTTCAGCGAAGCAAGCTGCTTTTCCACTTCGACCAGAATGTCGTGCACACGCGACAGGTTCACTTTCGAGGCTTCGAGCTTCGCTTCCGCGAGACGTCGCTTGGTCTTGTACATCGTGATCCCGGCGGCCTCTTCGATGATCGCGCGGCGATCCATTGGCTTTGAGTTCAGAATTTGCCCGATACGGCCCTGTTCGATAATCGCGTAGCTATCGGGGCCGAGCCCCATGCCCATGAAGAGTTCTTGCACATCGCGCAGACGCGCCACACGGCCGTTTATGAGGTATTCACTTTGTCCGGAGCGATAGAGCCGCCGGCCCACCACTACTTCGCCCGGCTTTAGAGCCAGCGCCGGTTTTTCGACGCCGCGCTTTTTCCAAGTCTTGTCTTTAGAAGTCGGGGCCTCCGCAGGGGCATTACCTTCGCCTGCGCTTTCTTGCGTAGTTAGTTCTACGAACCCGTCCACAACTCTGGTTTCGGGCTCTGCTGCGGGGGCGTTCTCCACGATCACCGGGCCGGACGCTTCCTCGGCCGCCGGGGGGATTTCCTCCGGTGCGTCCATCACCTGGGCTACGGCGTTGGCCAGATCCGGGTCTACAAGCGTCAGCGTCACTTCAGACAAGCCCATAGGGGGCCGCTTCGCCGTGCCGTTAAAAATGCAGTCAGACATCCGCTCGGCGCGCAGCATTTTGTGGCTCTGCTCGCCCAGTACCCAGGAGATCGCGTCCACCACGTTCGATTTGCCGCACCCGTTGGGACCGACAATGCAGGTGATCCCCGTGCCGCTAAACGTGATAGGGGTCTTCTCACAAAAAGACTTAAAGCCCAATAACTCGACTTTGCGCAGTTTCAGCACCAGTTTCCTCGCACAATTCGCTCCCTCGGCTTTGCACGCCGAAGAAGGCTCAGTTTGTCGATCTTTCGTCGGAGGTCTATCGAGACAAAAACGCTGGAGGGTCGATTCAATGGCCCTTCCGCCTGGCGCTGACCGGGACGGTGGTTACGGGAATAAAAAGTAGCACGGCGAGTCGCTGGTGTAAAGGAAGCTTTTTGAGCTGTTTGTACATTCTGTAGGGGAAGACTCAGGCGAGGACACACGCGGCAGTACGTGATTTCCGCCCGGTTCGGGGTTCTGGTTAGGCGATCGCAACACATGACGCAATCGCCCGATCGCTTTGACGCTGATTCCACTTAACTGATTCTTGCAGATTGACTTAAGCCCGGGCACGGCCTACGATGGCCCGGAGCGGAGGGATGATTGCAGCAGGACGCAACCCAGAGCTCCGGCAGCATTTTGTCCGCCCTTGCTGTTCTGGCTTTAGTTCTGTTCCTTTCAATCGAAGGACTGCGCCCCCCTGCGCCTAAGCCGGTCAACGCCAGCCCCTCAGAGTTCTCTGCGGAGCGCGCCCGCGAAGTCTTGAACCGTCTTGTTGGGGATGGCATTCCGCATCCCACCGGAAGTCCCCAAAACGACGCAGTGCGACGCCGGGTAATGGACGAGTTCACCAAGATCGGTTACCAGCCCACCGTGCAAGAGGGGTTCTCTTGCGACGAAGAAGGCGATTGCGCGACGGTGCACAACGTTCTCGCGCGCCTGGATGGCCGAGAGGCAGGCGAGGCGGTAATGGTGGCTGCGCATTACGATTCTGTTCCGGCTGGTCCCGGTGCCTTCGACGACGGTGCCGGGGTCGCCACGATTCTCGAAGCTGCCCGGGCGCTGAAATCTTTCCCGCAGTCTCGACACTCCATCATATTTCTTGTCGACGACGGAGAAGAGGCGGGGCTGATCGGAGCGCGAGTTTTCGTGAACCAGCATCCGTGGGCCAAACAGGTTCGCGCCGTGGTGAATATAGACAGCCGCGGCACCACCGGCCCCAGCCTGATGTTCGAAACTGGCGGCGCCAATGAATGGGCGGTGCGCGCCTATGCCGCGCGCGCGTCCCGTCCCGAAACCAGTTCAATCTTTTACGAAGCTTACAAGCGGATTCCAAACGACACTGACTTTACCGTTTTCAAAGCCGCCGGTTTTCAGGGCGTGAACTTTGCGAACATCGGTGGCGTCGTTCACTACCACACCCCGCTCGACAATTTCGCGAACGCAAATCCCACGACGCTACAGCATCACGGTGACAACGCCCTCGGTTCGCTCGAAACCTTAGCCAACACCGACATCTCGAACCCGCCGCCTGCGTCTGCCGTCTATTTCGACGTGTTTGGGCGCTTGGTTGTTTGGTGGCCGGCGAAACGGACTTTGAAGATCGCTGTGTCGTCAACCGTCTTACTATTGCTGGAAATCGCCTGGCTGATTTACAAGAAGCGACTGAGCATTCCGGAATTTCTCTGGGGCTTGCTCGCGTGGTTCGTGAGCATACTCTCCGTCGGAGTTCTTGCGTTGATTCTTGGCTTTATCCTGAAACGCGCCGGAGCTACGGGAAGCCCTTGGGTTGCCCATCCGCTTCCCGCGCAAGTTTCGTTTTGGGCCCTCGCCATCGCTGTCGTCTCGTTGATCGCGATCAGGTTCGCAGAACGCGCTGGCTTTCTGGGACTGTGGGCGAGCGTTTGGACTTGGTGGGCTGTGTTTGGGATTGCTCTTGCTTTGGGAGCAGCAGGGGTTAGCTACGTATTGCAGGCGGCTACATCTGCTGCGGCCCTGGCGGGATTGCTGATTCTGTTCCGGCCGGAACGTTCATCGCGGGCTGGGACAATTGCAGTCGTAGTGCCGCTTGCAATTGGCGCAACCCTCGGCTTCGTGCCGGCGCTACTGCTCTATCAAAGCTTTGGCAGCCCAGTATTGCCAGGAATCGCGCTGCTCGTGGGTCTGCTATGCACCCCGATTGCTCCGTTATGCGTCAGCACCCAGCGCCCGCGAAGAGTGTCCGTTGTTGCCGTGCCTTCCATCGCGGCTGCCGCCACCGTGGTCGCTGCATTTGCCGCCATCGTAGCGCCGGTGTTTTCCGCCAAGGCGCCCGAGCACGTTAACCTGGAGTACGTTCAAGAAGCCGACGCGGGCAAATCGCAATGGGTTGTGTATCCTGCCTCGGGCCGGCTGCCAGAGCCACTCCGCATGGCTACAAACTTTCGCCATGAAGAAGCCGGACCGTATCCGTGGATTGTCGAACCCTCTTTTGTCGTCAACGCACCATACTTGGATTTCGCTCCACCCACGTTCACGATCCTGGAACTTTCCACCGTCAAGGGAGAGCGCATTTATCGTGCTTTGCTGCGTTCCGAGCGCGGTGCTCCCGAGGCCCTGCTGCTTTTCCCGCCAAACTCCGGGATTGAATCCGTCAGCGCGGAGAACCAACCGCTGCAACCAGAAAGTGGAGCGGTTCGGCGTGGCACGAATGGTTGGTATGTCTATGATTTTTCTGCGATGCCGGCGAAGGGAGTTGAACTCAGCTTCACCCTCCCTGCCGGCAAGTCTGTGGAAGTCTACGCACTGGATGCCACATATGCGCTGCCGCCGGAGGGCGTGTTTTTGCTGAAAGCTCGCCCGCTCACCGCAGCGCCTTACGGCAGCGGTGATCGCACGATTGTGAGCCGGCGCGTGGAACTGCTCCCCTGATCCCCGCAGATCGGTATTCCAGTGATCGCTACTTACTTGCCGGGATGATCACCAGCTTGCCGTGCTCATCTTCCTCGACGCGAAACACGGCTTTGTCGTTAACCTGCTTCTTACGCTCTTGCTCCAAGCGCGCGGCTTCAGCCAATGCCATCGGCCGGAGTTCCGCTTCCAGCTTCGCTGTCGCCAGCACGTCCTTATAGTTCGAAAACGTCGAAGGCACGAATTCTCCAGGATTCTTTGAATTCATGTTCACGGTGACATCAAGGCCGGCGGAGCTAGTAGAGGATGTGGTCCCCAAAGAATTCAAGGTCGCTGAGCGTCCGACATTAATCGAGCCACTCGCGCCGACGTTTTGGCTTGAAAGCTGCGCGTGAGCCGTACCCGCACAAATCAAAGCAATCGTCAGTACAAAAGCTGTTCTCATGATGATCCCCATTTCTGCCACGCGTCCGATTCCCGGCAGCGAGCCCTCAGCCCTCCGTGTAGACTAACTGAGCACATTCATTTGAAAATGGTACGGACGTACCATCGGTACCACGTGGTTCGTGTGAATCCCTGAATAGTACTCGGCTCAGGCTCCGCCGGGCAGCGCCTGGAACTCATTGGTCTTGTTGGTCTTTCGTCATCGAGTTCCAACCGGGCCGTTTGCCGCTAGCGAGCGCGTCAGATACAATCACCGTTTTGGATTGCCGCGAAAATGACGGAGATACAGTTTCACAACACGTTGACGAACCGCCTGGAGCCGCTGCAGCCGCTCCACAAGGGCGAAGTGCGCATCTACACTTGCGGCCCCACCGTCTACGACTACGCCCACATCGGAAATTTCCGCACGTTCGTTTTTCAAGACATTCTGCGCCGTTTCCTGCACTCGCGTGGATTGACAGTCCTGCAGGTGATGAATCTCACGGACGTGGACGACCGCATCATTCAGAATGCCGCCGCCGCCGGCATGTCCATCCGTGATTACACGGAGAAATACATTCAGGCGTTTCTCGACGACATGAAAGCGTTGCATCTGGAAATGCCCGAGGAAGTGGTTCGCGCCACCGACCATATCGAGGACATGGTTGATCTGATCGTGCGCTTGCAGGAAAAGGGCATCACCTACGCGAGCGAAGGCTCGATTTATTACCGCATCTCGCAGTTTCCGTCATATGGCAAGCTCTCGAAGATAGATCTGGCCGGAATGAAGTCCGGCGCGCGCGTAGATAACGATCGCTACGAAAAGGACGACGCGCGCGACTTCGCGCTCTGGAAAGCCCCCAAACCGGGCGAGCATTTCTGGGAGACGCGCATCGGCGCCGGCCGCCCGGGTTGGCACATCGAATGTTCCGCGATGGCCATGAAGTACCTCGGTGAGACTTTGGATATCCACACCGGCGGCATCGACCTCGCCTTCCCGCATCACGAAAACGAAATCGCTGAGAGCGAGGCGGCTACCGGCCGGCCGTTCGCCAAACTCTGGCTGCACGCCGAACATTTGATCATTGACGGCGAGAAAATGTCGAAGTCGCTTGGAAACTTCTTCACCTTGCGCGATCTGTTCGCTAAAGGACAAAAGCCTTCGACGATTCGCTACCTGCTTCTCTCGGTTCCTTATCGCCGCCAGCTCAATTTCACGGCGGACAGCGTCAAGCAAGCCGAGAACTCCGTGGAGCGGCTCCGCAATTTCGTGGCGCGGCTGAAGAACGAGCGATTTTCAGCCGGCTCGAATCCAAAGATGGAAGAGCGCGCAAAACAGGCCTTGGCTGATTTCGACGCAGGCCTGGCGGACGATCTGAATACCGCCGTCGCGCTCGCCTCCATTTTTGATTTGGTTCGCGACGTGAATACCGCCATGGATCGCGGCGAGTTTCTTCAGCAGGACGCCGCGCCAATGGTAGCCGCCATGGAAAAATTCGACGCGATTCTTGCGGTGCTCGTCGACGATGACGAAGAAAAGCTTCGCGAGCTCGGGTTCAGCCGTGAATCCTCGCGTTTGACGGCGGCACAAATCGAAGCTCTCATCGAAGAGCGCAACGCGGCCAAGAAGCGGCGTGACTTCAAACGCTCGGATGAAATCCGGCAGCAGCTGACGAATTCTGGTATCATTGTCGAAGATACCCGTGACGGCAGTGTCCGCTGGAAGTACAAATGACCATCTCCGCAAAACACGATCTCTCGCTTCACAGCCAGCCCTCCCACGAGCGCCCGAATCTGTACGGCGTTGATTAAGTAAGCTTCCTCCTCCCCCCGTTCTCGGATTGCACCCGGCGGAACCGGTGTGCACGCTGAATCCCAAATTCATTTCCGGAGGAAGCTATGCAAGTGATTGACACAAAAGTTGAAAGCAAGATTGAAGCGAAATTGCCGCACCTTGTTACCGCGTTGCCCGGCCCCCAAGCGAACAAGCTCGTTGATAGAGATCACCACGTGGTCTCACCGTCTTACACCAGAGATTATCCCCTGGTCGCAAAGACCGGCCGCGGCGCCATGGTCGAAGATGTGGACGGCAACCGGTTTCTCGATTTCGCCGCCGGCATCGCTGTGGTGGCCACAGGCCATTGCCACCCCGAGGTTGTCGCGGCCATCCAGAAGCAAGCCGCCGAACTGATTCACATGTCCGGGACAGACTTTTACTATCCGAGCTTGGTTGATCTGGCCGAAAAATTGGCGTCCATCACTCCAGGCCAGGGAGCGAAACGCGTCTACTTCGGAAATTCCGGCGCTGAGGCCATCGAAGCCGCTATCAAGCTGGTGAAGTTTCATACCAAGCGCGACAAGCTCATCGCATTCCACGGAGCGTTCCACGGACGCACCATGGGCGCGCTCTCGCTGACCGCCAGCCGCGCGGTGCAGCGCAAGGGATTCGGCACGCTCCTTTCGGGCGTGTTCCACATGCCTTTTCCAGACACCTATCGCGGCACGTACGGGGTTCGTCCTGAACATGCGTCCGCCGATTGTCTCTCGTATCTCGAGAACGAGTTGTTTCGCCGCCGCGTCGATCCCGATGAAGTAGCGGGCATTTTCATCGAGCCCATTCAGGGAGAAGGCGGTTATCTGCCGGCGCCAGCGGAATTCCTGCAGGGCTTGCAGCGCATTTGCCGCAAACACGGCATCCTGCTCGTGGCCGACGAAGTGCAATCCGGCATGGGGCGCACTGGCAAGTGGTGGGCTTCGGATCACGCTGAAATTGAGCCAGACATCATTTGCACCGCGAAGGGCATCGCCTCCGGCATGCCGCTGAGCGCCATCATCGCGCGCGCGGATGTGATGAACTGGACTCCCGGTGCGCACGCTTCCACTTTTGGTGGCAACCCGGTTTGTATAGCGGCTTCGCTCGCGACTCTCGACCTGCTCGAACGCAGCTACATTGCTAACGCCGCGCGCATGGGTGAATTCATCATGCGCCAGACCGCCGATTGGACCGAGCGGCACAAGATTGTTGGCCAGGTGCGCGGCAAGGGGTTAATGATCGGCATCGAGTTCGTCCGCGACCAGAAAACCAAGGAGCGCGCCGGCGATCTGCGCAACCGCATCGTGCAGATGGCGTTTCACAAAGGATTGCTGGTCCTGGGATCGGGCGACACCACGCTCAGGCTGTGCCCACCATTGCTCGTCGATGAAGAGCAGATCCGTTTCGCTCTGCGCACATTGGATGGCATTATCAGCGAAGTTGAGGGCACGCTCTAACCGGCAGCCAAAAATTGATTGTGCAGTTGTGGCGGTGTCCGCTCGAGGCGAACGCCGTCGATGTCGCGGCAACAGCGATGGCGGTCTAAAAGACCGCCGTTACGAACCTTGAGGCTTCTCAAATAGCACAGGCTTGCAGCCGCGGGCCTGTGCTATTTTCTTTGGCGCGCAAAGTTTTTGATACAACGATCCCGAACGCTTGCGTCTCAAACCATTTCACGCAGGAGGCGACTTGCCACGCATTCTGGACGTAGGCTGCGGCCCTACGAAATATCCCGGCTCGATCGGTCTGGATATGAACCCTTCCACCGCCGCCGACGTCATCTGTCATCTAGACCGCGGCGGACTGCCGTTTCGAGATAATTCGTTCGATCATCTACGCGCCGAGCACATCATAGAACACGTCGCGGACATCATCGCCACAATGGAGGAGTTTCACCGCGTCACCAAGCCGGGTGGTACGATCTTCATCGCTACTCCGCACTACACCGATTACAGCTCGTTCCGCGACCCCACGCACCGCTGGCATTTGAACACTTATTCGTTTCTGTATTTTTACCCCGGCGGAATGCATGGACGCGACATGTGGTACACCAAAGTCCGCATGCGTGAAAAACAAAATTACGTTTCGTTGCTCCGGCTATGGCGCGCGCTCGGCTTTGAATATCTGGTGAATCACAGCAAGATGTTTCGCCAGTTTTGGGAGCACTACTTGAGTTTCGCCATTCGCGGCAAGTTGATGCAATTCACCTTCGAGGTTCTCAAGTGACGCGGCTGCCCCAGATCTTGGACATCGGCTGCGGACGCAAAAAGTTTCCGGGTTCGCTCGGCATCGACATGAGCGCTGCGGGGCAAGCGGACGTCCTCTGCGACTGGGAGAAAACGCTTCCGTTTCGCGACAGCAGCTTCGCGCAGGTTCGCCTCGTGCACATCATCGAAGAAGTGGACAATATCTTTCGCGTGCTAGCAGAAGTTCACCGGGTGGCGAAGCCTGGCGCTCACGTCACGATTATCACGCCGCATTATACGGACCACGCATCCTACTGCAGTCCGGCGCACCGCTGGCATCTATCCAGCTTCTCGCTGTGGTTTTTCAGCGATAAGCCGGCGGAGTATGATTATTACGCTCCAGCGAATTTCCGTGAACGTCGAGTTTATGTCGAAATGCTTCACCTTTGGCGCAGTCTGGGTCTTGAATTCATGGTGAACCGCTTCCGCTGGTTCCGAAAATTCTGGGAGTACTATCTTTCGTTCATATTTCGGGGTAAAACGGTGCAATGGGATTTGGAAGTGATCAAGTAGCAGCGCGTACCCGCACCGATTAGTTGTCGAAGGATCACCGAAGCGACAGAGCAACCTCGTCAGGGTCGTAATGTTCGCACGACTTATTTTCTCCATCGTTGATTTTGGCGCGCGCAAGGGGTTAAGCACGCCACTCGCTCTTGACCCGGACAAGGATGGCGAACCTTCTGCCAAGCAACGCGCCCGGCGCACGGGTGTACGTGGCGAAACCTGCGCGTACGCGTGGCGCGCCAATTTTTTAGCGGCCGCCAGATCGAAAGCGCGGAATGTTTTTTCGATGTTTTCGCAATCGAAACGCAGCCCGGCGCAAAACCTTGCGCGCGTCTGCACAAAGGCGCGTTCAACGCCGACCGGAATTCACTCATCATCGTGATTGCACGTTAGTGCGAGAAAGTCAGCTTCACGCCGATTCAACGCGCCCCAGCAGTGCATCGTCGTAGTAGAATGAACGCAGCAAACACGCAGATTTTGCCAGCTATATCGCCGGACGTGCGGAGAATTTTGCGCCGAGGAGGAAAGTTTTGCCGGAGCTTCGCAGGGATCCCATCACGGGCCGCTGGGTCATCATTTCCACCGACCGTGGCAAACGGCCCATGGATTTCGTTCGCGAGAGCGTACAAATCAAGGGCACGCCGAATTGTCCCTTCTGTCCTGGAAACGAAGGCAAAACGCCGCCGGAAATTCTTGCGTATGGCCGCAATGGCGGCGGCAAAGATACGCCTGGCTGGACCGTTCGCGTGGTCCCCAACAAGTTCCCGGCGCTAGGCATTGAAGGAGGTCTCGACCGCGAAGGCGAAGGGCTTTTTGACCGCATGAATGGGATCGGTGCGCACGAAGTGATCATCGAGACTCCTGATCACAACAACACACTCGCAACGATCAATGAGAAGGGCGTCGAAGAGGTCCTGTGGGCCTACCGTGACCGCATGTTAGACCTGAAAAACGACCGCCGCTTCCGTTACATCCTGCTCTTCAAAAATCACGGTGAGCCCGCCGGCGCCTCGCTCGAACACACGCACTCGCAATTGATTGCTCTGCCGATTGTTCCTAAGCGTGTGCGCGAGGAAGTAGACAATTCAAAGCGCTACTACGATGAAAAGGAACGCTGCATTTTTTGCGACATGATTCGCCAGGAAATCGAGACGGGCTCGCGCATGATCCTGGAAAACGATCACTTCATCGCGCTCGCGCCTTACGCGCCGCGTTTTCCTTTTGAGACTTGGATTCTCCCCAGGCAGCATAGTTCCGCATTCGAAAATATGCCCGCGCCCTATTACGCCAACCTCGCGCGCGTTCTTCGCGACTTTCTGGAACGCCTCGACTCCGCGCTGGCGTTCCCTTCCTACAACTACGTGATCCACACCTCGCCCATCGGCGAGGAAATCAACGATCACTATCATTGGCACATCGAGATGATGCCCAAACTCACGAAGGTCGCTGGCTTTGAGTGGGGAACTGGCTTCTACATTAATCCCACGCCGCCCGAGGAAGCGGCCCGCTTCCTGCGCGAGGCGAAATAGAAATCCGAAGCAACGAACTGCGCGCGCAGGGCGAGTAACCGAAGGCCGATGTTTTTCAGGCCTTGAGATACCAGGGAACGTTCACAAGAATGATTCGCTGGTTTCCCTTCAAGAGCAGAAGCGCCTTGAGCAGTTCCGACCGGTTGTTTTCCAGAAAATAGTGCCACCAGTGGTGTTCGATCATTTCGGGAATCACCACCGCGATTCTGCGCTCGGGATGTTCTTGCTGCACCTTCAGCACATGATCGACGATAGGCGTGATCACGAAGCGGTAGGGCGATTCCAATTGCACCAGCTTCACGTCTGGGAATCCCGCCGCTTTTGCCGGATCCTCGACTAACTCAACCCACTGTGCCTGCAGTTCCTTATCTTCCCCCTCGGTGCAAACGTGAACCGCCTGGACATCGGGAGAAATCGTCAGGGCCACCTGCAAAGCTTTCTGCGCGAGCCTGCTCCAGTGTTGGACCGGTAGAATCACGAGTGGAGGTCGCAGCCCGCCAACATTCAGCGGATGGGCATACTCCAGTTCCTTCGCCACGCGCTTGAAGTAACGATGCACCGAGAGCATCAGCACAACCAGCGCCGGGATCAACAACGCCGTCATCCAGGCGCCCTCAACGAATTTCGCGACCAGAACAACCAGGACAGTGATCCCCGTAGCGATCGCTCCCATCCCATTCACGAACATGTAACTTCCGGAACGCGGATCTTTCACCCGCCGCCAGTGCGCCACCATTCCAGCTTGCGACAACGTGAACGCCAGAAAAGCTCCGACGGCATAGAGAGGAATCAATCGGTTCGTAACGCCGCCAAAAATCGTTAAGAGCAAAGCCGCAAGAATCGCGAGCACGTAAACGCCCTGCGAGTACACCAGACGCCTTCCGCGCAATCGGAATGCGTCCGGCAGATAACCGTTGATCGCGATGGCCCGGCACAACCGGGGGAAATCAGCAAACGCGGTATTCGCGGACAAGCACAGCACCACCAGAACTGATCCAATCGTCACGTAGTAAAAAGGTCCGCGGCCTGCGACCGCTGCGACGATCATGGATAGCACGCTTTGATACCCGGCTTGCCCGGGATCGGTTGCCGCGATGTGATAAGCCCGGACAAGATACGCAATGCCGCCTAGCATCGCGATCAACAGCGCGATAATGACGGTCAAAGTGCGCTGCGCGGTTTGCACTTTGGGCTCGCGAAATGCGCGGACGCCGTTGCTCACGGCCTCCACACCCGTCATAGCCGTGCAGCCACTCGAGAACGACTGAAGCAATAGCCAAGCGCTAGCAGCCGCAACCACCGGAGCCGCCGCGGGCGGAGGCACCCCCACCGGAACCGGATGTCCTCCCGCCAGCACGGACTTGAAAACTCCCCAGGCGATCGTCGCCAACAGGCTGCCTATAAAAATGTATGTCGGAAGCATGAATACAATTCCAGCCTGCCGCAAGCCTCGCAAATTTATCACCGTGATGAACACCAGAATCAGCAAGCAAAGAAGCAAGGTATGCGGGAGCAGCTGGGGCCAAGCCGAGACGAGTGCGCCGACGCCGGCGGAAATGCCCACCGCGACGGTGAGAATGTAGTCAATCATCAGCGCCGCAGCGGCGAGCAGGCCCGCAAACGAGCCCAGATTCTCCGACGCGACCGTGTAAGAGCCACCACCTCCCGGATATGCCGCGATCGTTTGCCGGTACGAGAAGTAAACGATGGTCAGCAGCACGATAATGCTGACGCTGATTGGGACGATGTAGGCGATTCCGGCCGCGCCCAGCGGAATCAGCAGCGTAAGCGCAGCTTCCGGGCCATAGGCCGCCGAACTGAGCGCATCCAGACCGAATATCGGAATACCGGCGGCCGTCCCCAATTCTTCCGCACGCTCATCCCAGGTAGGAAGGGGCTTGCCGAACAGGATATCTCGAATCGTCATGAATTCGGCGTCTCCTTATCCGGCGTGCTGGCGCGGCGTCGGCTCCAGGCCTCGAGAGTGGGCGCACAGATTAGTTTGTCCGTGCGTGAAAGGAAATGGAAAATTAGCCGTGCCTTACTACAGTGATTTCCGGACTAGACTGATGGGAATCAAGTATGGATGAGGGGTTCGTTGCAGGCCAGACTCGGGCCTTCTGTCGGCGTAAAGGAGAAGCTCATGGCAGCCGGTGAGAGTAAGAAGTGCGCACATCCGATTTGTACGTGTCCGGTCACTTCGGAGAAGTATTGCAGCCCGCAGTGCGAAGCAATGGAAGATACGGCGGATGTGGATTGCAAGTGCCCGCATTCGGTGTGCAAGGGTAGGACGGAATACGCCGCGCACGCGTAATCAATCCAAAAACGCACCAGGCGTCCCCCTAGAAGACAAGGATTGAGCGCATCAGCGCGCGCTCAACTCGCTCGCTGGTAGAACCTCCCATCGCAGTCCTCACAGCGAAAAGGCTGCAGAAGCACCGCACGAAATACCAGGTCAACTACTCCGTGGCGATGAGATCGGTGTACATATTTACTTCCGCATCGCGGGCAAAGCTTCTTGATGCGTGCGCTGGGAAGGGATCTCGAAGCTGGCTCTTTCATACCGCACCTGCCACTGCAGTCACGCCATTCGGCGAATGGCGTGGTAGACAACCAACAGTACGACGGACCCAATCACCGCGACAAGCAGGCTGTATAAATTCAGGCCCGTTACGCCCGAGGCCCCGAAGCGGTTAAACAGCCACCCGCCAACAAGGGCGCCGATGATACCGAGTACGATGTCCAGCACGATGCCTTCGCCGCTTTTGTTGACGATTTTGCTTCCGACGAAGCCCGCAATCAAACCCAGGACAATCCAAGCCAGAATTGACATATTCGCCGTCTCCTTGGACCCGGTTTATCCGGACGCCGGGTCACACGAGAAGCGGCAAAACTATAGTGGCCAGTTAGGATTTGTTATATACAGGGAAGCCTGTACACGTGCGCGTATATTGCTGTACCGCACTCGACACGACTCGGGATTTCGGCCGTCGGGATCTACAAGACACTTCCGGCTTCCGGGTCCGGATGCCGCCCCCTTCATCGCCAGGTCCAGGCCGCCGGCTATTTGACCACGAGTGTTAAGAAGTTGGGCAGCGTTTGTGTCTGTCCGTTAAATGTAGTGGTCAGCGTCAGGGTATAGGTGCCCGGTGGCGTCGCGCCATTCGGACCCTTGGCCAAGCCGCCGCACGCGGCCGTGCCCAGCGCAACGACCATAAGCACCGCAAACGTCAGCGCCAGGCGCCGGTTCCGTTGCATCGCCCACGCCGCCCCACCAAGAGCAAGTGTGAAGAGCAGCAGGCCAATTCCACCTGCCGGGCCGCCTCCTGGGACTCCGGGAACCAAGCCCGTGCCCGTGGCGCCCTGGCAGAAGGTCTGGATCCCAAACGCGACTTCGACCGGCTTTCCCGTCAAGACGACCGAACTCGGTATCACCGCGCAGGTGATCGTGGGCGACGACGGTGTGCATCCCAGCTGCACCGTCCCGGTGACCCCCGGCGCTCCGGTAATCTGCAACCCGTAGAAGGCCGTGCCTCCGGGAGTGGCTGTGCCGGTTGTCGAACCGCCAGGGGGAATCGAGATGATCACCGGCGAATTATTTCCGGTGCCATTGAGTGCGACAGTTTGCGGACTCCCAGTCGCGGTGTCCGCAATGCTGAGCGTCGCGACGAGTTCTCCGATGGCCGTGGGCGTAAACGTCACACCGATCGTGCAGCTCGCACTGGCCGCCAAAGTTCCAGTGGGACTGCACGCGTTCGTCCCGTTGGCGAGCGCAAAGCTGCTGCTGTTAGTTCCGGTGATCGAGAAGCTGGTGAAAGTAACGGGGCCCGTTCCGGTGTTCGTCACCGTCAGGTTTTGTGCCGGGCTGGTCGAGTTCACCGGTTGCGATGCGAACGTCAGGCTGCTGGGTGTTACTGTCACGCTCGCTGTCGCCTGTCCGGCGCCGGTCCCGGTCAAAGCAACGGTTTGCGGACTTCCAGTGACATTGTCGGCAACGTTCAGAGTGGCTGTGCGAGTTCCGACCGCCGTCGGCGTGAACAGGACATTGATCGTGCAACTGGCGCCTGCTGCCAGACTCCCGGCTCCGTTGCACATGCTTCCGGAAGTGGGTAACGGTACTCCGAAGTCTCCCGCGTTCGTCCCCGTCACCGTGAAACCGGCGAAATTGATTGCCGCCGTACCGGTATTCGAAACCGTCACGCTTTGTGCGGAGCTTGTGGTTCCTAGCGTTTGTGATGTGAACGTCAAACTCGTTGGCGCGATCACAACCGGTGACGCCACCTGCGCAGGGATTGACTGCACGATGGCCACATTCGGGCGGCTCGGCGGTGTCGGGTTAGATGCAGATTGCGTGGTATCGAACAAAACCATTTCGAAGGGAGAAATCATGTAGCCAGTTTGTTGACCAATGTTGGAACCTGCGTTGGAAGTGAAGTGACCGTTGGAAGCCACCGTGAAATTCAAGGTGCCGATACTCGCATCGAAAAAGAGATTACCACCGAAATGGCTCTCGTCTTCGGTAACGTTGAATGCTCCCGGCGCTAGGACCGCAACACCCGAAAACACGGAATTGCCTCCCCCGACCGCCTCTTGCATGCCGAAAAAGACATTGCTGCTGAAAGGCGAAGCGGAGAATGGCGCGCCCACTTGCGGAACGATTGGTCCGAAGTCGACCGAGCCAACCGACGACATCGCAAAACCGTGATCCGGCTCCGTGAGATAGAAAATCAGAACGTTTCCGCCTGGACTCATCGTCCCGCGCCC
>Ga0210386_10001093_pt1 | contig 24385 bp, 15 predicted proteins | sample IncBWH32OmetaG_FD_160091 | JGI IMG/M metagenome (GOLD analysis project Ga0210386, IMG submission 160091) | Forest soil microbial communities from Barre Woods Harvard Forest LTER site, Petersham, Massachusetts, United States - Inc-BW-H-32-O ...
GTGAGGGATGACAGGACTTTCGCGCACGCCTTGGCGAATTAAGTCGCAGAAGTGAGCCGTCTCATAATTAAAGCCCCCGGCGGTGTAGGGCTCCTCTAACTCGATGATGCGGCCGTCGAGGTAGTGAATATTGGCGCGAGTGGGGTTCCACCAGTTGGCGCGGAGCAGGACGTAGCCGCGCGGGCCGCAGAGCAGGGCATCGCCGCGGCTGAGCAGGTCGAGGCCGGTGTGGAGCTGGGCCATGCCGCTTTCGTGCTCGGTTTGAAAGATTGCGAAGTTGTCGACGCCGGCTGGGCCGAGACGGCCCATGGTCTGAATGCGCTTGAGAGGGCCGAGCCAGTCGAGGGCGAGAAAGGCTTCGTAGGGACCGATGCCAAGGATTCCGCCGCCGCCCAGTTCAAGAAAATGCAACGGGTAGTCGGGTGCAATTGATGAGTCGCAATGACCGGCGCGGACGAAGCCGATGGGACCGATGGGGTCCTGCTGCAGGTGCTCGCGCAATTTGAGATAGAGCGGGTAGAAGGGTGGCTTCATGGCTTCCATGAAGAGGCGGTCGTGTTTGCGAGCGGCGGCGAGGATTTCTTCGAGCTGACGGACGTTGAGGGCGGCGGGCTTTTCGCAGAGGATGTGATGGCCAGCGGCAAGCGCCTGAATGCAGAATTCGGTGTGGGTATCGGGATGCGTGGCGACGTATACGGCGTCGATGTCGGAAGCGAGCAGGTCATCGAGAGAGGGTGCAACGGTGGAGATGGAGTATTTATCGGCGTAGGTGCGGGAACGGTCAAGGTTGCGGCCCCAGACGGCGGTGATGGTTGCGGAGGGAACGGCAGTGAGTCCCAGGGCGAAGCGCTCGGCGGCGCGGCCGGGGCCGATGACAGCGAAGCGGATGATTCGTGCGCTGGTCGCGGGTTGAGACTGGTTCTTGGAAAATGAGATCACGGTGTTTGTGGATTAGCGAGTCAGCCTCCGCTTCGCGGAGATAGCAAGTTAGCAAGTCAGCGTAATAAATCCTCGAGGGTGGTGCTCAGGTCGGTTTTTTCGTCGCGGTACTTGACGATGACGGGGGCATAGAGCGACAGGTCCCAGGCTTCGGCGTTGGGATGTCCTTTGCCTTTGGCGACGGCGCGGGAGCCGGGCACGACGACAGCATTGGCAGGGATCGTGAGCGGGGTGTCGGCGGTTGCGCGGATCGTGACACCGTTGACGAGATCGAAAACGGGCGTGCCGCGGGTCAGGATGGTGCCGGGGGCGAGAACGGCTCCGGTGCGGACGATGGTGCCTTCGTAGACGCCGCAGTTGCCGCCGACGAGGGCGTCGTCTTCGATGATGACGGGGCTGGCATTGATGGGCTCTAGTACTCCGCCGATCTGGGCGGCGGCGCTGAGGTGGACGCGTTTGCCGATCTGGGCGCACGAGCCGACCAGGGCATGGGAGTCGACCATTGTGCCTTCGTCAACCCAGGCGCCGGTGTTGATGTAGCTGGGAGGGACGCAGACGACACCGCGCGCGATGTAGGCGCCGGCACGGATGGACGAGCCGCCCATCACGACCCGAATCCCGTCGTCGGCAGTGAAGTGGCGGACGGGGTAGGTGTGCTTGTCGACAAAGGAGAGGGCGCCTGAGGGAAAGTCCTGCAGCGTGCCAATTCGAAAGCCTAAGAGGATGCCTTTCTTAACCCAAGCGTTGACGCGCCAGCCGGTGGGGGCGGTTGGGTCGGGTGAGGCGGAACGGACTTCACCATGCTCGAGCGCATTGCGGAGCAGAAGGAAGGCTTCCATGGCGGCCGGGTCGTTGATGGCAGAGGCGCCGGCGGCGAAGTGGCGCTCGATGGTCTGTTCCAGTTGATCCGGATTCATTCGTTATGAGTTTAACAAGCGGCGGCGCGGCTGGAAGTCGAGAGTATTCCATGCGGCGATGAAGCCGGGCCACGGATTGTGACATTTCGAAGAGCGGGAAAGGCGCAGGGCTTTTTAAAAAGAAGAACGGCGCCCAAGTGAGGGAACTGGCGCCGTTTGCGAGGAGAAAGACAGTAGGTGTTTATGCGGCGGAGATGGGTGGAACTTTGGCGCGATGTTGAGGCTCCGCCGACATCGGCTGCAACTGGAAGGAGTTGCCGCCGGCGGGGATCATGACTAACGGTACGGTGCGATTTGCGGTGCCGTGAAGATTTTTGGATTCGAGCCAGGCACAGAGCCTGGGATCGTAGATTTCGGGTTGGCCTTGCCAGAAGTCGGGTTTGAGACCGCATTGGATGCGGAGATGCCCGAGTTGCAGTTCGATGTCTTGGGTGCCCTTCGGAAAATAACGGCGCACGTTATGTATTCCGACGTGCAATCCGGTGACGCCGTGACCTTTGCTCTGCGTTTTAACCACCATAAGGTACCTGCTTTGGATATCAGTGAGAGTAAATCGACTACAACTGGAAGAGACGCGCTGAAATCGATTGATGAGAATTCTTATCCGTCAAAGGGAAGAAAGAACTTCCGAAAGACCAAGTTGGGCAAACGGATGAAATTCCTGAGTTATTTGGTAACGCGCCCGCTTTTTCGGCCGTGATGTGGGCGAAAGAGTCTGAATTACTAATCTGAAGGCGGAAGCGCTTGTGCACACCCTGTCAGGGATTAATGATGCGCTTTGCGGCGCATCAGGTTGTGTATAGGAAAAGAAATCTCTGATAAATCTCAGGGTGTGGATATTGGAAAACTGAAGGCACGGTTAACCCTTCAAAGTCAAAGCTTTGCGCAGCGTGACAGCAACTTGCTCTTGCTGGGATGGCGTGATCCGGGTGAAAAACGGAAGGGCGAGGGTGCGAGATCCGACCAATTCGGTGACAGGGAGATGGTCGTGGGAGGCAACTCTAGCGCGCCACGAAGGCTGCTGGTGGATCGGTACGAAGTAAGTGGCGGTGGAAATGCCGTGCCCGGCAAGGATCGCCTGGATACGCGAGCGGTCGGCGGTTTCGGCGAAGCGGACGACGAAGACGAACCAGCTGATGGTGCTGTCAGGTTGGGTCAGCGGAGGCAACTCAAGGGCCGGAAGGTCTGCGAGAAGAATATGGTAGCGTTCGGCGGCCGCGCGGCGAAGGGCCAGGATTTCGGAGATACGGCTGAGTTGCACGCGACCGAGTGCGCAGGCGATATCGGAAAGACGGTAGTTGAATCCGCTGTCGGAGTGATGGAGCCAGTCGGATGCGGTTTGGATTGAATTATCTGGCGTGGGGTTTGAGTTCCGACCCTGATTCCGGAGGCGGCGGAGATGGTCGGCGTGGATTTGAACGTGGGCTAGGACGGCGCCTCCTTCGCCGGTGGTGATCTGCTTGTTGGGATAGAAGCCGAAGACGGCGAGGTCTCCGAAGCTGCCGACACGGCGCTGGCGTATTTCGGCGCCGATGGCTTCGCAGGCGTCTTCGATAATTACGAGGTTGTGAAGCGTGGCAAGGTCGCTGAGAGCGTGCATGTCGGCAGGGATGCCGAAGGTGTGCACGACGAGGATGGCGCGGGTTCGCTTCGTCAAGACACGCTCGACCGAGGATGGTGCGAGGTTCAGCGTGATGGGGTCGATGTCGGCGAACACCGGTGTGGCGCGAACATGGAGGACGGCGTTGGCGACTGCTATGAAGGCGAAAGAGGGAACGATGACCTCGTCTCCTTCTCCGATGCCCAGGGTGATCAGCGCCATGTGAAGGCCGGCGGTGCCGCTGCTGACGGCGATGGCGTGGGGAACGGAGTGGTATTCGGCGAGGGCGGATTCGAAGGATGTGAGTTCGGGGCCTAGGCTGAGGTGCGTGGTGCGCAGAACAGCCGTGACGGCGGCGATTTCGGCTTCGGTAATGTCGGGGGAGGAGAGAGGGATCGGCATGAGGGTCTTTTAAGCGGAGTGAATGTCGTTAGCAGAGCTTCGCACCTGTCGGCGGAGTCAGGGTTGGCCGCGTAGCGGTGCGGGCTCTTTGATCAAAAGGTTTTCGAGGGGAACGGTGGTGAGGATGCGGGCGATGGATTTGGCAGCTGTGCCGTTGCCGTAGGGATTGGCCATGCCGCGGAGTTTCTTGCGGAATGCTGGAGCGAGGGCGCGCTTAAGTGCCACGGTAATGGCTGTAGTGTCGGCAGGAACGTCGACAATGTTGCGGGCGCGTTCGCGGCCTTGCTGGCGCATGCCGACGTTGACTGCAGGCAATCCGAACGACGCCGCTTCCATGATGCCGCTGGAGGAATTTCCGATCATCACATCGACTTGGCCGAGGAGGCTCCAGTACGTGACCGCATCAAGATTGACGAAGATGTGCGTATGGGGACGTGCGGCAGCAAGTGCGCGAGTGCGTTCGATGAGCGCGTGGCTCCCGGCGTCGGCGTTGGGGTAGACGAAAATGAGCTGCCCTGGGGATTGGGCGAGTGCGGTGAAGAGGGAATCGGCTTCGGCGTTGGTATCGCGAAGAATGGTGACGGGATGCCACGCGGCGAGGATAGTGGGCGCCTGGAGCCTAACGCCAACGTGAGATTCGAGTGTGGTGCGGTCGAGGAGTTTTGAACGGCTCAAGTGATCGAGCGAGGGCGCGCCGGCGTGGTGGACGCGCCACGGTTCTTCACCCATGGCGATGACGCGTCGGCGGGCCGTCGCGGTGGATGTGAAGTGGATGTGGGCAAGCTTGGTGAGGGCATTGCGGACCTGGTCGTCGATGGCGCCCTGGCTGACTTCGCCTCCTTCGATGTGCGCGATGGGAATTCGAAGAGCGACGGCGACGCTGGCCGGGGCCAGCATTTCATAGCGGTCCGCTATGAGGAGCATGAGGTCGGGGCGCCAGGCCGCGAGGGTGTCGGCGAGCGAGAGGATGGCGACGCCGATCGTTTTGGCCATGCCGGTATCGGTATCGGAGCTGAGGAGGCACTCAATGCGAGCCTTGATGCGGAAGCCTTCGCGTTCAATTTCTGCGATGGTGTTGCCGAATTCGGGGGAGAGATGAGGGCCGAGGGCGATGACGCCGAGTTCGACGGCGTGGTGCGCGGCGAGCTCGCGAAGGGGCCAGTAGAGATGGCTGTAGTCGGCGCGCGACGTGGTGACGACCGCGATTTTTCTTCGGACTTTCTGCGGTCTACTCATGCGAGACCTGCGCGGTCACGGTGGATAGACGGGAGAGCACCGTGCTGCTCGGTTTGTATTCGGGAACCAGGGTGCGCAGCACGGCAAGCGCGGCAGAGAGATCGCGCGTTTTAACGGCGTGGCGCAGAGTCGCGAGCAAACTGTCGAGTTGGCCCCGTGGGATTGATGGCGAATCGATGGAGACGAGACCACCTGCGTTTGAAGGGTGAGGCCTTTCGTTGGGGGACCAGAGCTGTTCGGATTCCTTGTCGCCGGGGCGAAGATGCGTGAATTCAATGCTGGTTTTGTGTTGCGGAGCCAATGTTCGAGCCATGAAGCGCGCAAGGTCAGCAATGAAATGCGGCGCGGCAAGTTGCGGAGCGAAAAGGGCTGGAGTTTGCGCCTCGGCGGCGGCGAGGAGAAGGTCGACAGCTTCAGAGATGGTGAGGAAGTAGCGGCGCGCGGCAGGATCGGTAACGGTGAGTGGAAGGTGGCCCGAGATTTGACGGGCGAAGACCTCCGTGACGCTGCCGCGCGATGCGAGAACATTGCCGAGGCGAAGTACAGTTCCTCCCGCAGTGAGCACAATTTGTTCGGCGACGCGCTTGGTGGCTCCCATCATGGACGCGGGAGCGACGGCTTTGTCGGTCGAAAGCAGGATGACGCGAGTGTTGTGATTGCAGGCCGCTGCGATGAGTATCTCAGTGGCGAAGAGATTGTTGGCGATTGCGGCGAGGGGCTGTTCTTCGATGAGAGGAACATGTTTAAAGGCGGCGGCGTGAAAGACGAATCGTGGATCGTGGAGCGAAAAGATCTCGTCGAGAAGGAAGCGGTTGGCGACGCTGCCAAGGTAGAAGGTCGCGCTGTCGGCGATGTCGGTGTTTGCAAAGTCCTGCTGAAGATCGTGGAGGCTGCTTTCAGAGGATTCGAGGAGAATGGTGCGCGCGCCGGCGGACCCGAGACGGAACGCGAGCGCGGAACCGATCGAGCCTCCTGCGCCGGTGATGAGGATGGGGTGACGTACAAGGAAGGAGACTGTATCCGGCGGCGGCGCAGGGAGCGGCGGACGTGCAAGAAATCTATGCCAATCGATGGTCTGGTAAGAAGGGATCACATTGGTCAGTATAGCGATGCAGTCATGGCAGATGTGGCGCCGGCTGCTGCGGCGTCTTTGTCACCCATGAAAAACTGACGGCCGGCGTGGCGAGATGGAAGACTCGAAATGCGTCGCCTGCGGGCGGTTGCGGCACTCGCATACACTGGATGGTTGTGTTCAGGCGGGGGCGGCGGATTCGGATTCAGGCTGCGATGGAGATCGATTTGGGCAGAAAGTGGTTGCGATCATGCGGGCTGCTGGGGGCCATTTCTATGGCAGCCGCGACGATAGCGGGTGGGCAGGCGCAGTTCAATGCCGATGCCGTGCGGCTGAACAATCGCGGCGTGGCGCTGATGGGGCAGCAATTCACAGAGAAGGCTGAGCAGAGCTTTGCTGAAGCGTTCAAAAAGGATCCGAAGCTGGCCCAGGCGGCGATCAATGACGGCATCGCGCTGCTGACGCTGCAGAAGATTGACGACGCGAAGAAGGCTCTTCGGGCCGGGATTGCAATCGATCCGAATAGCCCGCAGGCTTGGTACAACCTGGGCCTCGCGCAGCATGCGGACAACGAACTCGACGATGCGTTGAAGAGTTTTCAGCAGGCGGTGAAGCTGGATCCGCGCGACGTGGACTCGTACTATTTCGAAGGCGTGTGCTACAGGGAGATGAAGCAGTTCGATAAGGCTGTCGAGGTGCTGAAGCAGGCGCTCGCCATTCAGCCGCTGCATGCTTCGTCGGAGTTTGCCCTGGCAAGGGCGCTGCAGGCGCTGGGCGATAAGGATGCTGCGAAGGAGCACTTCAAGCTGTTTCAGCACATGACGAGCACAAAGATTTCGGCCGCGATCGGGCTGGCGTATGGAGAGCAGGGACACTATTCGACGGTGACGCCAGTGGAGGAACCCCAGGCACGGCAGCGGACGATGATTCCGGTGAAACTGGTGGCCGAGACGATGGGGCCAAAGGGGGCGGCAACGGAGACGGGTGGCGCGTGCATGCTGGATGTGACCGGGTCGGGACAGATGGACCTGGTGCTGATGGAGTCAGGAGCGCAGGCGATTCGTGTGCTGCATCGGAAGAATAACGGAAGCGTTGAAGATGTCGATGTAGTGGCGGCGGGGCTGAAGGTTTCGGGGCGCGCAGTTGCGTGCGCTGTTGGAGACTACGATGCGGATGGATTGAATGATCTTGTGGTCGCGCTGGACGATGGCGTGCGGCTGTTTCGGAACCTGGGCAAGGGTAAGTTTGAAGACGTGACTTCGGAGGCTGGGCTGGCGGCGCGGAATAAACCGACCGGAATCACGTTTGTGGATTACGACCACGATGGGGACCTGGATTTGTTCTTGACCGGCGCGCCATTGAAGGACGGCGATGTGCCGAATGTGTTGTGGCGGAATAACGGGAACAAGACGTTTACCGAATGGACGGCCGACACGGGATTGGGTGGCGCGGGAAAGACCGCGAGCGTGATCCTGACGGATTTCAATAACGATCGCGCGGTGGATCTGGCAGTAACGGGAGCCACCTGCGGTGGGGCAGACGCCGCTTGCGCGGCAACAGCACCAATTCTGTTTGTGAATCCCCGAGAGGGAAAATATCCGCAGCAGGCGCTTTATGAGGGCGAGAAGCTTACGGCGACTGAAGGCATTGCTGTTCTCGATTACAACAAGGACGGCTGGATGGATATTGCCGTAACGCACGCAGGCGCGCCGGGCTTGACGCTGTGGCGCAACGTTGCGGGTCCGCAGAATGTGGGGCGGAGATTTGAGCGCGTGGAGTTGCCCCTGAGTGGTGCGACGCGTGGATGGGGCGTGACGGCGGTCGATATCGACAATGATGGGTGGATCGATCTGGCGGCTATTGTGGAGACGAGCGATGGGCCGCGGGTGAAGGTATTTCGCAACAAGGGCGATGGAAGCTTTGAGGATGTTTCTTCTCGTCTTGGACTGGATTCGCTGCACCTGAAAGATCCGCGCGGGCTGATCGCGGCGGATGTGGACGGCGATGGTGCGCCGGACCTGATTGTGACGCAGGAGAATGCGGCTCCGGTGCTGCTGCGCAATGTGGGCGCGAACAAGAATCACTTTGTGCGGCTGGACCTGAGCGGCTATGCGGACAACAAGACAGCCATCGGCTCGAAGGTTGAGATATTTGCCAATGGGCAGTGGCAGAAGTGGGAACTTGCGGGGGCGTCAGGGCTGGCGACGCAGGCTCCGCCGCAATTGCTGGTCGGGCTCGGCGAGGCGGATCATATTGATTTGCTGCGCATTTTGTGGCCGACGGGAATTCTGCAGGACGAGATCGATCTGCCGCATACGCAGGTAGTCGCGATGAAAGAGGCGGATCGTCGAGGGAGTTCATGCCCGGTGCTGTTTGCGTGGGATGGGCACAAGTACAAACTCGTGACGGACGTGATTGGCGCGGCGGTAGTGGGACACTGGTTTACGCCGACGCGACGGAATATCCCGAACCCGGGCGAGTGGATCAAGGTGGATGGCGATCAGCTTGCGAGTGTGGACGGGAAGCTGAGCCTGCGCTTTATCGAGCCCATGGAAGAGGTGAACTACATCGACCAGTTGCGGCTGGTTGCAGTGGATCATCCGGCGGATGTGGAAGTGAATCCGGATGAGCGGTTCCTCGACGATCCGCCGTTCGCTTCGGGAAGCGTGGTCGCTTCGAAGGGCGCGAGGCTGCCGGTGGGCGCGTGGGACGGCGAGGGGCGCGATGCGCTCGAAGTGCTAAGCCGGCGCGATCACAAGTTTGCCAGCGGGTTCACTGCGACGCCGTATGACGGGTTTGCGAATGTGCATTCGTTGATGCTGGATTTGGGCGAAGTGAATACGAAGGCGCCGATGCGGCTGCTGATGACCGGGTACGTGAACTACTTCAGCGCGACATCGTTGTATGCGGCGTGGCAGGCGGGGATCAAGCCGATTTCGCCGTATGTGGAGGCGGAGCGGCCGGATGGTACGTGGCTCAAGATTCCAGGCGAGGCGGGTTTCCCGGCAGGACTGGAACGGACGATTGTTGTGGATCTCACGGGGAAGCTGCCGGCGGGGACGCGCAGGATACGGCTCGTGAGCAATCTCGAGATTTACTGGGACCAGGTGCTGATCGACAACAACGCCGAGGCTGAGACGCGCACGACGGAGGTGCCGCTGGCACTGGCGACAGAGCGGTTCCGCGGATACCCGACGCAGATTGATGGCAAGAGCCCGGGGGATCTCAACTATGACTACGATCGCGTGAGTCTGACGGGGCCGTTTCAACATCAGCGCGGGAACTACACGCACCTGGGAGATGTGACAGCGTTGGTGAAGGGTGTGGACGATCGATACGCCATCTTCGGGAGCGGCGAAGAAATTGCGACGGAGTTTGACGCGACGAAACTACCGGCATTGCCGCCGCATTGGAAGCGCGACTACTTCTTTTACGCGAACGGATATGTGAAGGATATGGACTGGTGGGATGCGATGCCGTTCACAGTGGCACAACTGCCGTTCCACAAAATGAGCGCGTATCCGTATCCGGTGGGCGAGAAGTTTCCGGACGACCCGGATGCGATTGATTACCAGCTGAAGTGGAATGATCGGTTCGATTCGGGTGAGCCGGTGCGGTCGTATCGGTTTGATTACAAGCTGATGCCGTCGACGCCTGCGGATGATACGGTTGCTCTGCCGAGGCAAGCGGCGACGCCGTGAGTTGGCTGTTTCGCTTTCCCACCCTTGCTGCGCAAGGATGGGGCACCCCTGGTCTTGCGGCTTGCTGTCGAATGAGAAACAGATTCTTTGACTGTCGCTCAGGATTAGGATTCGTTGGTTATTTTCGTGAGTACGCGCGATGAGTGAATTGGTTCTTGAACCGGCGGTGCGGCAGTTGGAGATGCTGCGGGCGCGCGAGCTTTCTGTTGCCGAATTGGCCGAGGCGCATATCCGGCAGATCGAGCGGCTCGATCTGAAGCTGAATGCGTTCGCTGATTTCGATGCGGAGCGCGTTCGGGTGCAGGCGCGCGCGATGGATGCGGCGGCGAATGGTGCGCGGGGGCCGCTGCATGGGCTGCCGGTGACGGTGAAGTCGTCTATCTCGGCGGCGGGATACAAATGCGAGATTGGAAGCCTGAACCACAAGGACGAGGTTCCGCGCGAGGATGCTGTCGTTGTGGCGCGGCTGCGGGCGGCGGGTGCGCTGATCCTGGGAACGACGAACTGTCCTGAATTCCTGATGGCGTATGAGACGGCGAACCTGCTACATGGGCAGACTCGGAATCCATGGGACCTGGAGCGGACGCCGGGTGGATCGAGTGGCGGCGAGTCGGCTGCGATTGCAGCGGGCATGTCAGCGGCGGGGCTTGGGTCCGACAGCGGCGGTTCCGTACGGGTGCCGGCACATTTTACGGGGATCTGCTCGCTGAAGCCGACGCCGGGGAGGATTCCGGGTCGGGGACATCTGCCTCCTTGCGTGGGTCCGTTTTCGACGCTAGGCGCGATTGGGCCAATGGCACGGACGGTTGCCGATTTGGAGCTGATGATTCGCACGCTGAGCGGACAGGATGATGCGGATCCGGCGAGCCCACCGGTTGCGCTGCGCGAATTGTGTGACTCGGAGTTGCGGAAGAATCGGATTGGAATCTTCGAAGATGATGGGCTGACGCCTGTGACGGCGGAGACTCGAGCGGCGATCCAGGCGTCGGCTGAGTCGTTACGGGATGCGGGGTTCCGCGTGGAGCCTTTCCGGCCGAGAACGCTTGAGCAGTTGCGCAAGTTGTGGTGGACGTTCTTTGTGCAGTGTGGCGCGATGTTCTTTGAGCCTGAGGTTCGCGGCGGCCGCGACACGCTGAGTCCGATCTTCCGGGAATTCCTGGCGATTGCAGCGAGAACAGGGCCGCTGACGGCTACCGAACTGCTGAATGCTTGGGCAGAGATGGATCTGCTGCGCGCGAAGACATTGGAGGAGATGCGCGAGTTTCCGGTGTTGCTTTGTCCAGTGGCGAGTGTGCCAGCGTGGAAGCATGGTGAGCGAAAGTGGGCCATCGACGGGCAGACGGTGGAATATCTGGACGCGGTGCGGTACACGCAGTGGTTCAACACGCTGGGCTCGCCGGCGGCGGTGGTACCGGTGGGGCGCTCGCCGGAAGGGATGCCGATCGGCGTGCAGATTGCGGCGCGACCTTTTGAGGACGAGGTGGTCCTCGGAGTGGCGGGGGTTCTGGACGCGGCGTTCGGGTATGTGGCTCCGCGGATGGCAGCCGGTATATAGCTCGTAGCTATTCGCCAAAAGCCGCTGGAATTCAGATCTGTTATTTGTCGGATGTGAATTATTCTGAATGGCTCACCAAAGAAGCGACGGCTGCTGATTGCATCGGGCGGGAGCGTTTTGCGATCCGATGAAGTATTTCTGCGCTTCTCTTCAAATGCAGTCAAGTTTATCCGTCACAGACAAGTGATCCTGCTCACATATAGAACCAAGGTGGTGGGTGCGGTAAGTTGCTGATTCTGCACCTCAACCTTTGGATGGAGGCGAGAGCGTACCGCGGGCGGTACTCTGACGCTTCCCCGGATCGGAGCGCCGCGGGTGCGCCCAAGTTGGCAGGAACGTTTCGCCGAGTCCAGTGATGTACTGAAGAGCGACAAACATCAGCAGACAATTGTGCGGGTGTTGGACCTCGAAATTGGTGGCCGCGATTTCATTACGATGGCCGGGCCATGTTCGGTCGAGACCGAGCAGCAGCTTCTCTCCACAGCACATCATGTACGCAAGCGCGGCGCGCGGATTCTTCGCGGCGGCGCCTTCAAGCCGCGCAGCTCTCCTTATGCATTTCAGGGGCACGGTCTTGCGGGGCTGAAGATGCTGGCGCAGGCGCGTGCAGAGACCTGTCTTGCGATCGTCACCGAGGTGATGAGCGAAGACGATGTGCCGCTGGTGGCTGAGTACGCAGATATCCTGCAGATCGGCTCACGCAGCATGGAGAACTACACGCTGCTTGAAGCGGTGGCGCGATCGGGCAGGCCGATTCTACTGAAGCGCGGCATGATGGCGACGGTGGGCGATCTGCTGAAGTCGGCGCAGATTGTGCTGGAGAACGGCAATCCCAATGTGATTTTGTGCGAGCGCGGAATTCGCACGTTTGATGCGACTCTGCGCAACACATTCGACGTGGCGGCGATTGCTTTGCTGAAACAGATTTCGCATCTGCCGATCATTGCCGATCCTAGTCATGCCTGCGGATATCGCGATCTGGTTCCAGCACTGGCGCGCATTGGCGTGGCTGCTGGTGCGGATGGGTTGATTGTCGAAGTGCATCCGACACCGGAGAAGGCGTGGAGCGACGGCGAGCAGTCGCTGAACTTCGCGGAGTTCGACGAAATGATGGCGTCGCTTGAGCCGTATATCACTTTACGTGGAGCGGCGATGGCCGCCAGGACTCTGGAGACGGTTGGATGACAGTTGGTTTCAGAGTGCTTGGGACTACGATCTGCGGCACGTTGCTGATGTTGACGTGTGGGTTCACGCCCCCTATCTCACAATCGATTGGGACGGATGTGATTGTGACGGCTGCGCCGGTGTATGAACCGCTGGCCGCACTTCAAGGTGGAGAGCGCTTTCCGAAGGGCGCGCAGTTGTTGCTGATTCACGACGGCAACGCGGAGCCGCTGGTTGCGAATTTTGCGGCGACCGCGGATGCGAGTGTTTCGTTCGACGGTGGGGCCGTTCTTTTCGCTGGCAAGAAGGCTGCCGGCGATCCGTGGCAGATTTGGGAACTAACGCTGGCCGATCGTAAGGTGCGGCAAGTTACCTCAGGCTCAGTCGACGCGATTCGACCGCTGTATCTGCCAGGATGGCGGCTGGTTTATGCGCTGCGCACGCCGCGGGGGTTTCAATTGCAGTCGGCGCGAGCGATGGAGTCGAAGACGCTTGAGGGGATTGAGCCCGCAGGGACGCATGCAAGCTTTCCGCTGACATTTATGGACGTGAGTGCGGTGCCGTCGGATGTGCTGGCGGATGGACGGATCTTGTTTGAAGCGGGATTTCCGTTGAGCGAGGGTACGACGCCGGAAATGTTTCTGGTGTATTCGGATGGGTCAGGGGTGGAGTCGTATCGCTGCGATCATCCCGCGAATGCAGCCAGCGCGCGGTGGGGTGGAAAGCAACTGAAGTCGGGTGACGTGGTGTTTACGCACGGCGGCTCGCTGGCGCGGTTTACTTCGTCGCTGGCGCATGAGGTGCGCGTGACGGCGCCGCGCGGCGATTATGCAGGCGCGATTGCAGAGACGGGTTCGGGCGAGTGGTTGCTCAGTGAGCGCGATTCAGCGAATGCAAGATTTGCACTGAAGATTTGGAAGCCGGGCGTGGCGGCGATGCGGACGGTGCTCGCGAAAAACGACGAGGATCTGGTTGAGCCGGTGGTGGTGGCTGCACATGAGCGGCCCAGGCGTCATCCGTCGGCGCTGCATGATTGGGACTATGCGAATTTGCTGGCGCTGGATGCGCGGATTTCGCGCGATGGAGAGCTGAAGGGCGTGCCTGCGACCGTTCGATTGGAAACACAGGACGCGGACGGACGTACTGTGCCGATGGGCACGGCTCCGGTGGAGCAGGATGGATCGTTTTTTGTGAAGGCGCCAGGGGATCGGGCGATTCGATTTGTTTTGCTGGATGCGAAGGGCGCTGTTTTGCGGCAGGAGCATGGGTGGTTCTGGATGCGGCGCGGCGAGCAGAGAATTTGCGTGGGATGTCATGCGGGGCCAGAGCACGCGGCAGAGAATCGCGTGCCTGCGGTTCTGCTGCGTACCACAACGCCTGTGGATCTGACGGGTTCAGCGCAGACTTTGCAACGGGGAGGCAACTGAGGTGTCATACCGCACTTTTATTCTCTTAGTGTGCACTGCTTCCTTTGCGGCGGCGCAAACGAACGGCGCGCCTCCATCTGCCTCGCCGGGGGCTGCTGCGCAATCGGGTTCTGGCGCGAAGGCGACGATTCGATTTGAGGATGCGAACGCGAAGGCGGGCGTTAACTATACGCACAGTTTTGGTTCGGCAAAGCTGGGCTCGTTGCTGGAGGGGACGGGCGCGGGGTGCGCGTGGATTGACTACAACAATTCGGGGCGGCCTTCGCTGTTCGTGGTGAATGGAAGGCCGCTGGATGACTCGATGCATCCCTATCCGCTGAAGGATAAGCCCGTGCCTCCGCCGCACAATCATCTTTATCGCAACGATGGCGACGGACGTTTCACGGATGTGACGGAGCAGGCCGGGCTTGATCCCGACATGTACGCCGTGGCGGTGACGGCAGCAGACTACGACAACGATGGGTTCGTTGATCTGCTTGTAACGGGATACGGTAAGACGATTCTTTACCACAACGATGGCAACGGACGCTTCACGGATGTGACGGCGAAGGCCGGGATCAAGGTGGATGGGTGGGCCATCAGTTCGACGTGGCTGGATTACGACAAGGATGGTTGCGTCGATCTGTTTGTCGGACGCTATGTGAAGTTCGATCCGAAGTATCGCGCGTTTTATGCGGCGGACAACTATCCGGGGCCGCTCGATTATGAGGGCGAGACGAACAAGCTGTTCCACAACAATTGCGACGGGACGTTTACCGATGTGACGGAGAAGTCGGGAATCGGCGCGTTTGTGGGGCGCACGATGGGCGTGACTGCGGCGGACTACGACAACGATGGATGGGACGACATCTATGTTGCGAATGACCGCACGGAAAATTTTCTCTTCCACAACAAGCATGATGGGACATTCGAAGAAGTGGGCAACGACACGGGCACGGCTTTCGGACAGAACGGCGAGTCGACGTCTTCGATGGGGCCGGTGTTTACGGATCTCGAAGGGCGCGGAGTTCTGGATTTGTGGGTGACGGACGGGCACTATAACCGGTTACTGAGAAACAACGGCAAACAGGGATTTGAAGACATTGGCGCGTCGAATGGCGTGTCGCAGACAAATGCGCAGTATGTGAGTTGGGGAACGGGTGTTTACGATTTCGACAACGATGGCTATCCAGACATCCTGATCTTTCATGGTGGGTTGATTCATTTGATTCCGCAGGAGCACACGTTGTTTCGTGGGCTGGGCAACGGGCGGTTCGCGGATGTTTCAGAGGGCGCCGGGCCGGTGTTGAGCGAGCGAACGGTGGCGCGCGGCGCGTGCTTTGCGGATTACGACAATGACGGCAAGGTGGATGCGTTCCTCGTCAATCTCGGCGCGAAGGGAACGCTGGTCCACAATGTTTCGACAAATACCGGACATTGGACTGCGATCAAGCTGGTGGGAACGAAGAGCAATCGTGATGGAATTGGTGCGCGGGTCGAGGTTGATGCGGGCGATCGGCGCTGGACGGCGGAGCGTGTTGCGGGATCGGGCTACCTGTCGCAGGACGATGGGCGGATGCACTTCGGGCTGGGCACGGCGAGAGTGATCGACAAGGTTGTTGTGAAGTGGCCGAGCGGGCGTGAGCAGACGCTGGAGAAGCAGGCTGTGGATCGCGTGCTGACCGTGGAGGAGCCCCAGTGAATGGGCGCGGGCACAATGCGGCATTCGCAAGAGCGAGCGCTGTTGCGTTGCTCGGCGGTGCGCTGGTGGCCATTGGAGTTTCAAGCGTACGGACAGTCGGTGCCTCGGTGGCGACCGGGCGAACGGGCGAAAGACTCGAATATGCATCACCGATCGAGATGTTGTTCTCTCCAGATGGAACGCGGCTTTACGTGTTGTGCCAGGAAAGCGCGCAGGTGCGGGTTCTCGATGCGAAGACTCATGCACCGATCAAGAACATTGCGGTCGGCGCGGTGCCGCGCGGGTTTTCGCTTTCGCCCAGGGGCGATCGGTTGTTCGTCGCGAACTCGTGGGATGACACGGTTTCCGTGATTGACACGAAGACGCTGGAAGTTTCCGCAACCTGGCCAGTGGGGGCAGAGCCCTCAAGCGTCGTGGAGGATCGCGAGGGCAAGCACCTGTTTGTGGCGAATCGCATCTCCAACGATGTCGCAGTGCTGGATGCGCTGACCGGTGCCGAGGAGAAGCGGCTGGCGGCGGGACGCGGGGCAAGCTACGTCACCACATCTCCAGATGGGAGCAGGTTGTATGTGACGCACGTCTATCCGAATGCAACGCCCCATCGGACTGCACCGGACTCGGAGATCACGGTCATTGATGCGGCGCGTGCGGTTGTGGTGGATCGCATTGTGCTGCCCTATATCGCGCACAGCTTTCATGTCGCGTTTTCGGCGGATGGACGGCTGGGCGTGGTAACCACGCTGCATCCGAAAAATCTGGTACCGCTGGCACATCTGGAGCATGGTGGCGCATTCGCGGATACTCTGACACTGTTTGGCGCGGATGTGGGCAAGCCGGTGGAGGTTCCGTTAGATGAATTGGAACTTTACGCGGCGCGGCCATTCGGAATTGCGATTACGCCGGACAAGTTGCGAATGTTTATTACGTGCGGCGGATCAGAGATGGTCACGGTCGTCGATATTCCGCGGCTGATCAGGTATGCGCGCATGCGTCAGGGAACCAGTGCGCAGGATATGTCAGCCAGCGCGAACTATGTGGTGGGGCGGATCGCAGTGGGGCACGATCCGCGGGGTGTGGTGCTGACGAAGGACGGAACGAAGCTGCTGGTAGCGAATCGGCTAGAAGACACGATCAGCGTGATCGATACGAAGAGCAATCGCATGGCATCGACGATCTCGCTGTCTGGACCGACACAGATGTCGGTGTTGCGGCATGGGGAACAAACGTTTTACACGGCGAAGTATTCATTTCAGGGACAGATCGGCTGTGCGAACTGTCATATCGATTCGACTTTCGATGGGCTGCAGTGGGATTTGGAACCGGATGGATTTGGCCGCGACATTGTCGATAACAGGCCGATCGAGGATGTAAAGGATACCGAGCCATTCAAGTGGAATGGCGGGAATCCGAACCTTCCGACGGAGTGCGGGCCGCGCACTGAGAAATATTTCTGGCGTGCAGAAAACTACGACAGCCTGACGCTGACGGACCTGGTGGTGTATGTGCGCGGTTTGCCGCCACGGCCGAATCGCTGGCGGCTGCCGGGTGGGGAACTGACGGCTGCGCAGGAGCGAGGTCACGCGCTGTTTGTGCGCGAGGCTGACAAGTTTGGCAATCCGATTGTAGAGACGAATCGCTGTGTGTATTGCCATAGCGGGCTCAAGGGGACGAATCAGAAATCATTCGACGTGGGCACGAAGAAGATGACCGACAACTCGGGTCTGCTCGATACACCACAGTTGACCAACATCGCCATCACTGCGCCGTACCTTCATGACGGCTCAGCCCCCACGCTGGAACAGATATGGACGGTCTTCAATCCGCAGGACAAGCATGGCCGGACCAACGACCTGACCAAAGACGAGCTCAACGATTTGATCGAGTACCTGAGGACGCGATGAAAGCAATTCTTACGATCGCAATGATGGTGATGCTGCTGGGGATGCCAGAAGGAACTGCGGCGCAGGCAAAAGAAGCAACTCCGACAGTCCATAAAGCAGCGAACTCGGTTGCGAAGTCCTCGATACCAGCGATGCCACGTTTTCGATTTGAGAACTTCACGACAGCGAATGGACTGCCGGATGATCATGTGTTCAGCGTGCTGGTAGATGGCGATCGGATCTGGGCGGGGACGGAAAATGGACTGGGGCTTTACGAGAATCGTCAGTGGAAGGCCTACACGACCAAAGACGGGCTGGCGCATCGGGCCGTGCTGTCATTGGCGCTCGACAAGCGCACGGGGGATGTGTGGGCTGGGACCATGGGAGGTTTGAGCCGCATCTCCGGCGGCCGCATCGATACTTACACGCAATTGAACTCTGGCCTGAGTAACGATGTGGTGTATGGGGTGTCTGTGGAGGGCGAGAATGTGTGGGTGGCGACCGCTGCGGGTGGATGCAAGCTCGATCTCCATACCGGGCAGTGGTCGCTCTTCAACGAACGCAACACGCCGATGGTCGAGATCTGGGTGTATGGCGTCGCAGCCACTCCGACCAAGGTGTACTACGCAGTCTGGGGCAGCGGGGTGCTGGAGTACGACCAGCAGAAGAAGATCTGGGATAAGTACGAAGATCCTGACGGCGAAAACGAGATGGTGCTGTTCAAGGATCAGGGATTGATCCACGAGATTACGACATCGTTGAGTTATGTGGATAATATTCTCTGGGTGGCTACGTACTTTGGCGATAGCCGGTACGACGGCCGCTACTGGCACAACTTCTTGACTAAAGACAGCGGGCTTCCCTCGAACTTTACAAATTTCGTCAAAGGCGTAGATGCCAACCGTGCCTGGTTTGGCACCGATAAAGGACTTGCCTACTACGACGGCGTCAACTGGGCTGTCTACCGTCCGTCTCTTACTACAGGGAAGCCGGAGATGACGGTTCGCGATGCAAAGGGGACGGTTTCACCAGTCGCTGTAAGCACGGCGCCGGCGCACAATTACGTTTTGGGAATTGATTTTCAGGGCAGCGACATTTGGGTTGCCACTGCCAAGGGTTTAAGCCACGGGATTCATCAGCCATAAGGAGCTATACAGACATGATTGCTTTATCAGAGATTTTGGAGACCATTGCACACGCGCCGATCCAAAAGCGCGCCATGACAAACCACGGTGTGCTCAACGAAGCATACGCATATGCAAAGCCGAGCTCGTTTTCGCGCGGGATGCGCATCGACTTGAACGGACTGACGATCCTGTTGATCTCGGGCACGGCATCGATTGACGAGAACGGCGTGAGCGTACACATTGGCGATTTCCGCGCCCAGATGAAGCGGACGCTGGACAACATCACCGGCCTGCTGGAAAGCGAAGGCTGCACATGGCACGACATTGTGCGCACCAGTTGCTACCTGCGCGACATCGACCGTGACTATGACGCGTTCAATGAAGAGCGCACCGCATTTTTCAAAGCACAGGGGCTTGATCCGCTGCCGGCGTCAACGGGCATCCAGGCGCATCTTTGCCGGCCGGAATTGCTGATTGAGATTGAAGCAATCGCGATGTTCCGCACGGAGAAGTCTGCCAAGTAAGGAGCAGCACGATGAGTAAGGCATGGTTGATGATGGCGGCCTGCGTATTGGCCGCCGGCACAACGGCAGAGGTAGCTGCTCAACAAACAGATCAAAACAAAGGTACCTGTGAGTGCGGAGCGCATCCTCCCGGTCCGCCGAAGGATCGGGTCGTTACTCCGTATGCAGGTGAGCCCGCCGATTTAAGTCCCTATTCGAAATTTGCCGCGCCTTACGACTTGAATTACGTCCATCCGAATATTTATACGGGCGCCGGGCGGGACATTCCGGAGCCGAAAGATCTGACAGAAGTGCGCATCGGGTTTTTCGGGCCGATTGAGCACAGTCCAGAACAAGTATTCGGGTTACGCATGCTGCACGGCGCGCAACTTGCGGTGGAGGAGGCGAATGCACGCGGCGGTTACGGCGGCAAGCAGTTCAAGCTGATGCTGCATAACGATTACGACAACTGGCAGGCGAAGACGGTGTATGGGGAGGACCGCGCGACGGATCCAACGATCTGGGGTTCTGCGTCGAACGAAGTTGTGAAGATGGTGTACGACGACCAGGATTGGGCGGTATTCGGATCCATCAGTTCCGAGTCGACGCACATTGCGCTGCGGGTCGCACTGAAGGCCGAGATTCCGATCGTCAATTCGGCGTCAACCGATCCTACGATTCCGGAGACTTATATTCCGTGGTACTTCACCGATCTGCAGGACGATCGTGTGCAGGGTCTGACCCTGGCGCGGCGCATTTACACGGAACTGGGATTGAAGCGAGTTGCGCTGCTGCGCGTGAATAGCCGCTATGGCCGGTTTGGCGTGCTGAAGTTTCGTGATGCTTCGCGACGGCTGGGACATCCGGTCGTGATCGAACAGAAGTTTCTGCCAGGGGATACGGACTATACGCGGGCGCTGAAAATCATCCAGTCGTCGCGCGCGGATGCGATTGTGCTCTGGGCGGATGAGATCCCGGCGGCAAACATTCTGAAGCAGATGAAGGCGCTGGGAATGAAGCAACGCGTGTTTGGCTCCTACCGCACGCTGGGCCCGGAGATGTTGGAAGAGGCAGGGGACGCGGCGGACGGATTTGAAGCGGTGTTTCCTTACGACCCGACGCGCCATGATCGGAAGTGGGTGGATTTCAATACACGATTTGAGGCCCGGTTCCACGAGAAACCGGAGCAGTTTGCTTCGCTTGCATACGACGCGATGAATGAGTTGCTGGATTCAATCTGCAAGGCGGGACTGAATCGCGCGCGCATTCACGATGCTCTTGCTGACATGGCGGAATACGACGGCGTGACCGGGCACATGACTTTTGATCCGAACCAGAAGAACGTGGCGCATATGTTTCTGGCCACGGTGCACGGCGGGGTGGTTTCGTATCGAGTGGCGACGATGGAGAAGGCCAGCCCGACAGAACCCCAGAAGGCCGCGGATAAGGAGAAGCTTGCTGTTCCGCATGTTCCTTATGCGCGGGTTGGAGAAGATGGTGTGGTGTACGCGGGACCGCATCGGGGGAATGTGCCGACGGGTTCGGCGAAGGTGGTGCTTTTCGGACCTCATGCGGATGCGGTTGCGGAATCAGCGGATATGCAGGCGGCACTTCGCGGGGTGATGCTGCTGCCTGTTGCGAGCGATCAAAGCTGGGGTGCGGCTTCGACGCAACTGGTGCATGCGCTGATGGATGAACATGCGCTGGCGATTGTGGCACTGGACCGGGATGCGGGGCACCTGGCGGAGCAACTTGCGCTGAAGGCGTTTGTGCCGGTGGTTGCGCTTAGCGAAGATAAGATGCTCACGTCAACGAATGTGCCGTGGATTTTTCGGTTGCCGGCTTCGACGACGCCGGCGGCGGCGATTCGGCTGATTGAATCCGCCGCGGAGAAGAGCGGAGCGAATCCAGAAAAGCTTCGGGATGCGCTGGCGTCGGGGCAAACCATCGAGGGGATTGCATTCCTTTCGACCGGTGAGCCGAAGATCCAATAGCAGACCGGGCACACGACTAAAGGGCAAAAAATAGGGCAGTCCGCATCGGACTGCCCTATTTGGTTTGCGGGGAAGCCGCAGGTTACGGGAGGTAATAGCGGAACGACGTCCAGAACATGTTGTCTGCGCCGTGCGCTCCACCGCCAGGGTTGGTTGTGCCACCTGCTCCGGACCACAGGTTACGCTCGAACCAGCTGTACTGGAGACCATAGCGGAGTCGGCCTTTGGGACCGGCGTAGATGTTGTACCAATATCCCGCTGTGAACTCCTGGACATCCTTGGTCTGGTTGCCGCAGTTTGCCGGCGTTGATGGAGAGAATCCGTCGCCGCTGTTAACCGCGCCAGTGCCAGGCAGAGGTTCAACGTTGCAACCGGACATAACTGTCAAGGGTGAGCCGTAGCCGACCTTGCCGTAGTAGCCGCGATATACGTAGTCGCCGCCGTAGTTGGTGTAGATCGAGAGGCGTGGAGTGGGGTTGATTTCGAGAGTGCTGAGAGCCGAGAAAGCACGCAATGGGGCGATTTCTCCATTGGGGTGTAGGGTGATGTCTGCAATCGTGGACGAGCCATAGCGGCCTACGCCCTGGCCCCAAAGACCCTTGAGGCCGATCGAAACCTTCTTGTTGGCAAGCGGACCACGGAAGCTGCCACCGATGCCGCCAGCGTATGTGGAGTCGTTATAGGCGCCTGCTGCACTTGTCGCGCTGGGGTAGACGCGGTCCCGGAAGAAGCGGTTCACGCCAAAGATTTCCCAGTGGCCCCATCCCGGTTCTGCAGCCAGTTTGATAATGAAGTCCGGAGCAACGTTGTACGAGTAGTTTGCAGTGGAGTTGTAGAGACCGCCGCCATTACCGGCAGAACCGATCAGAATGTTGGTCGGAAGGTTGCTGCCAGCAGGATTGAGGGTCTCAGCGTTCTCAGCAGATGCGCCGAGGAAGAATTTGTTGCTGAAAGCTTTGGCCACGCGGAAGCTGTATTGGCGTGTCCATACGAAGCCGGCTTCGTACTGAGGGTCGATCGTAGCGGGCAGAATTTCACTGCCGCGCGTCAGGCCCTGCGTTGTTTCCGTAGCCAGAGACCAGCCCTGACCACCGGAGAAGTCCCAGCCGTTGCTTAAGGATGCATCGGCCCACAACTGGCGCTGGCGAAGGACGTAGCTGTTGGACTGGTTGTTGTTGGAGGTGATGCCGGTTCCCAGCCAGTCAGCTTCGTAGTAGCCGGTCATGGTGAACTTCTCGAGCTTGCCGACGGCCTTGATAGCTACCCGCGACTGCCTGCCAGTACCATCAAACTCGCTGATTTGGGCGTTATTGGAATACTGCAATGGAATGCCCGTGAATTGCGTATTGATGTCGCCTCCGGTAGCGCCCTGGCGCCACACAGTTTCCGCGGCGATGAAGCTGCCGGTGGGCGAGATCGTGATTCCCTTGAAATAGATTGCGTCGGGGTTCTCGATCTTCTTCTTGATGGCGGAGGTCTCGTCGGAGACGGTGGTGGCAAGTGAGACGTTATTGGCTTTGAGATCCGTTACCGTGGACTGCAAGGTGGTGACGGCAGCGGCATTCTCGGTTGTGGCCTGTTGCTGAGCGGTAGCGTCTGCCTCAGCTTTTGCGGCAGCAGCCTGGGCGTCTGAAGCGGTTTGCTGCGCCTGTTTCAATTGCGCGTCCTTAGTTGCCAGATCGGACTTCAGGCTGTCGATCTGACCCTGGAATTCCTGGCGAAGAGCATTGATCTGATCTTCGACGGTGGGTTTAGGCGGCTTTTTAGTTGCTTGCTTCTTTTTCGCTGGCGCTGGGGGATCACCCGCGTAAGCGTTGGAACCAACGAGACTGGCTACCAGAATTGCGGCGGCAACCATTTTCATTTGGAATTTCATTGGGCGTCTATTTTCCTCTCAGATCAAGGTTGAGTCGTTCGGGCGCCTATGTGTACCTGGCGCCCTTTGCTGGATCACCGCAAAAGCACTGAAGAATGAAGCCATGGTGAGATCAATCTGAATTGCGTGCAGACGAGGAAGTCGCGCGGAAACGGCGGAAATACAGGCGTGGCTTATTCTCGTTGCGTCTGTATCCCACAGTCGCAGAATTTGATGAATATTTGACTAATTCACATACTTTTAACAAGATAAGTGCCGTGATTTCACTTTTGTTACGAGACTGTAAATTCACACGCAATTAATATTTTTCTGGAGCAAATGAATAAGTTAGCGCGCGCTCGATGGAGTGCACTAATCGTGGGGTTCGTCGGCAGTTGCAGATGATCACGCGATTCAATGCGCGTCTTTAGCGTCTCTGCCGGCACTTATAAGGTTGGCAAGAATCCGGTAGGCTCCAGGCACTAACTCGGGCAGTTGGCGATAGAGGGCGTAGGCAACATAGATATATGTACCTTTGCCGGGGTGGGTGACGATCAAGCCGCCACGCTGCGGATCCTGTCCTGGGTCGGCGGTCTCGGTGAGCGCGGTGTAGCCGGGATCCCAGGAATCGAGGAAGGAGTGACCGCGCTCTTCGACCCACCCGTCGAAGTCGGCGGCGCCGATCTTGTTGGGGAAATTGAGCAGGGAATTTGAGGGATCGAGCAGCTTGACGGGAGACTGCTCGTCAACGACACGCTCGGGCAGGCGGCTACCCATGGAAAGCGGCAGGGGGGCGGGAAAGGTGTTGCTCTGGTATTGGACGATGAGTGTACCGCCGTTGCGGACGAAGTCTTCAAGGCGGGGCTGGACCTTGGCGAGTTCGGGACGGACGGAGTAGGCGCGAATGCCGATGACGATGACGTTCCACGCACTGAGGTCAGCAGAGATGAGGTCGGAACTGGAAAGCAATTGGGGAGTGACGCCCATGCCTTCCAATGCTTCCGGGACTAGATCGCCGGGTCCCATGACGTAGCCAACGTGGAGGCCGGGAGCGAGCTTGACGTCGATCTTGCGAGTCTGGAGTTCGGCGGGTGCGTACTGGTTATAGGGCCGCAGGCCGGGATAGCCGACGCTGTGCCATCCAGAATCGTAGGTACGGCCGCCGGACTGCGCGACGGCCTTAATGGAGTAGGCGCCGGTTTGGGAAGCGGTTGGGGTCACGGAGAAGAGGATGGGATCGGTATCGCCGGCGGTTTTGCGATGGAATTCGGCCCGGGCCGGTTCCGACCGCCAGCCGTCGGGGAGTTTGAGTGTCACGATGCCTTCGGAAGC
>Ga0210386_10001094_pt1 | contig 24382 bp, 18 predicted proteins | sample IncBWH32OmetaG_FD_160091 | JGI IMG/M metagenome (GOLD analysis project Ga0210386, IMG submission 160091) | Forest soil microbial communities from Barre Woods Harvard Forest LTER site, Petersham, Massachusetts, United States - Inc-BW-H-32-O ...
AGGATGCGGATTCCATTGCGGCTCGGGAAGAAAGAGATAGTGCAGCACGCTCGATATGGAAGCGCTTGATGTTACATATGGCGGCATGCCTTCGCCATGCAGGGTCCAGGGCAGAATCTCGTGTAGATACGTGCGATGCACGTTCCAGCCGAAAACCGCAACAGACACAGCGACAGCGGCAAGTCCGGTGACCGCCCCTGAAACCAAAGCGCGCCAGGCTCTGCGCTGTAGGAAAAAGACAAAGAGCAGGACGGGGAAGATTTTACAGGCGGCGGCGACCGCCACCAGAACGCCGGCAAGCACATAAAGCTCACGCAGGTAGGCCCAGCACGCTGCCACAATCGACACCAACAGAACCAAGTAGAACTGGCCGTCCAGGAGGTTCCGATGCAGCGGAAAGCTGAGCGCGACAACCAGCGCGATGCGCTGATATGTCAATCCAGTCATCGACCGTATCATCCAGCAGAGGGGAACCAATAGAGCGAGGTTCACCAGCAGCCAGACGTGTTTGGCTGCAAGCGCCGACAACCCCGTAATCGGCCACATGGCCAGCGTTGAGAACGGCGTGATCGGTATGAGCCCGATAAGCGGGATGTCGATCGCGCGATGGTCCTTTTGCCGTTGGAGCCAGACCCACTCATAGACGCGGGCGGTATCGTACCCCTCATGCGCCAGTCGGGCAGACATGTAGTAGTTGGGAAAATCGGTATTCAATTTGCCCCATGCGCGCGGCATCGTGTGCAGGCCCAGATAGAGTATGGCCAGAAACAGCATGCCTCGTTCGAGCCAGCAAACAAGACAGTGATCCCGCAATATGTTCACGCACTATGGTGACTGAGCATAAGGTCACGGGTTGTCACCCGTTTGTCACTGAATGATCATCCGATTGTTGACCGCGAATGAAATGGTGAAAGCGCCAGCCGCCCCGTTCGTCGCAAGAAACGATGGCCGCACCTGATTTCAGGTGCGGCCAGCTGGTGATCTTCCGAAAATGGGTTAATTCGTAGTGGTTGTTGTCTGCACCGCCGCTGTAATTCCCAACGTGTGAACCGTGGTGCCGGATGTAGCCGTAACGAGCACATTGAGGTTTGTTGTGCTCGTGGAAGAGCTGCCACCACCGCCGCCGCCACTGCCACCACCCGAGCCTCCGCCTGAACCGCCGCCCGAGCCGGAACCGCTGGAGCCGCAGCCGATACCGAAGCCGATGACGCAAGCAAAGAGCACGACTCCAAGGATGGCGCGCCAGCTACGACGCCGCGCCGGAATTGTCAGCAGGATGACGCATGCCATGGCCACACCGCTTCCAGCCAGCCAGCCGAATCGTACGTGGTTCGCCGATGTGGCGGCTGCCGCAGCAGTAAGCGTCAAGGTCGCCGTGGCATTTGAGCCGCCAGTGAGGTTTACCGTGGCCGGAGAGAGTGCGCAGGTGACTCCAGTGGCCGCCGTGCAGGTGAGATTGACGGCGCCGCTGAATCCATTCACCGAACCCAGGTTAATGGTGTTGGTTGCCATTCCGCCGGAGGTCACGGCAACGATACTGCTGTTCGGCACGAGCGTGAAGTCGGAAAGCGGATTGGCTATGGGACTGGCCAGAGTCGTGGACGAGGCAGTGTAGACCTTGTCGCCGGAATACTGGAGGGTGACGAAATTTGCTCCCTGGAAGAGCGTCTGGCTGTTGAGGGTTGTAGCAAATGTTGAAGTATCTCCAGTGCCGGGAGTCAACCCGATCGTGGTTACACCCGTTCCTGAGGAGAAGACAGTAACGACACCGGTGGGAGCGGGGCTTCCGCTCTGACCTGTGACCGTCCCGGTGACGGTAATCGACGCTGTGGCAGAGGTAGCGGTCGGGTTGGCCGGGACGGCAGTTGCTGTTGTTGTGGTAGCAAGGCCACCAGTGTTTGCAACGATCGTTATCGATCCCGATTGGCTGGTGCTGTTGTAGTTCGCGTCTCCGGAGTAGGTGATCGTAGCGTTATAGGTCCCCGCCGGGGTGCTGCCGGCCAGGATGGAAGCGACTCCGGTAGCAAAGAGCGAGGTGGGATCGACGGACGGCGATAAGGTCGCGGATGTGACACCCGGAACGCCAGTTATTGTGACTGTTCCGGTAGGAGCAGCTACCGGAACCGAGTATCCAATATTGAAAGTACTTGAATTCGCGGAATTGCTGCTGTTTTCAACTTGAATCGTAAAGGCAGCCGTCAGGCCGCTGCCATTGACAATGCCGGCTGAGTTGCTAGACGTGCTGCTGAAAACGATAGTTGGTGTGGCCTTCGCTATCGTGAACGTGATAGCCGAAGCAGTTGACTTGTTGTAGCTGGCGTCTCCGGAATAGCTGGCGGTGACAGAGTGATTGCCGATCGCCCAGGGAGCGTTGTATTCAGCATCGCCCTCGGCGTTCACGACAGCGGTGTTGATGGTGGTTCCGTTATCGGCAAAAGCCACGGTGCCGGTGGGGAAGCTAAAGGAAGTCGTGCTGCAGCTCGCAGGAGGATTCGACGCCGTAAGGCAGGTGTTGAAGTAGGTAGTGGGAACCAGCTGAGCGGCCAGGATGAGCTGCGTGCCATAGGGAGCGGTGCTCCCGGAGTTGATGGCCACTGTTCCACTCTGGGGAGTTGCCACATCGATAATATTGAAATACGTCGAGCTCGCCTCGGGACTGACGGTGATCGCGGTTTTCGACGAGGTGCTGGCGGCGTTGGTTCCGTCGCCACTGTACTGACCCCAGATATTGTAGCTTCCACCGGGTAGGAAAGTGATGCCGCCGGACGGGCTGCTGAAAGCGCCGTTGGTAACCGGAAAAGTCGTCTGAGACTGGTTGACGGGCAACGTGCTATCCGTCATGAGGGCGACGGAGCCGCTGGCATTGCTGCCTCCACCGACAGAGCCACTGATCGTGATGGAGGTTCCGTGGGTGAAGGAGGTAGAAGAGGGCGTGAGGGTCGTGGTGGTTGCGGTGAACGTAACCTTGCTCCAGTTGGTGACCAACTGGTTTGCATCCAGCGTACCCAGGCCCGAGGCTAAGTCATACCCTGCGGTGGCATTGTATTGAGGCGTCGAGCCGGTGCCGATCTGGCCTTCCGTTGTCGGGCCAAGGTTAGGATCGGTGATAGCAATATTAAGTGGAGGTTGCACGGCGATGCAGTCCAACGGATTGCCTGCAGCGGTTACTGTCGTCGCGCAGGGAACGGAATTTGTGCCATTGACGACATCGTGGAATGCAGCAGGAAACTGCTTTGCCAGCGGATACAGTACGAAATTGGCCTGACCCTGGCGGCTGTTCGTAACCTGTTCGACGAGGGCCATGATGCCCGCAAAGGATGGAGTCGACGCCGAAGTGCCGCCAACACCTGAGATCTGGACAGGGTTAGTACCCGACTGAGGCTGGCAATCGCCGTCCACGGCGCACAATGGGTAGTAACTGCCATTCAAACCATTTGCGGCAAAAAGAGAAAGATCAGGAATATCGCGTGCGCTATCGCTGGGAACGCCTGCTCCCTGTTGCCAGGATGGCTTGGGATAGGGAACGGCACTCGTGATGTTGCCACTGCTGTCTGTCGTGACGTTTCCGACTGTACTTGCACCGCCGCCGGCCGCAGCAATCGTCGTCGCCGTCTGACCTGAAATGTCGTTGTAGAAGTCAACGAGATTGGTGCCGAACTGACTGTTGTTCCAGGGCTGTTCAGGAATGACAGCCATCAGCGTAGTGGTAGGTGTGTTCGTCGGAGGATTCGCGCTCCAGTATTTGCCCAGATCGCTGCTGCCACCGGCGTAAAAAAAGTCCGTGCCGCCAACTGCTACGTTGTAGGGAGTGGAGGCAAATCCACTCACGGCCTGACCACTCACCGCAAAGAACTGATTATTGTCGTTATCGCACCCCGCTGAGCCGCTATCGCCCGTAGAGACGAGCACGGTGATGCCCTGGGCCGCAGCCTGCTGCCATAGCTGGTTATAAAACTGGTTGCTGGCGCCAAGGGCCGCTTCGCATGCGCCGAAGCTCACGCTGATGATCGGCGCTACGTTGCTAAAGACGGCACGTTCGGCGGCCAGGGCAAAACCCGATTCGAGCGCCGTATCGGCACCGATAACAAGATCGATGGTGGCTCCAGGGGCAACGGCTCCCGCCCACTCGACATCGAGGTAAGCCTCCCCTGAGTCGCCATTTGGACCGTCGGGGTTGTTGATGCCGTCAATTCCAGGGTCGTTACCATCAATAATGACTTGAGGCGGGTTGGCGGGAAGACCGAAGAGGGTGCGGAAATTATTGACCAGAGAAACATTAATGTTCGAATCGTTGACGATGGCGATCGTCTCACCTGTGCCATTGGTTCCGGCGCTGTAAAGCGGAGCGATGTTGTATTGAACAGCGTAGTCGCTTGGAGACAGCACAAAGTCTTCACCAGCGCCGTCGGGAAAGTTCCACTGCGGCTTGGCTTTGCCGGTCTGCGGGCTATAGGAAGCCTGCCCAAGCATGCGGCTGTAACGCTGCGGCCGGAAATTGTTCAGTGAAACAAAGCCGCCAATGACGGGAGCCAACGCGGTCGGAATCTGCGGGTCGTTGGCGCTTGCATAGTGCTCCTGCCCGTTCACGGCATACTGGTGGATCTGGGTATGAAAGGCGCTCCGCAGTTGCGCGACATTCCCTGAAAACTCGATGGTCAGCTTACCGGGATTTACCTTGCTGACGGTGAACCCATGCGATTGCAGCCAGGCTTCCACGGTGGCTATATCCTGATCCGACGGGCCAAACTGCTGGCCGAACTGATCGGGGGTCAGCCACTTGTGATAGTTGGCCGTTCCCGGCGTGTGCACATCGGAGAGAAATTGCTTGAGGCTGGCCTCTTGCGCAGCGCTGCGCTTCAAGACCAGATGCATCCGATCCAGTTGCAGGCTGTCAGACGCGACACCATGGTCATTTCTGGCGTTTGCCAGCGGGTTTACGTTGCCCTTGAGGGTAACTAATGACCTTTCATTCACCGGCTCGGTGAGGCGGTTGGGAATCAGGACTTGCTGCGTGCTTTGGGCGTGAACCGACGCGGCAGAAAAGACAAGCAGGCCGGCTGCAGCGAGTGCTGCAAGACGAGCTACAACTGTACGCGGCTTTGAAAGTTTAGAAAACATGGCCATCCTGTCAAACTTTGTGGAGGTTGGTTGGAATTGCTCTTCCGGAAACAAGTTACTTGCAAGTCACATTCTGCGATGCTTTTGCGGGACGAATGAAAGCCCCGATGCTCATGCAGTATATCGGGTTGGGGTTGTACGCTCATGCCAAAAAGGGCCTTATGCCCACAATGGGATGGTTGTATGGCATGGGAAAAGATGTTGTCAAGCTGGCAACCAATTTGCGCATTCATCACACAGCGCGTATGTGTAGACCGTAATTCCGAATATTTTGTTTCGGTCCGGGGTGAATTTTCTTTTTCACGCCATACCCCCATCCTTTCAGCAACAAAGCCGAAAGGATGGGGGATTCGCTGTCTGTGGCCACGGTTTGCGATTCAGAGCGGGTATCTGCCTGCGTCGATTGCCTGACGGGCGAGCTCGCGGCCAATCTGTATCGTGTCCGCCGGTTCATGCTTGACGAGACGGCGCAGGATGGCGAGCTGGGTGCGCAGCATGTCGCCCTCGGCCACGGCGGCGAGCACGCGGCGCGCTGCCGGTTCGATGATGGTCATGGCATGGGAGGCGTAGTACCGGGTGGCTAAGATTCCCAGGTTTCCTTCGTAGACCTGGGGCACCCGGTTCGTTCCTTTGGCCATTTTTCTTGCGCGCAGGAGGGCGGATTCGACAGCATAGATTTCGATGAGCATGTCGGCTAGGTCGGCCATGATCTCCTGCTGGTCGGCGAGGTTCGACATATATTTTTGACTGGCGGCTCCGGCGGCTAGCAGGGCTAGTTTTTTGGCGTTGGCGAGGATTCCGGCTTCGCGGGCGAGCTCGTCAGGAGCGTCGTCGAAGCTGGGGGCGGGTGGAGACATAACCTCGTCCATGAGCTGCTTGATGGCAGGCAGCAGGGCGAGCTGGCCGGTCATGGCGCGCTTCATTAAAAAGCCCGTAATGATGAGGCGGTTGATTTCGTTGGTGCCCTCAAAGATGCGATTGATGCGCGAGTCGCGGTAGGCGCGCTCGGCTGGGTACTCTTCGACGTAGCCGTAGCCGGCGTAGATTTGCACGATGTGGTCGACGACGGCGTCGAGCATCTCGGAGCCCCAGACTTTTAGGATTGAGCACTCGACGGCGTACTCCTCAATGCGCTTCTGGATTTCGCGGGAGTTGTGGGCCTGGTCTTCGGGTATCGTCGCGAGGGCGGCGTCGATCATGCCTACCGTCCGGTAGGTCATCGCTTCGCCGACGAAGATGCGTGCGGTGGAGTCGGCGAGCTTCTGCTGGATGAGGCCGAAGTCGGAGATGGACTTGCCGAAGGCCTTCCGCTCTTTCGCGTATTTGACGCCGTTCGCGAGCGAGGTGCGCGCGCCGCCGAGACAGGCTGCTCCCAGCTTGAAGCGGCCAATGTTGAGGATGTTGAAGGCAATGTGGTGACCTTTGCCTGCTTCGCCGAGGAGGTTTTCGACGGGCACTTTGCAGTCGGAGAGGATGAGCGGGCAGGTGGACGAGCCGCGGATACCTAACTTATGTTCTTCTGCTCCGACGGTGAAGCCTGGCGTATCGCGCTCGATCAAGAAGGCGGACATTTTCGCGTTCTTCGATTCAGGATCAGCGGGGTCAGTGATTTTGGCGAAGACGGTATAGAGGTCGGCGAAGCCTGCATTGGTGATCCACATCTTTTCGCCGTTGAGGATGTAGTGCTGGCCGTCGCCAGATAGGACGGCGCGGGTGCGGACGTTCATTGCGTCCGAGCCGGATGAGGCTTCGGAGAGTGCGTAGGCGGCGATCCATTCTCCGGTGGCCAGCTTGGGCAGGTACTTTTCCTTTTGCGCATCGGTCCCGTACCAGACGAGGGGGAGCGTGCCAATTCCTACATGCGCGCTGAAGGCTACGGAAAAACTCGCGAGCACGGACATGCGGTCGGCGATGATGGCAGAGGTGACCTTGTCCATTTCGAGGCCGCCGTAGGCTTCGGGGACGTCGACGGCCATGAGACCGAGGTCGCCGGCTTTTTTGAGCAGGCCGCGGGTCACATCGAAGTGCTTGGCTTCGATGTCGTCAGCGGCGGGGAGGACTTCGTTTGCGGCGAACTGCGCGGCGGTCTCGGCGATCTGGCGTTGCTCGTCGGAGAAGTCTTCGGGCGTAAAGATGTCGGAGGGTTGGCGTTCTTCAATCAGAAAGCTGCCGCCGGTGACGGCTTTGACGGGAGCGGAGGTGGTAGCGGTGGCCATGTTCTTTGATGCTCCTGTTTCCTATGATGCAACGGAACATCCTACGCCTGTTTTGTGAAGATTTGCGCGTGTGCATGCGCCGTTCTGGCCCACCCGTGGCTTCGCAAAGGATGGCCTCCAGGCATCTCTACCGAACCGGATGGGGCAAGAAGCCAACTCGATATACGACGGCTACTGTCATGACGACTACTGCAACGATGAACGAAGTTCGACTTCGTTTAACAAGTTCTGTCGCTTGTAGAGGGCGCGTCCAAAGAACTGCACATGGTATGCATAACCACATTACGTTGACGCTCAACATCAAGGCCGAAATAGCCACAAAATCTTCAGCGCCTTTGATGTCAGAAGAAGGGGCAACTCGGAAGACAATGATGATCAACCCATAAATCCAAAATAGAAGTACGACTCCGCGCAACCACATAGGGCAACTCTTAAATTCGTTCTTCCATACGTTCTTCTCCTTAGCAAGTGCAGCTAAAGGAAAACTCACCAGCAGAATTCCGACCAGCAATGCTTGTGTAAATTCGACGGAGGGCCGCGAAAGTCCCACTCCTAAGCTGATGTGCAATAGTAAGACCGCTGTAAACAGAAATATTTCGAACAACAAGAGAACTAACACATACGTTCGCGCAAGTTTCACCATAATGGAATTATCGATCTATATTTTGCAGTAGTGTTTACCACCATTTCAGTTTACATTTTCAAACACTCCGGCCGCGCCCATGCCGCCGCCTACGCACATCGTTACTAGTCCGTAGCGGAGGTTGCGGCGGTTCATTTCGTGGAGGAGCGTGGCGGTGAGTTTGGCTCCCGTGCAGCCTAGCGGGTGGCCTAATGCGACGGCTCCGCCGTTGACGTTGACTTTGGCGGGGTCGAGTCCGGCTTGCTGGATTACGGCTAATGCCTGTGCGGCGAAGGCTTCGTTCAGTTCGATGAGGTCGATTTGGTCCAGTGTCAGTCCGGCTAACTTTAATGCTTTGGGGATGGCGAAGACCGGGCCAAGTCCCATTTCTTCGGGCAGGCATCCGGCAGTTGCAAAGCTGACGAATCTTGCCAGCGGTTTCAGGTTCAGCGCTTGTGCACGTTCTGACGACATGACGATGGAGGCGGCGGCTCCGTCGGAGGTTTGCGACGAGTTCCCTGCTGTCACGGTTCCTTTTGCGTGGAAGGCAGGCTTGAGTTTCGTCAGCGCTTCGAGCGAGGTATCGGCGCGGGGGCCTTCGTCTTTTTTAAATTCGCTGGTTTTGACTTCCGGCTTGGCTGGATTTTTTGTTGGCGTTGAATTTGTCACCGTGACAGGCACAATTTCTTCATCAAACTTGCCGGCCTGGGTTGCGGCTAGTGCTTTCTCGTGACTCTTGAGCGAAAAGGCGTCGGCCTGCTCGCGGGTGATGCCGTATTTTGCCGCCACGCGCTCGGCGGTAAGACCCATGGAGAGATAGGTGTCGGCGTAGTGATCGACGAGCCATGGGTTGGCGCTGATCTTGCGACCTCCCATCGAGATCATGCTCATCGATTCGGTGCCGCCGGCGAGCATGACTTCTGCGGAGCCTGAGCGGATGCGGTCGGCGGCGATGGCGATGGATTGCAATCCCGAAGAACAGAAGCGATTGATGGTCATGCCGGAAACTTCGATCGGCAACCCGGCGCGCAGGCTGGCTATGCGGGCGACGTTCATTCCCTGCTCGGCCTCGGGCATGGCGCAGCCCATGATGACGTCTTCAATCTCTTTAGGGTCGAGTGCGGGGATTTTATCCAGGGCACCTTTCATCGCGATGGCGGCCAGATCGTCGGGGCGAGTGTAGGACAACGATCCCTTTGGGGCTTTGCCGACTGCGGTACGGACGGTGCTGACGATGACTGCATCTCTCATTGCTTGACCCTCAGGGGCTAAAGCCCCTCTGTTAAAGAAACCTGGTAAATGTGCGGGCTAAAACCCGCACCTACCTATTCGCTTGCCTGCAAAACCATCCAAGTGCCGTTCTTGAAATAGTGAATAACGGACGACTTCTCGATGTGCGCATCTTTAATCCCATCGTGATCGAAGGGGCCATATGGTTTGTTTACCAGTATCTCGTTGATAGCGTTTGGCGAGGCCACATCGATGCCTCGGGCGTAGCCGAGCAAATTGGCCTCGTCATGTGGGTCGGCGGTGTCCGTGTCGGTTTGCACCGCGAGCTCTGCGGGCGCCGATCCGGAGTCTGACCAATAAACAAGCAGGGTTGTTGTGCCATTCTGAGAGCAGAGTGCAGCCCAGTCAGTCGGTCCCTTTTCGCGGAACGCCCCGTGAATCACATTTTCAGGAGAGCGCGCCTCGTAGCTCTGCGGAATCATGCAATGGCGCTTCTCCAGATCTTTGCGAACAGGCGCAGGCAGCTCAGTAAATGTAGCTGGAGGCAGCAGGCGAAAGGCGAAAGACTGATCGCCTTTATGGCCATGCAAAACCTGCTCGCTGTCCTGCGCCGCCAATGTCAGCGGTGAAGCGATGAGCATGGTCCATACGATGAGCTTGTGCACGCCTTGCATCCCTTTAATTCCTGAGCGGCTTTCCTGTCTTCAGCGTGAAAGCAATGCGCTCCTGCGTCTTACGCTCGCCGCAGAGTGAGAGAAAGGCTTCGCGTTCGAGGTCGAGCAGGTATTGCTCAGTGACGAACGTTCCCGGAGTTACGCTGCCTCCACATAGGATGCGCACGACATGGTTTGCGATCTTCACGTCGTGGTCGCTGATGTACTCCGCCTGCCGCATAAGATGCACGCCGAGGCGAAGCGTGGCGCCGACCTGGTCGCCTGGCACCGGTATCTGCGTGCGCGGCGTGGGAGCGGAATAACCGGAGCCGGCGAGATACATAGCTGTCTCGCGTGCGTCGAGCAGCAGGCGTTCGCGGTGGAGCGTGATCTTGTCGGAGGACTTCAACAGGTCGAGGCCGCGCGCTTCGGCGGCAGAGGTTGAGACTTTGGCCATGCCTATCGTTTCGAAGCGCTGGCGCAGCGCGTCCTGCAACTCGCCTGAGAAGGCGAACTTGAGCGGAGCCTCTGTCGGGTTGGTGCCGGATTCAACGGCGGCTGCATCGACGGCGTGCAGCACCATCTCTTTGGTACCGCCGCCAGCGGGGACGAGGCCAACTCCGGCTTCGACGAGACCCATGTAGAGTTCTGTGTGTGGTTGGCGGGCTGCGGCGTGGAGTGAAATTTCGACGCCTCCACCGAGACAGAGGCTGAATGGCGCGACGACGACGGGGCGCGGACAGAACTTGATGGACGCGGTCATGCGCTGGAAGGCACGGACGGCAAGATCGACTTCATCCCAGTCGCCTTCCTGCATGGTGAGTAGTAGTTGCATGAGGTTGGCGCCGACGGAGAAATCGGACGCATCGCCGGAGATGACGAAGCCGCTGAAGTTGCGGACGTGCTCGCTGTCTGGGTGCAGCGTTTGCGTGATGAGCGAGACGATGTCGTCGCCGATGGCGTTTTTCTTCGAGTGCAGCTCGATGCAGGCGATGTCTTCGCCGATATCGACCAACGATGCACCTGCGTTTTTGCGGATGACTCCGTTGGCGCGCTTGAAGGCTGCGATGCTGGCGATGCCTGCGGGCTGGGCTATCGGTTTGTAGTCGCGCGTCGCCGGATCGAATTCTGCGCGGCCATGCGCCTCAGCTCCATCGCTGTACCAGCTGGTTTTGCCGGATGCGAGAAGCGCTTCGGTCTGCGGGCTGACATGCTCGTTGCGTGCGCGGAGACGATCGCAGCTTTGCTGTACGCCTACGGCGTCCCACATTTCAAAAGGACCAAGCTCCCAATTGAAGCCGGTGCGCATGGCGCGGTCGACGGAGGCGAGGTCGTCGGCGATCTCCGGTAAACAATCTGCTGCATAATTCCAGATGCGCGTGAGCAGGGTCCACTGGAAGAGGCTGGCTTTGTCTTTTCCGGGACCATTGCCAATGAGCAATTGCAGGCGCTCGGGCAGGGCTTCGGCGTTCTTCGCCATTTCGAGCGAAGGAAATTTGGGACGCTGGGCCGGGCGGTAGTCGAGGGACTTCCAGTCGAGTGCGAGGCGGTTATTTTTCGGATCTGGTGCGTCGGGAATCTTCTTGTAAAAGCCCTGGCCGGTTTTGTCGCCGAGCCACTTATTTGCCAGCATGGTTTCGACGAAGGGCGGCAGTTTTGTGGCGGCTGCGTCTTCAGCTTTCGTGCTCGAAAAATTTCTTGCCACATGCGCGAGCACGTCGATGCCGACCATGTCTGCTAATCGAAACGTCCCGGTGCGCGGCCAGCCAATGCTGGATCCGGTGAGCGCGTCCACGTCTTCAATCGTCAGGTCTAGCTGTTGCATCAGGTCAACAGCGGTCAGCATGGCGAAGACGCCGATGCGGTTGGCGATGAAGTTCGGTGTGTCATGCGCATAGACGATGGACTTGCCGAGGCGGCGGTCGGCAAAATCGGCGACCGCTGCAACAGCCTGCGGATTTGCCTCCGGCGTGCGAATGATTTCGAGCAGGCGCATGTAGCGCGGAGGGTTGAAGAAGTGGGTGCCGAACCAACGACTGCGGAAGTCGGCCGGCATCTTTGCCGCGATAGAGGCGACGGGCAGACCGCTGGTGTTTGTCGTCACGATGGCGTCCGGACGCACGTACGGCGCGATTTTTTCAAGGAGTGCCCGCTTGATGGCCAGGTCTTCGGAGACTGCTTCGATGATCCAGTCACAGGATTTCAATTGCGCGAGATCATCTTCAAAGTTGCCGGGTGTGATGAGACGGGCGCTCGATGCGTCATAGAAAGCTGCGGGCTTTGCTTTGAGGAGGCCCTGCAGGGCTTGCGATGCGATGCGACTGCGGCTGGCTGCGTCGGCATTCGCGGGGACGATATCCAGAAGCACAACGGGAAGGCCGGCGTTGGCAACGTGTGCGGCGATGCGTGAGCCCATGGTTCCTGCTCCCAGGACGGCGCAACGGCGGATGAGAGGAACGGTGGCAACGGTAGCGGGCGCGTCTGCGAGAGCGGTGCTCATGCGGATTGCTCCTTACAGGGGGGAGGATATCGGGCGGGTCTGTCTTTATGCAAGCATCGGGCTTTGTGCAAGGCCGGGCTTTTAACATTAGGGGCTTACGGTTTTCTGCATCTAACTGCGCACCACAACTCTCGGTGGCAGGTGGGATTGGTGAAACCGAAAGCTTTCTGGCTTTTCACTCTATTAACTCTGAGCACGCATATTTGCACGGCACAGACCTCTTCCGTGTCCGGGAATTTGCCCGCAGGAGCGGTCTACGCTCAGGCGCAGAATATCTCGTTTGAGGTGATTGACGGTGTAACGCTCACGGTCAAGCGCATGAATGGGTTCATGGTTCCCCGCCCCGGAAAAGTCGTTTCGCTGGACGACAAGAAGTCGTATACGCTGCAGATTGTGAATGCTGAGGCGTATGTTTCGGCGGACAACATGGCGGCGCTCATGAACAACTATATCCTGCCGCATGCGCAGACTCCCATTCACAACGTCACCGTCAGCTTTGAGGGGCAAACGCTTGTAGTGAAGGGCTACATCAAGAAGGGCCTGGACGTGCCGTTCGAAGGCAAGGGGACTCTGAGCGTAACTCCGGATGGCAACCTGCACCTTCACTTTACGGATGTGAAGGCGGCAGGAGTCCTCAAGAAAGGCCTGCTGGACGCTCTGGGAATCAAGCTGTCGAGCGTGGCTCAGCCGAAGCATCAACCGAGCTTTCTGATTCAGGGTGATGATGTAACCGTAGCCGTGATGCGGCTTTTTCCTCCTCCGCATATCGCCGGCAAGCTGGCTTCGGTTCACATCGAAGGCGATCAGCTTGTCGAAGTGTTCGGCCAGCCGGATGCGACCTTTAAGCCGGTGCCGGTCGCGTCGGATCGATTTATCTACCTTCGCGGCGGCACGGTTGCTTTCGGCAAGCTGACGATGAAAGACGTCGACCTAGAGTTGATCGATAAGGACGCTACCAAAGTTTTCAACTTCTCGCTCGACCACTATCGTCAGCAGCTCGAGGCCGGATATTCGAAATCGCTGCCGAATTTAGGCCTGGTGGTGTATGTGGCCGATTACACAAACCTTCCACAGAAAAAATAGCGCGGACTGCCGGGTTTGACACTCGCACGAGGGCCGGATAGCGTCAGAATTAACGCTGTTATGCGAGGATCAATGAAATTCTTTTCTACGATGCGTGCGGTTGCCCTGGTATGCGCAGCAGCGCTCACGGCCCATGCGCAGGATTTGTCCAGTTTCGAGAGACGCATCACGACCAAAGTATTGCCGAATGGGCTTACGCTGATCATCTGCGAGCGCCCCGACGCTCCGGTGTTTTCCTACTTCACCATTGTCGACGCCGGGGACGCGAACGATCCGGACGGCCAATCGGGCCTGGCGCATATGTTCGAGCATCTGGCCTTCAAAGGGACACAGGACATTGGCACGATCAATTATCCCGCTGAGAGGATCGCGCTCGACAAAGTGGAGGAGACCAACGCCGCATTTCAAGCGGAATATCGTAAGTCCGTTGGGCGTGATCCGGAAAAGCTGAAGACGCTGCACGCCGCGTTTGTACAGGCGCAGGCTGAGGCACAGAAATACGTCATTCCGAATCAGTTCACGGAGATTGCCGAATCGAACGGCGCCACGGGCTTGAATGCGCAGACCAGCCTCGATGACACGCAGTACTACTGGAGCATGCCCTCGAACCGCCTTGAATTGTGGGCGTATATGGAAAGCGACCGCATTGCCAACCCAGTGCCGCGCGAGTTTTACAAAGAGCGCGATGTGGTGATGGAAGAGCGACGCATGCGCATTGATTCGAATCCCATCGGACGCATGGTAGAGCAGTTTCTGGCTGCGGCTTACGTAGCGCATCCCTATCATCGTCCGGGTGTTGGCTGGGCAAGCGAGCTAAGCCAGATTACGGCGACGCAGGCGGCAGCCTTCCATCAGAAATATTATGTGCCATCGAACATCGTGATCGCCGTTACGGGGGATCTGAAAGCCTCGGAAGCGATGCCTATGCTCGAGAAGTATCTAGGCGCGATTCCGGCAGGGCCGCATCCTGAAGGGATGACCACCGTCGAGCCACGACAGGCCGGAGAGAAGTCAGTCATCCTTAAAGAGCAGACGCAGCCGCTGTATATAGAGGGCTATCACAAACCTGACTATCGAGATCCGGACGACGCGGTGTACGACGCGATCCAGGATATTTTTTCGAACGGGCGCACATCGCGGCTCTATCGCAGTCTCGTGCGCGACCAGCAGATTGCGGCGCAGGCTGAAGGGTTCAGCGGCTTTCCGGGCAACAAGTATCCCGGTCTGTTTGCCTTCTTCGCGGTACCGAATCCGGGACACACACCTCAGGAGATGCGGACGGCAATCCATAAGGAGATCGACAAGCTGAAGACGACCGATGTCTCCGATGACGAATTGTCGATGTTTAAGACGCGGGCACGCGCGGACCTGCTGCGCGGGCTTGGCGACAACCAGGGGCTGGCCGAGCAGTTGGCCATCTATCAGCTCCGGTTTGGAGACTGGCGAGAGTTGTTCAATCAATTAAAGAGGATCGACGCGGTATCAAAAGAAGATATTCGCCGCGTGGCCAGTAAAACATTTGTGGACACAAACCGGACATACGCCATGGTTGAGTTTCAAGCGCCGAAAGATAGCGCTGCGCAACAGCCGCAGGGAGGCGCGCAATGAACGAATATCGCGCCTTCTCAAATGCTTGCCATCTCACCGAGGCGAAAACCGTACCTCAGGGGCTAAAGCCCGATCGATTCGCGCCGATTATTACGAGAGCTAAAGCCCTCGCCTACCCTGCGCTTGCCTATGCATTCTCGATCGTTGTTTTGGGCGCGACTATTGCGTCCGCCCAGACAACAACCGCACCGGCGCAACAGACTCAGCAGGCACAACCGTGGAAGCAGATTCCGATTCCACCGCTCCGTCCTTTTGTCCCGGCGCAACCGAGGCGTATAGAGCTAAAGAACGGACTGGTCATCCTGCTTGAGGAAGATCATGAGCTGCCGCTCATCAGCGGTTTCATTGAAATACGCGGCGGCTCACGCGATGAGCCTGCGAACAAAGCAGGCCTTGTCGATCTATACAGCGATGCCTGGCGTACCAGCGGCACAGCCAGCAAGGATGGCGACCAGCTGGACGATCTGCTCGAAGCCAGGGCCGCAAAGGTGGAAACAGGCGGTGATCTGGATTCCACTTCCGTCTCATGGTCTTGCCTCGCGAAGGATGAGAATCAGGTCTTCGGAATCGCCATCAATCTGCTAGAGCATCCTGCGTTCAAGGATGAAAAGCTGACTCTGGCCAAGCAACAGGCGGCTGCCGGAATCGTCCGTCGCAATGACGATGCCAGCGAGATTGCCGAGCGTGAGGCGGCCAGACTTGTGTACGGTGCCGATAGTCCTTACGCGCGTGAACCGGAACTCGCGACGATCAAAGCCGTCACGCTCGATGATCTGAAGCACTGGCACGACAAGACCATCGTGCCGAACAACATGATTATCGGCGTCGAAGGCGACTTCGATCCCGCCACGATGGAAAAGACGCTGCGCGACACCTTTGAAAACCTGCCGCGGGGCGCGGCGTGGCCAAAGCCCACAGGAGAATTTCCCGGGCCGAAACCAGGAGCCTACATTGTCGACAAGAGCGATGTAAATCAGAGCAACGTGTATATCGTTGGGTTGGGAACGCTCCGCAGCAATCCGGATTATTTTGCTTTGTCGATCATGAATGAAATTTTCGGCGGCGGGTTCGGATCGCGGCTCTTTCAGAATGTGCGTACAAAGCAGGGGCTGGCCTATGAGGTGGGTGGCGGCTTTGGCGCCTCCTACGATCATCCCGGCATGTTCCGCGTGCTGGCTGCTACCAAGAGTGAAAGCACTGTCCAGGCAGCGCAGGCCATGCAGACGGAAATTGCCGATCTCAAGACGAAACCTTTTACCGAGGAGGAGTTGAAGCGAGCAAAAGACCAGGTGCTCAATTCCTTCATCTTCAATTACGACACGCGGGAAAAAGTGCTTGCGGCGGCGGCACGGCTGGAGTTTTATGGTTACCCAGCAGATTTTCTTGAGAAATATCGCGAAGGCGTGGAGCGTGTGACCATTGCCGACCTGGAACGCGTGGCGAAAAAATATATCGACACATCCAGGCTGGCTGTTCTTGTTGTCGGCAACCAGCAGGAGTTCGGAACATCGCTCACCACACTTGGCCTGGGCGCTCCGCATCCTATCGACATCACCATCCCCGGAATGCCGGCGCAAGGTCCCGGCGGCAACGAAGGAGAGCAGTAAATGCGTTTTGCCATTGTGATCATGGCCGCGGGTAAAGGCACGCGGCTCAAATCAAAACGTGCCAAGGTGCTGCATCAGATCGGCGGCAAGACGCTGCTCGAACATGTCATTGCCGCAGCCACACAGATCGTGCCGCCGGAAGACGTGTATGTCGTGGTTGGCCATCAGGCAGGAGCGGTACAGGCAGCGGTGGCGCAGACCGGCGTAAAGTTTGTCACCCAGGCGGAACAGCGCGGGACGGGCCATGCAGTCCAGACCGCGCGGCAGGCCGTCGGCAGTTATGAACACATCCTCGTCCTTTCGGGTGATGTTCCCCTACTGCAGCCGGAGACGATTGCGCGGATGCGCGACTTCCATTTATCGGAACGCGCAGCTATGACAATTCTTACCGCCGCGCCCGACAATCCGCACGGTTATGGCCGGGTGCTGCGCAAGTCGCCTGACTCGGCGGAGGTGGTCGCGATTGTCGAGCAGAAGGCACTGACACCGGAACAGCAGGGATTCCGCGAAATCAATTCCGGCATCTATGCCTTTGCGACCGAGCCGCTCTTCAAGAATATCAACGAGCTGACAACCGCCAACGCTCACGGCGAATACTACCTGACGGACATGGCTGGGCTATTGGTGAGCGAAGGGCACCGCGTCACAGCCATTCAGGCGGCATCGGCGACGGAGGTCCTGGGTGCGAACACGATTGCCGAGATGGCAGGATTGGACGCAGCCATGCGCCTGCACACGGCTCACAAGCTGATGGCGCAGGGCGTGACCATCTACCGCCCGGAGACGACCGTTATCGATTCTGAGGTGAAAGTAGGCGCTGATTCGATCATTGAGCCGTTTGTGCAACTGCTGGGCGATACGCACATCGGGGAAGATTGCCGGATCCGTTCGTATTCGGTCATCGAAAATGCGACGCTTGAGAATCACGTGCTGGTACGGCAGGGCTGCATTATCAGCGAATCGCATGTGCAGGCAGGGGCCTTGCTTGGGCCATATGCGCATCTCCGTACAGGCAGCGAGATTGGCGAAGAGGCGCATGTCGGCAATTTTGTCGAAACGAAAAAAGTGCGCATGGGTAAAGGATCGAAGGCCAATCATCTGAGCTATCTGGGCGATGCAGAGATCGGCAAAGGCGTAAATGTCGGCGCTGGCGTCATCACCTGCAACTATGATGGCGTCAACAAACACCGCACGTTGATCGAAGACAGCGTTTTCGTCGGCAGCGACACAACGCTCGTAGCTCCTCTTGTGCTTGGGAAAGGAGCCTATGTTGCAGCCGGCTCCTGCATTACCGAGGATGTTCCTGCGGACGCTCTGGCGCTGGGACGCGCAAGGCAGACTACCAAGACAGGATGGGCCAAGAGCCGCCGCTCACAGATACAAGCCGCTAAAGAAGTGGAAAAGAGCCGCTAGACGAAAGTACCGCGCTCAGGCGGCACGACTTGCTTCCATCTCGGCCAGGATACTGCGCAGGCGGATTTTGGCCGAGAACAGCGTTCGGTTCACCTGCTGCTGGGTCATACCTACAAGTTGGGAAATCGCCTCCGTTGTATAGCCTTCCACGTCCCGCAGAAGAAAAAGAAGCCGCTCGCAGGGGGGCAAGCCCTGAATCGCCTCCTCGAGATCCGTACGGCGGATGTTTCGACCGCTTATTTCCGCGGATACGGATAACGGGGCAGGGTCAGAGGGTGTCAGCGGAAAATAACGGCGAAGCTCAGAAATTAGGGAACCATCAATGAGGGCGCAATCCGGCTTTGGATCGGAAGCGAAAGCTTGCACAAAGCTTTGTATAAGTACCTGTTCCGCCTCGAGCTCGTTGCCGGTCATGTGATAGGCGAGGGAAAAGATCCGATGGCGGTGACTGTCATAGATATCGCGTTGCCGGTGCTCGATGGAACGTTCCTCCGACTTCACGGCGGCGATACGAGCGGTAGTTTCTTCAAACAATCCACGTACGTGTCTAGCCAAGAGCACCCTTCCCAACCCATCGTCGAAAGCGGGAACCCTTATTATCTTAGAAACCAGGAACCCACTATTATCATAAACGATTCCAAAATCGACATTTGAGAGAGTCGATTTCATGTTTTCAATACTTTGATGCTATTTTTTATGCTGAAGATCATCAAAACAAAATCAAAGCATCCAAAGCTTATACCTGTTATCAGTTGCACTTATCGGGAAAACGACGGCCATATTGGGAATAAATGGACAGATGCTTCCTGGAACGCAGCCATTCTGCGCTCAAGTGGCATACATTGTATTTGTAGCAGGCGGTGAGCAGGCACACCACCTTAGCGATTGCCTCCGTTGAGGCCGTTATCGAAGTTGAGAAGGACACATGGCTTCTGAACGTATTCTGGTCGTCGATGATGAGCCTTATGTAAGAACTGTCATCGCCGCCATGCTGGAAAAAGCTCATTATCATCCAGTACTGGCCAGCAATGGGCTGGAAGCGATTGAGCGCCTTCAGAATGACTCGCCGTATGATCTGGTCCTTTCAGACATCATGATGACTGGCATGGATGGGATGACGCTGCTTGAACGCCTGCGGGAGATGCAGCCTGAAACACCGATGGTAATGGTGACTGCGATCCATGATGTGGGCGTTGCCATTTCTGCCATACGCAAGGGTGCTTACGATTATCTCTTAAAGCCTTTCGAAAAAGAACAGCTGCTGGTCACGGTCCGACGGGCCCTGGATCATCGGCGACTGGCGCAGCAAAACTCGATGTACCAGTCGAATCTCGAGCAGTTGATCGCCGCGCGAACGGATATGCTACGGCAAGCCGTTTCGGATCTCGAACGCTCCTACGATATAACCCTTGAAGCCCTGGGCGATGCCCTGGACCTGAAAGATGCAGAAACGGAAGGCCATTCCAAGCGCGTAACCGGATACACAGTTGCGCTGGCAAGAGCGATGGGGCTTTTGGCGAACGATATCCGGACCATTGCCCGGGGCGCTTTTCTGCACGATATCGGAAAAATGGCCATCCCCGATGCCATCCTGCTCAAACCCGGCAGACTGGACGTGGAGGAGCAGGTGGTCATGCGTGACCATTGCGCGCGCGGCTATCAGATTCTATGCAAAATCCCCTACCTGCGCGAAGCGGCGGAGATTGTATATACGCACCAGGAACACTTTGACGGCAGTGGATATCCACGTGGCTTGCGCGGTGAACAGATTCCCTTAGGCGCAAGAATTTTTGCTGTGGCTGACACGCTCGACGCAATTACTTCTGACCGCCCTTATCGCCGAGCCAATACCTTTACGGCGGCCAGAAATGAAATTCAACGGTGCGCCGGAACCCAGTTCGATCCCCAGGTAGTTGACGTTTACCTCAGCATGCCCGACCGGCTATGGCTCGACTTGCGCGCCGAGATCGGCCAGCATGCACGCTTTTCTCCCTTTTCTCTGAGCGGGACAGAAGCCAAGGTTTAAGGGCTCAGACCAGTGAGGACACTTCATGCCATTACTTAGCCCAGATGCCGTACAGGAAAAGTTAAAAAAGCTGCAAGGGTGGAAGCTGGTAGACAAAGAAATTGTCCGCGAATTTAAATTTGCCAACTTTGTCGACGCATTACGGTTCGTGAATGCCGTTGCCGACAAAGCTGAAGCTGCCGGACACCATCCCGATATTGATATTCGCTACAACAAAGTAAAGCTGGCGCTGGTTTCGCATGACGCGGGCGGGCTCACCGAACGCGATTTTGAGCTTGCTCAGGCGGCCGATGCCCTTTCTACAAAAAACTGAAGCCTGTATTCAATAAATAGCGTCATCGTCCACTGGAGAGGGCGGATTGGTCTTTTCCAGCGGCTGATTTTGCATATTCGCTAAGGTCCGGCGGTTCCACAGCACCACCGCGATTCCACCAAATAAAGCAGATCCCAGCACCAGCAAACCCGTTCGGAGACGGTTAGAACGCGGTTCTTTTTCGACCTCTCGTGATTTGTAATCAACAGCTTGCATAGGATCGCTCATACTTGTCGGCTACCCTTCATCGACTGCATTATCTTTGATGCGTTGTGTAAACCGGATCGCAACTTTTATTCAAACCCGTGTTTTTATTTACAAGGTGCTTGTATTGATCGCCGATATCGCGTAAGCTACATGAAATAGAAGAAAAGGTACACGATCTCATAGAAGTTAAAAATTCTGGAGCGCAGCGGCAAAAAGAAGCATCTATGTAAGTGTAAGACAATTGCTGATGATCGAGCGGGGCTCTCTCAGCGATGACAAGAGTTTATAAGTTGCGTCACTGGCCTCCCGGCACGGACAAAGTACCGTTCGTGCCGTCCTTTTTTTTGATTTCCTAATTACGGCCTACCTTCCGAATCTTCCCTTCTGACTCATTCCCATTCCAGTTGTCCCTTAAAGCTATGTGCTTGCGTTAATCTAGTGTGCAGGAGCAGTGCATGAAACGGATTTTCCTTGGGATGGCCCTCGGATTCGCCACGATCGCCAGTTACGCGCAATGGTCTAACCCCGCTGATGATATTCCGGCTTATCACCCGGCGCCGCCTGTGAAAACTGAGAAATTGCCGCCTGTCCTCGCTGGCGACCAGTTGCAGGGCGATTACTTCCGCTATCCCTGGCAAAAGGAAGTGTACCTGGAGGCAGCCCAGGTGCCGAAAGTGCTCTACCAGCTTCCCTGCTACTGCCGCTGCGATAAGGCCCTGGGCCACACCAGTTTGCATAGTTGTTTTGAAGGCACGCATGGCGCCATTTGCTCGACCTGTGCAAAAGAAGGCGCGTACGCCTACAAGATGACCAAGCTCGGCAAAACCCCGAAAGAGATTCGCGCAGGCATTGAGAGCAAAGACTACGAGTCCATCGACCTGAATCAACTGGGCGGCATGTAAGGATACAAGCAAAGCCCTTACAAAATGACGCTGATAGCCTCTGCTACACTCGCGCCATGGGCCGTGGTTTTTTTCTTACGTTTGAAGGACTGGATGGTTCCGGCAAGACCACGCAGATGCGCAAGCTGGCCGCATGGTTGGAAGCGCGCAGTCAGCAGATCACGGTTACGCGGCAGCCGGGCGGTACGCGCATCGGCGACCGCATCCGCAGGTTGCTGCTGGATTCGCGCACAGAAAATCTCGCTGCGCGGGCAGAACTCGGGCTAATGTTTTCCGACCGGGCGCAGGCGATTGCAGAAGTCATTTTGCCCGCGCTCGAAAATGGCCATGTAGTTCTTTGCGATCGCTACACCGATTCAACGGAAGCGTATCAGGGCGGCGGGCGTCAGCTGGGCAGCGATGTTGTTTTGCAGCTGCATGAAGTGATGTGCGGAGGGCTGCAACCGGACCTGACAATCCTTCTGCTGCCTGACTTCGAGGCTTCCCTTGCACGCGCGCGACGCAGGAACGATCGCCTGAAGAAGACCGGTACGGACGAAAATCGTTTTGAACGCGAAGATGAGACATTCTACCGCCGCGTCTATGAGAAATATCGAGAGATCGCCGAACGCGACGTTTTGCGTGTGGTCGCAATCGAAAGCGATGCGGCTATTGAAGAAATCCATCGGCGCATCGTAAGGGTGGTTGAGGAGCGTCTGGCGCTCCGATGAATTTCAATGGCCACTGTATCCCAAGTCGACAATCGCTGGCCCATTGAAGAGCGCGGTCGCTATCGCTTTCCACCGGGACTGAAGCGCAACCTGCCGTTCTATTTATTCAGCCGCTTCTTCAAGCCCGGCAATCCGATCCGACTCTTTGAATACCTTGCTGCCACCTTCGGGCGCGTATCGTGCTATCGCATCGGTCCCAGCGATGTGGTCGTGATGAACGACCCTGAGTTGATTCGCGATGTGCTGATTGTGCAGCCGCAGAACTTCATCAAGGAGCGCACACAGCGGCGCATGAAGATCCTGTTGGGCGAAGGGCTGATCACCAGCGATGGCGAGATCCATAAGCGGCAGCGGCGCATCGCCGCGCCTGCCTTTCATCGCCAGCGGATTCAGGCCTATGCTTCTACGATGGTGGAGCGCTCTGCTGCTATGCGGAATGCCTGGCAAGCGGGAGTGGAGCTCGATGCTTCGGCGGAGATGATGCAGCTTACATTGCAGATCGTTGCGCGCACGCTCTTTAACTCCGACGTGACCAGGGATGTGCAGCGCATCAATGATGAGGTAAACGCCATCATGCGCCTCTACAACTTTCTCGTTGCACTGCCTCGCGCGGAAGACCTGCTGCATCTGCCGATTCCAGGTCTGATGCGGTTCAAGCGCGCTCGCAAACGTCTGGATACGGTGGTCTACCGGATGATTGAGGAACACCGCGCGACCGGTATCGACAGTGGCGATCTGCTTTCCATGCTGCTGGCATCGCGCGACGAAGAAGAGGATCACTCCGGTATGACGGATGAACAGCTGCGCGATGAGGTGCTCACCATTTTTCTTGCCGGATATGAGACTGTCGCCAATGCCCTCGCCTGGACATGGCTGCTGCTGGCGCAGAATCCGGATGCGGAGGCGAAGCTGCATGTCGAAATCGATACAGTGCTCGGTAGACGTTTGCCTACGCTGGACGATATTCCCCATCTTCGCTATGCGGAGATGGTGCTGGCGGAGTCGATGCGCCTCTACCCTCCGGCATGGGCGATGGGGCGGCAGGCAACGTGCGATGTGGAGATTGGTCCTTACAAGCTGCCTGCGGGCACCTATGTTTTTTTCAGCCAGTACATCATTCAGCGCAATGCGGATTTCTTTCCCGAGCCGCTAAAGTTTGATCCGGAGCGTTTTACGACAGAGCGCAAGGCCGGGCGTCCGCGCTTCTCATACTTCCCTTTTGGTGGCGGGAGTCGCCAGTGCATCGGTGAATCCTTTGCATGGATGGAGGCGATTCTGAGCCTAGTGACGCTGGCGCAGCGCTGGCGGCTGAAGTTGATTCCCGACCAGAAGATTGATGTACAGCCGAAGATTACGCTTCGGCCCAAGTACGGGATTCACATGGTGCCGGAGATGCGTTGATCCCATGTCTCAGAAGCGAGACATGGGGCACCCAGGCATTGCCCACTTTAAGCGATGGCAGGCCTGGCTGTCGCAGCTGATCTATGCGTCCGGACGATTGCTCCACCGAGCACCAGCGCAAACGAATCGGCGAAGTACCACGTCAGCCTCCACACAAATGCGTCATCCCCGCTCCTGCTCACCATTACCAGGACAGCAGTAACGGCCATTGCGCCGAAGATGAGGCCCAGCATCATCGTGGCCACCATTTCTCTTCCTTTGGCCCCCAGCGCGACAACGCAGCCCACGAACAGGAACACGAGGATGTGTCCGATATCAATTCCAGTCGACGCTAAGAATCTATAAGTGCTGAAATGATGTTCGAAGATCTGGTAGCGGTCAATTACTGCAAATATCGCGGGCTCGACGAATCGAGCAGCCAATCTTCGTAGAAGAAATCCTCCGGCTATGGCAGAGGTGGTTGACCATGGAGCAGTGCGGTAGGCAGTCCCGGCGAGATGCACGATAGTCTTCGCCGTCTGTCGCCAATACCATCTTCGGGCAAAAGTCGCTCCATGTTCCGAGGTGATGTGGGTGTATTCCTCCAGCAGATCCCCTTCGATCGTTTCTGCTTCTTCATCCGAGGAGAATAGATTGACGAGCCTGACAGCAATGCGTGGCGGTTGAACGATTTGTGGTTGGGACGTCATGAGTAGCTCCGAACAAGGTCGAGGCCTTCGGTCATGCTGTGGAGTGCACGTTGTGTGCGGTTCATAGCCGACACTCCTTTAGCT
>Ga0210386_10001096_pt1 | contig 24348 bp, 20 predicted proteins | sample IncBWH32OmetaG_FD_160091 | JGI IMG/M metagenome (GOLD analysis project Ga0210386, IMG submission 160091) | Forest soil microbial communities from Barre Woods Harvard Forest LTER site, Petersham, Massachusetts, United States - Inc-BW-H-32-O ...
TGAGTCATGTGCAGCGCCGTTCCAATTGCGGGGAACAACAACAGCGCAACCGAGTTCAGTGTGAAAACCGTGCCCATCGAAACCGCGATCTCCTCTTCCGTCGCATGCGCCACGGGTGCCACGGCAGCAATCGCGCTTCCTCCGCAAATCGCCGTACCCACCGAAATCAGAAACGAAATTCGCCCCTGCACCGTCAGAAACTTGCCAAGCGCCCATCCAAGCAGCATCGCAAACGTAATGCCCGCAGCCGTGTAAAGCAGGCCGCTCCGCCCCACACGCAACACTTGTTGAAGATTCATTCCAAACCCGAGCCCGACGACCGACGCCTGCAGCAGCACCCGAGAAAGCCGCTTCGCATCGAGATGATACGGATGCTCAAAACTGAATCCGAACACCAGGCCCGCAGCCAGCGCAATCGGAGGAGACAATAGCCCGCTCGCCGAAACAATCAGCCCGGCAAAGAAAATGTACTTAGACATGCTCGAAGCCTCTCTGAATCCTAGAGGCAAGTCCAAGCAGAAGTTCTTATCGGTCATTTGTCTTGCTTATGAGGCAACAGACGCTGGCAAAAAACAGAGCCTTTAGCTCATGTTTTCGGCTTACCGCGTTCGGCACGCTGCCGAATCCACCGAAAGTCGCGCTCTCAACGGTCCTTGCGATAAAGCATGTCCCGGATCACTTTGCGCCTCTCTTCATTCACTTCGTGCAGCGCTTTGCGCTCCTCGGCGCTCATGGTTCGCTTGTCCGCTCCCTCTTCCGCTTCAGGCGAACTGCACTCCGGACAACGATTCGCAAATCCCGGCTTGTCGGGTCTCAGTTCGAACTCTTCTCCGCATACAACACACGTTTTGATTGGAAAACTCATCCACAATATTTTATCGAAACCTGGATCTCTCCCTGTGAAATCCGAATCGCCCTTCTCAGCGCACCTTGGATGAACCTCTCTCGATTTACGGCGTTCCGCAGTTCCTTTGTCGGGAAGCGATTGCCTCCGAGTGGATCTTTCCTTAAAAAAATCCACTCTCCTTCGAAGCCGGAAGCAGCTACACGAACTGCGGAAGCGCTCTAGCCGTCTTGCCGGCGGACTCGGACAGAACTAGCCGCAATCCAGTCAATTTCTTTGACCAGAATTCCATTCATGGGTATTCTGAGTGCTCACCTCGGTTTCGGAGGGTCCAAATGCAAGCGAGTCATCCAAAAGTTCTTATCCTCGATGATGACCCGATGCACCTGGAGATCTACTGCCTGCTCATGAAGCAGGCCGGCTATGAGGCGATCCCCACACTGGTTCGATTTACCAGTACCGAAATTCCATGCGGAGAGTGCATTGGACTGGTATTGCTGGATTACCGGCTCAATTCCATCAAAACTTCTCCGGATTTCGCCCGCGAAATCCGCGCCCTTTATCCCGCCGTTCCGATCATCGTCCTCTCAGACCTTTGGACATTGCCAACGGACATTGCCCCCCTTGTGACCGGTTTCGTCCGTAAAGGCGAACCAGCGAAGTTGCTGGAGACTGTTTCCAGGTTTTTCACCGCCTCCTCCGCGTCTTCCGATGATGCAGACGACCTCAGCAGTGCCCGCGCAACACTTGAATAATCTGTAAGTTCCCAACGAAGGATCCGGCTCTTTAGGCAACCTATCGGGACACGTTTGCCTCTAAATCTCCAATCTTCCTCACCCCCTATTGGGAAGACCTGTGTATGCCTCATGTCTCCAGCACGAGTAACAGTGCTCTTTCTGCTCCTGCACGCAGGCCTGTCTCAGGCCGCGACCCCGCAGACCCAGCATAAAGCCGAGAACCTTAAGTCACTGACTTTGGAACAACTTGGACAGCTTGAGGTCACCACTCAGTCGAAGGAACCCACTCAAGTCTGGAATACCCCCGCCGCCATCTTCGTCCTCACAGGTGAAGACATTCGCCGTTCCGGCGCCACCAATATCCCGGACGCCCTGCGCCTCATCCCGGGAGTCAATGTTGCCCGCGTCAACGGATCCCGAAACTGGGCTGTTGGCATTCGCGGCTTCGGTGATCAGTATTCGAAATACGTCCTGGTTCTCATTGATGGCCGCAGCGTCTACAGCCCCCTCTTCGGTGGCGTTTGGTGGACAGTCAACAACGTCATGCTCGAGGACATCGATCGCATTGAGGTCATCCGCGGACCCGGCGGCACCATCTGGGGAGCCGATGCCGTCAATGGCGTGATCAATATCATCACCAAGAACTCCCAGGACACAAAAGGGACGCTGCTCTCGGCCGGTGGCGGCAACGTCGACCAGGACACGGAGGATGCGCGATACGGCTCAGCTCATAAAGATTGGACATGGCGCACCAATGCCTTCGGATTCGTCCGCTCGCCCGAGTTCCACATCGACGGCCAACCCAACTACGACTGGTCGCGATTCGGCCAAGCCGGATTTCGTACCGACCGGGTCAGGAACTCAACCGAATTCAGCTTCCAGGGAGATATCTACTGGGGCAAGTTCGGTGACGCGCAAAGCCTCTCGACCTACACCCCGCCCGCGTCGTACATCTCCTACGAATCCACCAATGTCTCAGGAGGCGACCTTCGCGCCCTGTGGCGTCGGCAATTCAGCAATCATTCCGACATCTACCTTCAGACCTTCTGGTCCTACGACCACCGCATCGGCTCAAACTTCGGCGAAAATCGAAATACCTTCGACGTCGATTTCCTTCATCGCCTGCCTGCAACGCGATTCCAGCAGTTCACCTACGGCCTCGGACTCCGTGTGAGTCCCAGCACTGTCATTCAGACCGTGCCGACCGCCACCTTCAACCCGCTGCAAAAAACTGACAGCGTCTACAGCGCGTTTCTTCAGGAAGAGCTGCGTCCTGTCCCCGGGAAGATCTCGCTAATCCTCGGTTCCAAGTTCGAGCACAACAACTACACTGGCTTCGAATACCAACCCAGCGCACGGCTGCTCCTCACCCCCACTCAGAGATTCTCGGCGTGGGCTGCCGTCTCGCGCGCTGTCCGAACTCCGGATCGCGTCGACGAAAACATCCAGGACGATATCTTTGCTGTCGCATCCCCTCTTATCTTTGCAAGAGTGATCGGCAACCACAACCTGATCGCAGAGCGCCTGATTGCCTACGAAGGCGGTTTCAGAACCCTGGCTCACCCGCGCTTCTACATGAGTGCCGCCGGATTCTACAACGCCTATCGCAATCTGATCGCCCAGGGTTCGCCCACCATCACCGCCGCGCCCGTTCCACCGTTTCCACCTTCGTCTTTTCTCTTCACCTTTCAATACATAAACGGCATCCACGGCACCACAGCTGGCGCAGAAATCGCGCCCGACTGGCAAGCGGCATCGTTCTGGCGCATCCGGGCCGGGTACTCTTATCTCAACATTGCCCTCCACGATGAGCCCGGCTTCAGCGACACTGTGACACTCACAACTCTGCGCGGATCCAGCCCGACCTACCAGGCCTTTGTGCAATCGGAGATCAACCTTCCACGCCACTTCGAATTCGATCAGTCCTTTCGGTATGTCGATTCGCTTCCGGCGCAAGCCGTCAGGGCCTACACCACCGCTGATGCGAGAATTGGATGGAACCCGTCAACGAACCTCGGCCTCTCCGTGACCGGCCAGAATCTCTTACAGCCGCATCACGCAGAATTTGGAATTGATCCACCGCCAACCGTCCAAATCAAGCGCGGTATCTACGCGAAGCTCGTTTGGACCCATTGAGTCTTGGTCGTCGGCAAGAAGATGAAGAGGAGCGTCCCAATCGAACGATCACCACGCGGATGCCAGCACCGCGCGCACATCGCTCGCGTGCTTGCAGCAGCGCTGCTCCTCATTCGCCCTGCCATCCCAACCGCAATCGCCCAGACATCCAAACCCACCGAATACGACGTCAAGGCAGCCTACCTTCTCAACTTCGGCAAATTCATCCGCGAGCCCAGCGGACACCCACCCCGCTCGTCCTTCGACATCTGCCTGCTCGGCCATGACTCCATGGGACCGACCATCGACGACCTCGCTGCGAATCAAGCCATCGACAATCTGCCCGTCCATGTTCGCCGCCTACTCGATGTAACCCAGGCCAAAGTCTGCGCAATCGTCTTCATCAGCGCCGACGAAGGCGATCATCTCCGCGAAGATCTCGCGATTCTATCCGCGACCGAAGTCCTCACCGTGAGCGATGCCTCTGACTTTCTCGTCCGCGGCGGCATGATCCAATTTCTGCTCATCCAAAATCATGTGCGCTTCGCCGTGAATCTCAACGCCGTCAACCACGCGCATCTCGTCCTAAGCTCGGAACTGTTGCGGGTCGCATCATCCGTAACCGGCAAGCCGCCCTCAGGGGGACTGCCATGAGGATCTGGAGCAATCAATCTATCTCCGACAAGTTCATGCGCATGACTATGCTGGTCAGCGGATTCGCGCTGCTCCTGGCCTATCTCTCGTTCCTCGTCTACGACCTCTATAGTCTCAGGCAGGAACTGATCACATCCATGACAACCGAAGCAAATATCATGGGTGCCAATACCGTCACGGCCCTGCTCTTCGACGATAAGCAGGCCGCTCAAAACACCCTGTCAGCGTTTCACAACTCGCACCAGATCCGCGCCGCCGTCATTCTTCGCCCCGATGGCAGCGAGTTCGCCCGCTACCTTCGTGACCCCTCCGTTGAGTTCGACCTCTCGAACCGACTCGCGCCCGGCGAGACGCTCCGCTATTGGACAAAGGGACGCGACATCCTGCTGGGAAGCAGAATCCAATTCCAGGGTGGATCGGTGGGTGCCGTTTACCTGATCGCCGAAACCGGTGACGTGGCGCGCCGTGCCGGGCGCTTCGGCCTCATCTCGGCCGGTATGCTGATCATCTGCTTTGCCATCGCGCTTCTCGCAACATCGGCAGTCCGGCATCTCGTAACCGACCCCCTCACCGGACTCGCCAAAACTGCACAGATCGTGACACGCGAGAAGGATTACTCCGTCCGCGCCAAAATCCCCCCCCGCAGTGACGAACTTTCCTTCCTTGTTCGATCGTTCAACGAGATGCTTGAACAGATCCAGGATCGCGATCGCGCTCTCGAAGCGACACGCAGCGATCTCGAACGGCGCGTCGTCGAGCGTACCGCCGAGCTTTCCGAGGCCAACAAGGAACTTGAGGCATTTTCTTACTCCGTGGCGCATGATCTGCGCGGCCCGCTCCAGCACGTCAACAACATCGGATTCCTGCTGCAGCAATCTTCCGCGGCGGGACTCACTGCGGAGGGCCGCATGCTGGTCGACCGGCTGCTTGAAGGAAGCAGGCGCATGTCTGGCTTGATCGACGACCTGCTCAATCTCTCCCGCGCGACCAGCCACCCTCTGCATCGCACGCCCATCGACCTCAGCCATATCGCCGAGACGATTGCTGCTCGTCTGCAGGCAGAACAAAACAGTCGCCAAGTGCGCTTCGTTGTCGCGAAATGTGCGCACGTTATCGCAGACGACGGCCTTATGCAGGTCGTGCTCGAGAACTTGCTTGGAAATGCGTGGAAATATACGTCGAGATCGGGATCAGCAGAGATCGAATTTGGCTGCATCGAGGAAGAGACTGGAACCATCTACTTCGTGCGCGACAACGGCGCGGGCTTTAATCCGCGCTATGCCGACCGGCTCTTCCGGCCGTTCCAGCGCCTCCACTCTCAGAGCGAATTCACCGGCACAGGCGTAGGTCTCGCAACAGCCTACCGGATCATCAATCGACATGGCGGCAAGATCTGGGCGAAGGGGAACGTGGATCAGGGCGCTACGTTCCTCTTTACGCTGCCCTATACGGAAACGTGACACCGCTCCGTCAGCGGCTCCAGTATTGCCGGTTCAATCCAAGGTGATACTTCAGCCGCGGGGCAATCCCGCTCTCCGAACGCCCAACCTTGTATCCCAGGTACTTCGCAAAGGTGCGCATCGCCGCCGACGGCAATAGATGCGGCGCGTTCTTCGCCAGGTGCTTCATCTCTGAGACAACGAAGCGGCGGCCTTCGCCCGAAGCGCTCCCAAACTGCTCGACGAGCCAGTTCTCCCGCGCGTGCAGCACCCCAATATCGAAATAGCGCCGGAATTCCTCGGCGATTGAATAGGCGTGCGAGTGTCGCGCCATCGCTTCGGCCACGTATGCCGTCTTCCAGCCCGCGCGATGCATCCGCGCCACAACCAGCGTATCCTCTCCGAAAATAACGTCGGGTGAAAATCCACCAACGCTCATCAACGCACTGCGGCGATAGGCTCCGAATGAATTTGAAAAGAAGATGGACTTGAATCCCAGGGTCCGGCGGCTCTCCCACGAACGCAGGCGCGACGTGGCCGGATAGCTGAAGTGCCGCGCGTGAGCTTCAATCGCACTCGCTTTTTCCCGCGGAAGCTGACGTCCGTATGCCGCTCCAATCTCAGCATCTGCAAAAGTACTTACGAGGTTTGCGAATGCGTCTCTTCCAAACGGCACAGCATCCTGCGTCAAATAGATCAGGATCTCTGCTTCGCCCGCGTAGTCTGCGCCCATTTGCCGTGTTCCGCCATGATTGAAATCCTGGGGCGAGATTGCAACAACTTCAAACCCATCGCTCCGAGCCAACTCCGCCGTTCCATCCGAAGAGGACGAGTCGATCACGATCACTCGATCGGGCACGAGACTCTGCGAGCGGATTCCCTCTGACAACGCCGCCCAGTATCGCGCCGCCTCGTACGTCGGAATGATCAACGCAACCTTGCCCAAAGCGACTCTAGCGCGCACGGTTCCGCTGCTACTGTCAGGGTTCTCAACTCGTTGCATCATGCAGGAACACTTCCTCGATCACTGAAGCGCGAGGTCGACATAAAGATTCCCTTTGATGTTTGTCTGCTTCGAAAACAATCCATCATCTTTCCGGTTCCTTGCCGAACAAGCTTTCTGACGCCCGCGTCGGCGAGCGAAAAGCAAACACCATGTGCGCCAACAACAATTCCGCGCGTGTATGAATTTGGTCCAGCAGCGACTTTGTGCGGCTCGCATTGTTGCCATGTCGCCTGTAAAACAGAAGGTCCTCGTCTAGAAACGCAACCTGTCCTCCCAGCAAATCGTTCCGCGTTCCAATCCACGCGTCATGCTGAAGCGACTTCTGCGCCGGGAAAGGAAGCACCCGCCCGAGCAGCGACGCACGCATCGCCATTGCCGAGCCCTGGTAATGATTCATATAGAGATTCCGCCAGAAACCCGGCGAGAACCTTCCCTCGCGATTGATGCGCGAATCCGGCATCGGCCGATCGTGTTCGTCGATCATGCGCACCCGGCTCAGCACAATTCCCACTTCCGGCCGGCTGTTAAACAAATCAAGAAAACGCCGAGCCTTTGTCGGCGCCCAAAGGTCGTCGTCATCGCATAAAAAAAGAATTTCACCTGTCGCCGAGCGCAGTGCATCTTCAAACGTCGCCACCACGCCGGCATTCCTTTCGTGCTTCACCAAGCGAACCCGCGCATCGCCGATCCGCATGACACGCTCCAGCGTGTCGTCCGTTGATCCATCGTCAACTACAACAACCTCGTCTTCCGGCTTTAACTGCGACAGAATTGAACGCAGCTGCGCCTCAACAAAGCCGCTCCCGTTGTAAGCCGCCATGCATGCCGATACCTTCGGCTCGCTTGCCCTGCGCGTCTCGCTCCCGTCGCTTTGAACTCGGGCAGCGGTCGCCGCCATCCACTCTTCGATCCGTCTGTGCCGCGACGTGAACAGTCGCCGCATCAGCGCTTGCCATGTGATCCTGCGCAGTTCCGCCGAATCCTTCCGGATCCATTGCTTCACCAGACGCAGAGCGAGGCGCAGCGTCCGCTCCCATCCTGCCGCGCGATTCATCCGCAGATCCCAAAACGCCGTTTCTGCAAAGAGCGAATTCCGGTACCGCTCCGGACTCATCCTCTTTTGCATGTCCTTCATTGAGAACTCGTGCTCGACCTGAATGTTGCCCGCCACGTAGACCCGCTTGCCATGCTCGTGCAGCTTGCTGAAGATCATCGCGTCGCTGTCGTCGAGCCAGAATCGCGGATCATAGCCGCCCACCTGTTTCAGCGCCGCCACCTTCAACATCGCACTCGAATTGAAGGCAAACACTGGTTCGCCTGGCACACCGATGTACCCCGCCCGATACCACTGCGGAATCGCTCCGAACTTGAAACAGTTTGGCGATAGCTGCCTGCCATTCGCGGCGATCTGGGGCACAATGGCGCCCACCCCCGCATACCGCGTACTCTCATGCGCAGCCGCGGCCATTTTCAAAAAGAAGTCATCTGGGACCGCAGTATCCTGGTCCAGCGTCAGTAGCCACTCTGATCCGTTCAGCGACGCCCACTCCATCGCACGGTTGTACGCGGTCGCCAACCCTGTGTTGTTTTCGTCTGGAAAATAGTGCACGTTTGCAGGTAGATCGCGCTCTGTCTCCGTCTTCGGGCTGTTATCCCACAGCAGCACATGAACGTCGCCAAGGTCGAAGCCCGCACCGACCTTTTCGCGCGCCCTCATCACGCTTTGGAACGCAGGCGACTGCGCAAACTCCATGCGATAGAGCACGATCACTGCCGTCACCGTGAGCCGGGCCTCGGCCGCCGCAAAGACTGGTCTCACCAGGCTCATTCGGGCACCATGCTCTCTGCGCGCGCGCTCCCCCACTGGAAGCATCTCCCCTGCACCGCGCTCTGAATCGCAAACTGCAAAATGGTCGAAAGCGGCGAAAACATGTCGCTGAAGAATATGAAGGTAAGGCACGAAAGAAATATCCCCGCCACCAGGATGTGCTTTGGTAGCGAGCGCTCCATCAACCACCCGCAGCCCATTCCCAGCAAAAGATTCGCCAGGTACACCCCCAGATATGAAAAATCGAGCGCGTACGCCGCCAGGTATGTGCTTGCCCCGTCGATGATGCTCAAGTCATCGTGAATCGAAGCGTGCGGATCGGGAGGCGTAAGAAACGACGGCAGCAGAGGATAAAGAAATGACAGTGTCGGTCCGTGGAAATTGCCCTTCGCAAACAACCAGCATAAGTTCGAAAATGGAATCGAGATGTAGGAGGTCAGCCACAGATACGCCATCGGCCAGTCAGAAAACTTGTGGCGAATTTGGAGATACTCAAAAAATACCCCCTGCGCCGTTCGCGCATTTCCAATTAGCGTAATCGCGACAACCGCCAGGCCAAGACAACCTACCGCAATGCCATAGAGCTTCTTCTTGCTCATGCGCGTCTTCAGCGAGAAGACAAACAGCATTTGCAAGAGAGCAACCATCAGCAACCCGCGAGTGATGTACAGCGCCATGCCCGCGATGCCAAATATGCAAAACACGACCTTACGCCAGCGCGATGTATCCAGCATCGAGTTCACCGTGACCACCACCAGCAGTGGAAACAGTACCTGCTTGAATCGACCGTATGTCAAATACGAAGTGGGATCTCCCACTGCCGGCGGCGGCCCCGACAGCGCCCAGTTGAACACGATGATCAGAATGGCAGCGCCGCAAAACAGCAGGTTCGTCTGCCATAGCTGCGTCAAATCCAGCCTGTAGGTGAGCGGCTCCGAACGGGTGGGCCAGCGGTGAAGAAGTGTTCGCGATACCATGTATCCAAACAGAAACGAACCCAGCGACAGCACACACAGCAAGATTGGAATTCCCATCGTCGGATACGTCACATAGGTAATCTGAAAACTGAGCGACACCAGCATCAGCACCCAGTTAAGAACGAAGATCACCAGCGGATTGCAGAACAGCGGAAGCTCCCGCCGCCCTTTCAAAACCCCATGTACAAACTTGTGCTTCGCGAGCTTTTCCGTCAGCGACGACCACATTGGTGCAGACGCAATCGATACCTCAACAGGTTGGGTTGCACTTAAGCTCGCGCTGTGGAGTTGCTCATTCATGGCGTCTCCCGGCCCAACAAAAGATCGCTGCGCATAGATCCCAATCCGCGCGCATAGTGCATGTAACGCGGCAACTGCCCTATCATCTGCAACGTCCGCACTCCAAGGCTCGGCGAAAGGGTTGACTGCCTCTTCAGGAACGCGATCTTCTCGCGGATTCTCCCGATCAACACATCGTTCTCGCTCCAACCCTCCTCGAGCACGCGCTGCAACAGGTCTTCAAACTGGCGCGCGACGCGCCGGTAAAACTGCCGCCGTGTCTCGCCCGTACCGTTGGCGCCCTGCGCGCCGGTCGCGCTGGCCACCCCAAGTTGCTGTCCGGCGTGAACCCGATAGTCAATCAGCGGCTCAGCGACCAGGCTCAAACGCGAGTGCAACGCAATCATCCATGCCAGCCACCCATCGTGGACCCACGACGCAGGAATCGGCGAGCAATAGCGCCTGATCGTCGCTCGAAACATGAGCGTCGCTCCGGTCACCACATCGTGCTTCAACAGCGTCGCGGTCGGGCAGGCAACAAAGTCCAGCTGCTTCGCAGTTGAAAACCTGTGCCGTGCAAACAGCCGCAATCCTACCTGCCGACCATCCCCGTCGATCAGGTTCGCGTCTGAAAATACACCGCCGAGAAATGGATTCTCGTCGATCACTGCGGAAAGCCGTTCCAGCTTCGTTGGCGCCCAGCGATCATCCTGATCGCACAGGGCAATCAATCCACCCCGCGCCAGCCCGATTGCCTGGTCAAAATTCCGTGACGACCCGAGACGCCGGCTGTTCTGGATCAACTTCACTGCAAACGGCGCTTCCAACTGAAATCGCTTCAGAATTGCCAGGGTGTCGTCCGTCGAACGATCGTCACAAACAACCACTTCACTCGGCAATCGGGACTGCCGCGCGATGCTCTCCAACTGCTCTTCAAGATAACGGGCGCCGTTGAAGGTGCACATCGCAACCGAGATGCGGGTGGCAGACGTGCTGGAACCGTTGGAGTTCATCCGTCAAACCTCCCCTTGAGCCCACTGGCTGCGTTTTATCTTGAAGATCACGGTCGCTGAAATCACTCCCGCCACGCCAAGCACCACGAAATACGCCAGCGAGACACCCAGCGCCCCTGAACTCTTCGCGAGAAGAACCACGCTTCCGGCCGTACACAGCGCAATCACAATCGATTGCACCAGGAACGGCTCGCATTTGTGTGCCCGCAGATAAATCGCCTCGCTCTGCACCACGTGGCTGCTCAGTGCGGTGAGCAGCAGAAGCAGAAAAATAGGCCAGTCTTCAATGCGACGGCTGATTTTCGGCAGGATGTGCGGCGCGGCCAGCACGCCCAGCAGCACCAGCGTGGCAGCGCCGGCAAAAAGTGAAATCGATTGGCGCAGCGATCTGAAGAACAGCCGATCCAATTCCGGAATGTCCCTCTTTGCGATGAGGCTTCCGAAGGGCGCAGCCTTCGTCGTCATCCAGGCCAGCATCATGGCGCTCATCTGCAGCACAATGCTCATCGAGAGTCCCATCTTTCCTGCTTCGACGGGACCCCGGAACGCAAAAAGCACTGGCGTAAAGAGCTGAAAGATGAAGTAGTCGCAGAGCCAGCTCACGGCAATCTTCCACTGGAAAGGCCATACCTCCCGCCGCCAGCTGATCCCCATGTGCGCCGCGTGCATCCGCAGCAGCGGTATGAGCAGCCTGCGTCGCGAGTAAAGCAGACCGCTCGCCACAGCCCCCTGACCCAGCAACACCATGGCCGGCGAAAACAATCCGTGGTGACTCAGCATCGCCGTCCAAGAGAGCCCGACACTTACCGTCGATTGAAAGAATCGCATGCGGGCCACTTGCGCGACCTGCCCGCATCCCTCCAGAAACGAGAGCACCGGCCCTATCGAGAACGTGATGGCGCAGGCCAGAACCGTTACTCTCAACGGAACGATCCAGATATTCGGGGCCTGCGGTTGCTGATGCAGAGAAAAAAACCGTATCCCGCCAATCATCAGCACCACTCCCATCAAAACCGCGGCAATCGTATACCACCGCACCGCGCGCTGCAGCAGGGACGCGAGCCTGAAGTGTGCCGCTTCGCTTCCGGTGATGCTCCCATCGGGATGAAACTCCAGATGCGCTCGTTCATGCGCCGCAACCTGAAGAATCACGAACGAGAATCCCAGTTCGAACACGCTCTGCAACGCCACCAGGCTCCACAGCGCGTAGTAGTAGCCCTGTTCCGCGGCCGATAGAAAATGCACAATCAGCAGCACGCTCCCCACGCTGCCCAATCCCTGCACCACACGCCCCAGAACTGTAAACGCGATGGCCCTGTCGAGCCCGATCGAATGAGGAAGCCTGTAACGAAGAAAGTCGCGAACCGCTAGCCAGAGATTTCCTGACGGCCTTGGGGATGTCGTAGTCTCGGTCAGCATGTGTCCTGGCTATAAGCCTCGGAGGCGAGTCCGGGGCGGGATTGGTTCAGGATGGAAAACGTCGCTCTATCATTTGATAGGCTGCGCCCGTCAGCCGGTTGCTTCAGGCCGCGCATGTTGCAGTGCGCTCACACTTTCTGGCTCCTTCTTCGGCGTCGCCTTGCTTCCAGCCCACAGCGAGCGCTTCAGCAGATCGAGCTTGTCCTTGGTGGCTGGATTGTGCTGCATCCTCGCCAAGCCCCCTTGCAGCAGGGCCAGCATGATGCCGAACGTGAACCCCGCGGCCAAACCCGTCATGGTGAACAGCCCTCGTCTTGGAAAGGACTTTTGCTCCGGCGGCACCGCGGGATCGACAATCTGGATGAAAGCACCCTCCCTTGCCTCGTCCAATTTCGCCAGTTCCAGCTGCTTCGCCAACACATCGAAGATCGCTTCGTAGTACTTCACATCGCGCAGCCTGCGGACGTACTCCAGTCCCGCCTCCGGAACCTGTCCCTTGGGAAGAAACACATCGTCCGCCGATCCGCCCTTCGATCCCACCATCTTGTTGAATTGCACGCGCAGACTATCCAGCTCCGTCTGCGCCTGTGTCAACGCGGGATTCTCGTCGCCGGCGTAAGAACGCATAGCTTCGATCTGCACTTCCTTGGCCACGATTTGGGCTCGCATGCGCGCTGCGGAATCGATCATTGCTCGCGCCTGTCCATCCACCTGCACCATGCCGGTCGATAACTGCGTCCGCTTCAGGGCCTCATCCGCATCCTCAAGATCCTTCTTCGTCTTATCCAGTTGTGCTTCGAAGACCACCCTGCGCTGCGATGCCTCTGTAATCGCCAGATGCTGGGACAGATTCCTGAACTGCTCCACATAACCGTTCGCGATTTCCGCGGCCCGATTTGGATTGCGATCCCAGAAGTTCAACCGGATTAATCCGTCTTTCGTCGATCCGTCGATCTTCGAGTGCTTCTCCAGCGCCTTCCTCGTTTCCGCGAGGTACGTCTTTCGATATTCCGACTGCAGCCCGTACCGTTGAATTACCGCATCCTCTACCGAACGGCTCTTCAACATCGAAACATACATGTCGTTGATGTTCTTGATGCCTAGCATGCTGCCCGCCATTCCGCCCATTGCGCTGTTCATACCGGCAAGTTGGCCGGCCAGCATCGAACTCATTGACGAGTTCCCCTGAGGCGGAAGTATGATCACCGTCGCCGTGTACTCCTGGGGCAGAGCGAATGCCAGGATGAGTGCCATCGACGTGCCTATAGCCGTCGCAATAGCCACCAGCTTCTTGCGCTGCGTGATAATGAGCAGGAAATCCAGAAATGTCAGATCCTCTTGAGGACTCGGTTGAATCGACGGAAAAACAAGCTCATCCGGCACTTCTCTTATCATTCCGTCGTTTCGCATCTTCACCATGGCTACTGAACTCCGATTGGTGCTTTCGCAACACTGAACTCTTTGACGATAAGTCCCCTGATATGGAGGTCTTTTCTGTCTGTCCGGCTAGCGCAATACCGTGATAGCCGCCGCTCCAAGGCCAAACTGCGCGAAGACGGCCGACCAATCCGTGAGGCCCCGCAAAAGTGTAGTCTTGTTCAACTGTTCGGGAACGACGATCGTGTCACCCGGATATATAACCTGGCGAGCAAACTTGTCGTCGGTCCACAACGTGTGATCCAGATACTGCCTGCTCACCACCGATCCGTCTGCGCGGATAATGAAAATCTGCTTTCGGTCGGCAGTGCGATTTGGCCCCCCTGCAGTGCGCAGATAATCGCCCGCATGGCTGTGCACCTCGTACACGAAAGAATTGGGATCGTAAACGGCACCCACAATGCCCACGGTCGAGGGAACCGGCGGCACAATAAAGCGATCCCCATCCTCCAGGGGAAGATCGGGAAGGGATGCAATATTGGAGCCGGACGGCTCAATGTGCAGCACGATGCGGCCGGTCGCACGAATCTCCCGCAGCCGATTCACAAGCTCGCGCTGGCTCGCCACCGAAGCGCTCGTGGTGGCTGCTTCCTGCGCACTTACCACCGACGTCGCTTTGTTCGATGCAGAAATCTCAATCTGGTACGACAGCGCTGAAACATATTCATCCAGCCGCTGCTGCTGCTCCCGCCGCGTGCTCTCGCGGCTGAACTGGGACCCGTAGAGATAGGCCTGTTCCGTTAGCCCTCCCGCACGAGCCACAAGCTGCCGCAGCGTCTCGCCGGGCAGAACGCTGTACACCCCGGCGTGGATGAATTCCCCTTCCAGCCGAACGTACTTCGTCTGCTGCGCCCGCGGCACGCGAATATCCGCGTCGGAAAAAATGGTGATCACGTCGCCCGGTTCGAGCGCCATGTTGGCTTTTTCATCGTTGCCCAGAACTGCTCCAAGGTCAAACGGGAGCAGCTGCGTGGTGAGCGTCTTCGGGTCAACCCGCTCCACCACCGCATAGCTCCAGTCGATGTCCGGCGATACTCTGACCACCTGGGTCTCGATGGGAAAAAGCGGCGTCGTCACCAGGTGCGGCCCCGAGCCCAGAGTCTCATGCGCCGAACCGGTTACTTGCGCTACCCTCCCCGCCCCCTCGCCCTTCGATAGGGATTCCTGATCGTTAGACGCCGCCAGCGACTGGTACTGCGCTACGTTCCCCCCTTGTGGAGAGGCTGTATCCCGCGGAACTCCCGCCGTCAGCTGCGGAAACAATCCGCTGTTAATCGTCTGCGCGTCCTGCGGCGTCACCGGCCGAAAGGCCGTTTGGCCTGGCTGCGACGGCGGTGTCTCCTTTACCGGTGGCATCATCGGCTGAAAATCCGCAACCGGCAATCCTAGTTGCTCCCGTCGCAGCCAATAGTCTGGCGTCAGCAGCGATTCCTTGTTTGGAATCAAATCCCGGACGCGCATTCCTGCGTGCCAGGCGAAACGCCCCGGCGTCGCCACATTCCCCCGCAAGGTCACCGTCTTTTCGAAGCGGGCTGCTTCCGCACGCACGCGAACGATATCCGCACTCTTCAGCACCGCTGCCAGCGAAGAGCTGTCCATCGCCACATCCACCGCAACCCGCGCGCTGCTCCCGTCGGATTTCTTCTCGGTCCGCTCAATCTCCAGACTGGATGTCTCCGCGGTTGACGACACTCCCCCTGCAAGCGAAAGTGCGTCGGCTATACTCTCATGCCCGCGTAGCTCATATATCGCCGGTACATTGACGCTTCCTACGATCGCTACCTCCGGTCCCACCGGCGCAAAGTAGAGAACGTCGCCCGACTCCAGGTTCGTGTCCTTTGACTGATCGCCCTTGAGCAAAAGATCATACAGATCAAAATCCGCAATCAACGCGCCATTACGCTTCAACAGGATGTGGCGAAGGGACCCGTGCGGCCCGGGTCCTCCGCACGCGAATACCGCGTTCACCAGCGTGCTCAGAGAGCTGATGGTATAGCTGCCCGGCCGCCGCGATTCCCCGGTAACAAATATCTGGATCGACCGCAACTGTCCCAGGTTCACGTTCATATCGTAGTTGCGATACACGCGGTCAAACCGCGTTTTCAAAAACCCCTGCAATTGTTTGAACTGCAGTCCCGCCACGCGAAACTCGCCCACCTGCGGAACGTAAACCGACCCGGAACGGTCTACCGTCAAATGTAGATTTTGCGTAACCTGGCCCCATGTGCGGACCAGCAGTTCGTCTCCCGGGCCGATTACATAATCCGGAGTGACGGGAAGCCGCTGCACCGGTGCAAACGTGTCCGGCACGTTGGCAAACAAGTCTGCTCCGTACACTGGGACAATGCGCCCGATGGAACCGGCCACCAGCATCTGAAACTCAGTCAGGGATTGCGGCTTGATCGGCAGAGGGGAGCGCGGGCGAAGCTGACTCTCCATCCGGTTCATTCCGCCCGCATCATCGCGATATACCGACATCGGCGCGTTCGGTGAGCCGGGATTGGCGTTCGGGAACGCCCAGGAGGAGCCAACCCCTCCTTCGCCGGGTAAACCATTGGTTGACCCATTCGTTGACGTGGAAGGCGTCATCGATTGGCATGCGGACACGTCGCCATTCGCGCAGTTCTGCGCGTTCGTGTCCTGCTGCCCGCTGCCCGGCATAACATCCGGGGGTGGCGTTTGTGCTTTTACTGCGGCTAGAGATATGGCAACTGAAAAGGCGATCAATATCCGCAAGCACTTACTCAAGCTCGTTCTCATGTTGTTGTCTTTGGGTCGTAAAATTCCACAGCTTGCTATGCAACGTGCGCGCCGAAAAATCCAGTCATGCCCGGCTCTCAATAAGCCCCACGCATCGTAACGACGGCGGGAACGGTCAGTGAGAGAATCTTGAAGTCAAGCAGACAGCTCCACTCGCTCGCATACTCACGATCGAACATCACGCGCCGTTCAAAGCCGACATCGCTTCGCCCAGACACCTGCCAAAGCCCGGTGATGCCCGGCCGGAACAGGTCGTAATAAGCAAAGAGATGCCCGTAAAGCGGTACCTCGGCCTCCACGATCGGCCGCGGGCCCACCAGCGACATGTCTCCAAACAACACATTGAAGAGTTGCGGAAGCTCGTCAAGGCTCAGCTTCCGGATGATCCGGCCCACCGGCGTGATGCGTGGATCCGGCGTGTCCTTGTTCAGCGGATACGCCGCTTCATTCCTGCATTCCGCCTCACTCCTGCGATGACCGTTAATCTCAAACACATTGTCTTTGTGCTTCCGCGTGTACATCGAGCGAAACTTTATGATGCGGAAGGGACTGCCGAAGCGCCCCAGCCTCTCCTGATAGAAAAAGATCGGCCCAGGCGACGTCAACGCCACCGCAATCGCTACCGACAGCATCACCGGGAAGAACAGGATGATCAGTAAGCTTGAAAGCAGAATATCAATCGTGCGCTTTGCCACTGCATAGCGCCATGAGAACGCTCTTCGCACTGCAGCGGAAAGGTGAGGGGTTGGGCGCCTCCATGCGGTCGCTGGATTCTGTAATATGCCGACGGCGTTGATCGCTCCAACTCTAGATTCTTCGGTTTCCAATATATTTAAGGCAGTACTTCTTCCTTGCATTCGCGATACCCTCTTTTTTGGTGTTTCCATGCCCTTGCGAATTGTTCAAAGATTGAACTCGCCATGGCGTGCGCATGGGCGTGCGATAAGGTTTCCTCCGATGCTCCTTTCAGCGTCGAACACGATTCGTCGCCGCGAAGAGCACCTGAGACTAGTCCGGGTAGCAATCAAGGCATTTCAATTCGGACATCTGCATACATTGCGGCTGCTCTAGGTTTATATCTGTAGCTTCCCGCGTCAGCGAAGATGACGTGCCCACTAACTCCACGCCATCACCGTCAACTTCGATTGCGATGCTTTGCATCAGCAGGCTGAGCGTTAGTACGACCCGAATCCCGCTCTTCTTTCGAATTACGATTCCTTCGACACCGGCCAGCGCGCCTGCTCTGATTCGTACACGCTGACCCACTGTCAACAACGGATGCGGTTCAGCGCTATTCGGACGCAGGCCCGCCCGCAAAATTTCAACTTCGAATTCAGGCAGAGGAGTTGGTCGCGACTCCGTCCCTAATATCGAAACGACTCCCGGCACTTCGAGCACGCTCACCCGATGATGCAAATCGATGCGGACAAAAACGTATCCCGGAAACAGCGGAAGATCAACCGTCGCTTGCGTGCCGTCCTTCCACTTGTGCTCCGCGCGATAGATCGGGAGAAAGTGCTCAATCTGCCTCTCCTGCAGGTGCCGAGCTACTCTCTTCTCGTGCCGGCAGGTCGTATAGACCGCAAACCAGTTTTTCTCTAACCTCAAAGCCGGAATTGCGGCATTTTTGCGCATGGCTTCGCCATCCTCACTTGGTAGGGGCTTTTCAACAAACCCCTGCCGCGGAGCTAGAGCACTTGAACCCGAACCTGAGAACCGGCCTTCCCTTGCTTTTTTTTGCGTCCTGTCGAATAACACGCCGGTTTACTTTTGCTCAAATGCCGTATCTGGTCTTCTCTGTCTCTTCCTTAACAACCCGGAAGACACGGATGCTCTACCGGGCGCTTCCACGCCCATCGGCCTGATTGCAATTGGTGATCTTGCGGGCAACAAATACTGCAGAAGCTTCAATTTAGAGAACACTACGAGCGAAGTCGTCTGTTTTCTTCTATTCGGATAATGATCAGTGCTAAAACCCTTTTAGGCAGCCGATCCGTGTCGCCCCAGAGAACTTGAGGCCCCCTGTCAGGCGAAACAACCGGCTACAAAACTACAGACGCAAAATCTCGTCCAAGAGTTATCTGGACTCTGCAAAGACCGTAACAGCGCTTTTCACCACAACAACATCGTCCCAAGTGGTATCGAGGGTCGCCCGAATGAACCCCGTCAATGTCCTCAAACGCCCCATTCGACGCAACAAAGGAGCGTTCGCTCCCTTAAAGCTTCACAACCCCTTGCGCTGCTTCGTCATTCTGCTCACATTCGCCGGTCTGGCTGTTCCAATTCATCCACAAATCCAGGTAACCGTCGCACAATTGAGGCAGTTCCTGACCTCAAAACAGGGTGCAAAGGAGTCCGATACCGATCTTGCGGATCGGCTGAGTTCCGTGACCCTGTCGCAGCAATTGACCCCGGACACACTTTCCCACCTCATCTCCGAGACTGCCATCGGTCCGAAATCCGCTGAACAACTCCAACTGCTCGCATTCGTGTCAATCTTCAATTCACCTCCCCGCGCCGAACTGCCCGACATCCCCGCGCCCGATTCCGCCGCCCGGCAGAAAATGACGTCCGCCGCAGTGAACTATGTGAACACCTCGCTCAAGCTCCTTCCCGATTTTCTCGCCACGCGCACGACCTTGAGTTTCGACAACACGCTGGAGCCAACGGAACTGAAGCACGCCAGGCCAAAAGCCACGATGCACATCGTCCGCCGATCGCATCGCGAAATCGCATATCGCAACGGACGCGAAGTTGCCGACGCAGCTTTGACCGATTCGGGCCTCACTACATGGGGCGAATTCGGTCCCATCCTCAAAACCGTCCTCGGCGATTCCTTCATCGGCGACGTCGAATGGGCGCGATGGCAAACAAGCGAAACCGGCAATCCCCTCGCGGTTTTCCGCTTCGCCGTTCCCAAAGCCGCTTCTCACTACCTTGTCGATTTCTGCTGTTACCAGAAATCCAAAGACGATCCTGTTCAGTATCCCTTCCGCGAAAAGCCGGGATACCGCGGCGAACTTTATCTGGATCCCGCAACAGGCGCCATCGATCGCATTACGCTTCAGGCCGACCTTACCGATGCAGATCCTGTCACGAAATCGGAGATCGCCGTGCAGTACGGCCCCGTCGACATCGGCGGAAAGAATTACATCTGTCCGATTCGCGGCATAGCCGTCTCCGAAGTCCACAATCTCGTCATGGAATCGGTCGATCAAGTCGGACTTGAGAAGCACATCAACGTGGTCCGCTTCCTCAACTATCACAAGTTCGGGTCCACCACGCGTATAGTGCCCAATTGATAATGAAGACACGATGCCGTTTGACTGGACAGAGGGAGCGCTCGCGAAAGGCCTTCGCTGCTATTGCAATCAGGAGTTTTTTGACGCGCACGAACATTGGGAAGCCGTGTGGCTCAAATGCGATGAACCGGAGAAGACTTTCCTCCAGGCCCTGATCCAGATCACTGCGGCCTTCCACCATCTCCAGCGCGGCAATCCTGCAGGCACCGCATCTCTGCTGCGCGCAGCCCTGCGACGCCTGGAGGGTTTTCCCGCAGAGTACAGCGGCGTCGCAGTACCGGAACTCCGCACAAGCATTCGCACATGGCTCGAGGCCCTCCAGCCCAACAGCCGCCCACCCGAAATACCTTTCCCGAAGATCCGGTGAGCCTCTCGCCACAGGCCGGCTAACTCGAAATCAGCTTCCGTCTAATTTGAAATAAGGCCGTTCATTTCGGAACCGGTCTCTTCCTTGCATCGCGTCAGCATTATCGAGCGCTCTTGACATTTACGTGTACTATGCGTAATAGTACGCACGTGATTCCGTTCCGGGTTCAGTTCCGCGCAGGCCTCTCGCTCTTCGAGCAGGTTGTCTATGCCTCAAAGAAGGCCATGATTGCCGGACAACTACGCCCCGGCGACACATTTCCCTCTGTCAGGACGCTTAGCAGGGAACTCAAGATAAACCCCAACACGGCGGCGAAGATCGTGGCACACCTTGTCAATGAAGGATTGCTGGAGACACGACCCGGCGTAGGCACTGTAGTCGCCGCACTTCCCGATTCCACGCGCAAGGAGCGCACGCAGCTGCTCGGGCACGAGATCGAAGAAGTTGTCGTTGAGGCCAAGCGATTAGGAATTGCTCTGGACGAGATGCTCGATTCCATAGCAGACCACTGGAAACGCCTTACACGCGACGACATGGCTGGCAACAAGCCGAATGATGGAGGCCGCAGGGAACGATGAAACTCGCCATTCGCACAGAAAAGCTGTCACGCAGATTCGGGAAAACGGTAGCCGTTGACCGAATAGACCTTGCTGTGCCGGAAGGCGCTATTTACGCGCTGGTTGGCGCGAACGGCGCAGGAAAGACCACGTTCATCAAGATGCTGATGAACATCTTCAGGCCCAGTGACGGGCACGCGGAAGTTCTTGGAATGGATGCGGGGCGCGTGGCGGGCAAAGCTTTCACCCGCATCGGTTATGTGTCAGAGAACCAGGAAATGCCCGAATGGATGACGACTGGCGAGATGCTCTCCTATTACAGATCCTTCTACCCACAGTGGGATCCCGCGCTCGAGCAGCAACTGGTGCGCCAGTTCGATCTGCCGCTCAAGCGCAAGATCAAGCACCTGTCGCGCGGCATGCGGATGAAGGCCGCGTTTGCAAGCTCGCTCGCCTACCGGCCGTCTCTGATCGTGCTCGACGAACCATTCTCTGGTCTCGATCCGCTGGTGCGGGATGAACTGATCGAGGGCCTGCTCGACCGGGCCCCGGAAACCACCATCTTCCTCTCCAGCCACGACCTTGCCGAAATTGAGAGCTTTTCAAGCCACATCGGCTTTCTGCAAGAGGGCCGTCTGCTCTTCTCTGAAGAATTGTCGGTCCTGTCGGAACGCTTCAGAGAGGTCACGGTAACGCTGGAGCGTCCTTCAATACTCCCCGAAAACTGCCCGGCATCGTGGCTCCTGCCCGAGGTAGCCGATTGCGTCGTGCGCTTTGTGCACAGCAACTACAAGCAGCAGACGACCGAGCGTGAACTCGTCGAAATCTTTCCGTCGGCCCTTAATTTCTCGCTCGACCCCATGCCGCTCCGCTCCATTTTTCTGGCCATCGCCAAATCCGGTAGAAATCACGTTCAGTCGATTGCAAATGATGCCAAGGGGATCAAAGCATGAAACAGATCCTGCACATCTTCGTCAAAGACGCCCGCCACCAGTGGCTCGAAATTCTGATCTCTCTCGCGGTGACCCTGGCACTGGTGTTCGCATGTCCCTCCCGCTGGCACAGCGGAGCGATGTCGTATGCCGCTTCTGGCTCATTTTCGCCATTGTGGCTTTTGAGTAATTTGCCGGATTTCCTCGTTCTCATCGTTCCATTGAGTTGGTGGCTGCTGATCTCTCCCGTTATTCACGAGGAGAGACTTGTCGGAGATCGCCAGTTCTGGATTACCCGGCCCTACGAGTGGAAGAAACTGCTCGCGGCGAAGGTGCTGTTCCTGATCGCGTTTCTTTACGTCCCCCTATTATTGGCGCAGGGTGTAATGCTGGCGGAGGCGGGGTTTACGCCGTTTCCCTCTATCCGCGACCTTCTCTACGATTCGTTCCAACTCACGTGCATGCTTGTGCTCCCGTTGGTTGCTCTGGCTACAGTCACCAGGAACTTCGCACGCATGACCTTGGCCGTCTTGGGCGCGATAGTTTGTCTCATCGCGAGTGTGCTGCTGGCGTCAAACGCTCCTCCAGACAGGGTCGCCGTTTCCTATGGAGGCGAGATAGCTCTCTACATCGTTCTTTGTCTTTTCCTCTCTGTGGTCATCCTGCAATATGCGCGACGAAACGTGAAAGTCTCCTGGATCCTGTTGGCGCTTCTGGTCGTAGTATTCGGCGCGTTCAACATGGGCGGAACGCCCGACAATGCTCAAATGGACCGCAAGTATCCACCCGGACAACGGACAGTCGCTCTGGCGCAGTTCGCTTATCAGGGGAAAGAAGAGACCGGGCCGTCTGCCTTCGTGACGCAAAAACGGGACCGGGTGGGAATCTCAATCCCTATGCTCGTCTCCGGCGTGCCCGATGGTACAGTCACGATCCCCGATTTCCTGAAGGTCACGCTCCAGGCCCCGGGCGGTGCGCGCTGGACCTCCGTCTGGCAGTCCACCTCCATGGACAAGTTCTTTCCTGGAGAAAGGGTTGCTCTCGAACGATTCACGATGCCGCGAGCGGTCTATAACGACTTCATCGGCAAGCCACTCGGCGTGCAAATAACATTTGCTCTGACGCAGGCGCATGCCGGGAATCAGGAACGACTTACTCTCGGCCAGAATGACTTTGCCGTGTCGGGAGTAGGCATTTGTTCGCCGGTCACGGGCTTTGCCGATCGTCCGGACGAGATCGGACTCATCGCTTGTCGGGCCCCGCTGCGTCAGCCCGAACTGACGCTTGTCAACTCGGCGTGGTCCACTGTTTCGTGCAGTTGCACATCTCCGAGCCCGGACGACAGCGTGCAAACTGCAGCTTGGATTGGGTCGCTCGAAAGGGAGCCAGCCGAGTTGGGTATCGTTCCTGTCGCGATATCGCCTGTCAATTTCACAAATCAGTTTGTAATGGAATCCAATCGGCCTTCAAAAGTGCGGCATCTTTGCCCTGGAACTCCACTCATCTTCACCAGATACACATTGACGGCGCGTACCCAGTCAACATTGTGGATCAGCGGCTTTCAACTCCCTCGGCTGGATGCTGGTCAACTCACAGTAATCGACCATGATTAAACGCAAAACTTTGCGGATGAATGTTCGATCCGACACCTGCTCAACGATTGCTCGTTCCGAACAAGTCAAAGCCGCTGCCGCCTAATTGCGTCCTAAAGCCCTGAACCCAAACAGTCGATTGTCACCGTCCGCAGGTAATTTCCCGCCTTTGGCGCACAATGAAGTTTGAACTGAGAATGATTTGCGGGTAAATCTAATCATAAGAGGATTTTGCAGCCGGCGCCTACCTATCACCTCTTTAGAAAGATGATTCTATAGCCAGGATCCGTATGGGGGTACCTATTCGATTGGAACCTGGCAGTTCAGCTGACATCTCAGTCGGCGTTATTCACGACGCACTCGTGGATCGCAGCGAGCGGCGCATTGGGCCAGCGGCTCTTGACCAGGTCATCCTCTGAAAGTTCGTGCAGCTTGAAATCGATCTGCCCGTCAGCCTGAATCTGGCCCTGAAGAAACCCGTAAATATGCGTCTTGGCACCCTTGCCTGCAGTCTTGGGCAGCGCATAGCGATGCGCTCCCGCCGTTCCAATAATCACTCCAGGCACAACGCGGTTGGAGTGCTGTTTCCAGTACGGAGTATCGAAGATATTCGGAGAATAGTAATGCGAATGGCTTGCAATCAGGTAGACATGCTTCCCCGCGGACTGGGCGTCGTAGAACCAGGTGTACACCAGCTCGCCGGTGCGGTCGCCAAGTTCCCAATCGTCCATTGCATGTTCAGACCCCGTTGAGTGAGGAAGCGCCTCGTGCATCCCCGCCACAATCGCGCGGATCCCCGATCCCTCCGCAAGATCGCGATCCAGCACCCCACGCAGCCACTTCAGTTGCGCATCCGAAAACTCGTCCTTGGTCGAGTTATCGAGCGTGATGAAATCCACGCCTTTATGCGTCCAGTGGTACCACGGCCCCACCGGTCCCGCGTCGGCGCCATCGGCCTTCCGCTGTTCGGCAATCTCCGGCCGATCCAGGAATGTCGCAAATTTCGCGATATAGCCATCCCGCGTCATCGGGGGCACCGCCTCGTGGTTCCCCCGCCCCAGAAACACAGGAAACGTTCCGAACGATGTCA
>Ga0210386_10001099_pt1 | contig 24306 bp, 24 predicted proteins | sample IncBWH32OmetaG_FD_160091 | JGI IMG/M metagenome (GOLD analysis project Ga0210386, IMG submission 160091) | Forest soil microbial communities from Barre Woods Harvard Forest LTER site, Petersham, Massachusetts, United States - Inc-BW-H-32-O ...
TCATTTCACCGGGGTTTCGATCCGCCCCGGACGACCGGCTGTCTTCGGCACATGCCGCAACAAACTTGTATTCGGACTCCCTGGGAATCCTGTTTCCACCATGGTGACGTTCGAGCTCTTCGTGCTTCCCGCGATCGACGTTTTGAATGGTGGGGTACCACGTCCATTGCCCGTCTTTCGAGCGAAGCTTGCTACCCAAGTGCGCGAAAAAGGTCCCGTAACTCATTTCCTGCCTGCGCGGATCGAGTGGGAAGGTAGGGAAGCGCGCGTAACGCAGCTCCCCTGGCAAGGCTCAGGGGATATCGTGGCGCTCGCATTGGCAAATGGTTTCCTGATTGTTTCGCCCGACCGGCCCGAAATCGACCCCGGCGAATGGGTGGATGTGATCCCCCGACGCGGCGCGGTGTAGCTCCTCAGCAATTCTCTGTTAATTCCTCCGGCGTACCGGGTATTTTGCCTAGATCCCCCTTTGCTAATATTTAGCCATGAAAAACTCTGTCCGCACTCGTTGCTGCATTGCTGGTGGAGGTCCCGCGGGGATGATGCTGGGCTACCTGCTTGCCAGAGCCAGCGTCGATGTATACATAATCGAAAAACATAAAGATTTTCTGCGAGATTTCCGCGGCGACACAATGCATCCCTCAACTCTCGAATTAATGCATGAGCTTGGGCTCCTGGATGAGTTTCTAAAACTTCCACATCAAGAAATACTTCAATTGTCAGGCCAGGTAGGCTCCGAGACTGTGACCATAGCCGACTTCACTCATCTTTCCACGCATTGCCAATTCCTGGCCCTTATGCCGCAGTGGGTTTTCTTGAATTTTCTGGCAAACAAAGGCAAAGCATATCCGCAGTTTCACCTGCTCATGAACGCGGAAGTCGTCGATATCATCCAGCAATGCGGGAAAGTTATCGGGGCGAAGGCAAAGACGCAAGATGGCGAACTGGAAATACTGGCGGATCTCACGATCGGCGCCGACGGCCGCCGCTCCGTGGTTCGTGAACGCGCACTTCTCCGAATTCATGACCTCGGCGCTCCCGTGGATGTCATGTGGATGCGCATCAGCCGATCACCCTCGGACCCGGCGGAAACATTCGGACACGTGGAGCCAGGAAAAATTTTAGTGATGATCGACCGGGATAAATATTGGCAATGCGCCTTTGTCATACCCAAAGGCAGCGCCGACGAATTGCGTAAGAAAGGGATCGAAAACTTCCAGCAGGAAATAGGAAAGCTCAGTCCTTTCCTGGAAGATCGTGTGAAAGAGCTGAAAGATTGGGATGACGTTTCGCTGCTTTCTGTTTCGGTGGACAGGTTGGTGCATTGGTCAAAGCCGGGACTCCTGTGTATTGGGGACTCAGCGCATGCCATGGCACCCGTCGGCGGTGTTGGAATCAATCTGGCGATTCAAGATGCTGTTGCGGCAGCAAACATTCTTGAACCGAAACTTCAGCTTGGCTGTCCCTCGCCGGAGGAACTCGTTATGGTCCAGCGGAGGCGCGAATTTCCTACCCGCGCCACGCAAAAGATACAGACCTTCGTTCATATGCATGTGCTCAATCGTGTCTTGAACCGAAATAAACCAATCTCTCTGCCGTGGCCGCTTAAGCTTTTGCGCCGTTGGCGTTTCCTTCGCAGAATTCCCGCGCGCGTTGTCGGGGTGGGATTTCGTCCGGAGCATATTCAAATACCGTCTCTGCGAAAGGCATAGTAAAGTTGGGCTATGCCAAAACTGACACACTTTCGCAAGCGCGGTGAAGTGGCGATGGTAGATGTGACCTCCAAAGAGGTCACCGAGAGAACCGCAGTGGCTCGTGGCTTTGTGCGTATGTCGCCGTCGGTAATGCGTGCGCTTCGTGCCCAGAAGGTGCCCAAGGGAAATCCTCTGGAAATTGCTCGAATTGCTGGAATTGCGGCCGCCAAGCGAACCTCGGACTGGATACCTCTTTGTCACCCCATACCCTTGACGCACATTGATGTGACTGCACGCCTATGCAAGAATGGCGTTGAGCTCGAATCGCGAGCTACAACCGCGGGGCGCACCGGAGTTGAAATGGAAGCGCTGGTCGCAGTATCGGCCGCAGCGCTCACGGTCTATGACATGTGCAAGGCCCTCGACAAGGGGATGGAAATCACGGATATCGTTTTGCTCGAAAAAATCGGCGGCAAGAGCGGCCACTATCTACGCAAGAAGAAGTAACGTTTCTCGGTAATTTTTCTCAATGAATGCCACACCCCAAGACGTGCAAGTCTTAATTGTCGATGACAATCCAGTCATCCGCGATCTCATTACACGTGGGATGGAAGCGCATTGCGCCGTGACGGAATCCATCGATGGAGCGGACGCATTACTAAAATCCGTGGATAATCCTCCGGACCTGATTATTTCAGATTTCCGCATGCCGGGCCTGGACGGCCGCCAACTCTACGAAAAGTTGCGCAGCCGCGACCGCACGCGAAATATCCCTTTTGTGTTCATCGCCAGCCGCGGCGACATCGAAGAAAAATTGCGTCCTTCTGTCGGCGGCGGCGTAGAGGATTTTATTGCCAAGCCATTTTTTATTGCTGACCTCGTGCGCCAGGTGAAGAAAATTGTGGATCGCCTGCACCTCGAAAAAATGCAGCGGCGCGCGTCTCGTCCCGGAGTCATTCAAGGACGGCTCGAGGAAATGAGCGTCACCGAACTGATGCAATCGCTCGAGATGGGCCAGAAAACGTGCCGGCTGACGCTGAAGCATGCCGATCAAAAATCTGAACTTTATTTCGTCACGGGACAGTGCAAACACGCTTTATCGGGAGCCACGGTAGGCGATACGGTCGTGTATCAGGCAATCGGCTGGCTCGACGGCGAATTTGAAATTGAATTCAATGCCATCTCTGACCGTGAGACCACGACCCTCTCCACCACAGGCTTGCTGATGGAAGCCATGCGCCTGATGGACGAAGCCAACGAAAGCGTGCAGAGTTAGGCCTTTAGTGGCGCGGGCTTCAGCCTGCGGGGCTTGTTCCTTGCAAGGCCTAAATTCCGCAGGCTGAAGCCCGCGCCACTAAAGGCCAACCCAAATATTCCAACTAAGGTATCCTGCTCTTCATGCGCGTAGCCATCCTCACCATCAGCGATTCCGTCTCACGAGGCACGCACAAAGATGCCTCAGGTCCCGACTTGCGCGCACGATGCGCACACTTGAATTGGGAAGTTGAGTCGATGGAAGTCTTTCCTGATGACCCTGCAGCGATTCTTGACCGCCTCATTGCTCTGGCAGACACCGGTGCGGCGGATTTAATTTTAACCACAGGCGGCACGGGAATCGGCCCTCGCGACTCCACGCCCGAAGCCACGACGCAAGCTTGCCACAAACTCTTGCCCGGAATTGCTGAACTGATGCGCGAGGAAGGCCGAAAAAAGACGCCCCGAGCCGTGCTATCTCGCGCAGTCGCAGGCGTTCGCGGCCGCACGATCATCGTGAATCTGCCCGGCAGCCCGCGCGGCGCGGTGGAATCGTTCGACGCAATCGCAGATTTGCTGCCGCATGCGTTGCAAGTCCTGGGCGGCGCTCGCCACGATTAGCTTTTCCAAATCACCCGAACCAACACAAGAATGGAAGCTCACCACTGTAGCCCGCTTCTCATGCCCTGAGAGAATGCGAAGGGAAAGCGGCAAGGGCTTAGCCCGAATTTTTCACAACGCGTTTTAGATTGCCGGGTATTTCCATGAATGACTTCCTATTTTACTTGCGGCGAAGTTGTAGGGGCACGGCATACCGTGCCCCTACGGCATTTGCGCCGAACGATCCTCTAAACTCCGGCATCTGGCACTTCGCATTCTCTAAAGGCAAGAGAGGCGATCCACAGAATTGCCTAATTACATTTCAGGTACTAATCAGGGAACAAGGTTGACGTTCGCTTCAGCCTCGTCAACAATGCTTGAACCATGAAAATGACATCTTCGGGCAAACTCGCGAATAAGCGGCTGGCCGTGCTCGGCGCCGGAAAGATTGGCGGGATTTTGCTCCGCGCATTTCTCGAACAGAAATTGGTACAGCCGAAGCGCGTTCACGCCACGGTGCGCCATGCGGATAAAGCGCGTTCGCTCGCGAAACAACTGGGCATTCAAGCTTCCACCGATAATCGCGCTGCGATCCGGGACGCGGATATTATTTTGCTCGCCGTGAAGCCTCAGGTAGTGAAGGAAGTTCTGGAAGAAATCAAACCGGAAATGAAGCCGGGGAAGATGATTGTCTCGGTCGTTGCGTCAGTCACGACGCAGCTCATGGAAAAACAATTGGGCATGGATTTGCCCGTGATTCGAGCCATGCCCAACACACCTTGCGCAATCGGATGCGGCATGACGGGCATCGCCAAGGGCGTGCATGCCGGCAAAGAGCATCTGGAAATAGCTCAATCCATGTTTGAAGCCGTTGGCCGCGTCGTAAACGTGGATGAAAAACTGATCGACGCAGTGACCGGGCTTTCCGCCAGCGGCACGGCATTCATTTACATTATTCTCGAATCGCTTGCTGAAGGCGGCGTAAAGGTTGGGTTGCCGCGCGATGTGGCCACACTGCTCGCGGCGCAAACCATGATGGGCGCATCGCGAATGGTTCTCGACACCGGCGATCATCCCGCATTGCTGAAAGATGCGGTCACGACTCCCGCGGGATCCACGGTCGATGGCATTCTTGAATTGGAAGATGGGAAATTGCGTGTAACACTCATCAAGGCCGTCATGAAGGCCACGCAGCGCGCGAAAGAATTAATCGTTGAATCTTAGTCTTAAGAGTCTATGTGCTTTTGCTCAGTTTTGTAGCGCCCGCCTTCAGGCGGGCGCTACATGAACCGAATATGAGTCCTCACACAGGCTCTTCAGGCCTTGTCACGGAGAATTACGGAACTAAAAATTTGGATGGCAAATTAAACGGAGGATATAAACATGGTACGCAAAGCATCGGCAGTCTGGAACGGTTCGCTCAAGGAAGGAAAGGGAACAATCTCCACGGACAGCAAAGTATTGTCGAATGCGCAATACTCTTTCTCGACGCGATTCGAGAACGGCATTGGCACGAATCCTGAAGAATTGATTGCGGCGGCGCACGCTGGTTGCTTCAGCATGGCTCTTTCCGGACAGCTCGGCAACGCGGGCATGACGGCGGATTCGATTGAGACCACCGCCAACGTCACGCTCGAAAAAACGGATGCAGGCTTCACAATCACCAAGGTTCATCTCGACGTGACGGCAAAAATTCCAGGCGCGGATCCCGCCGCGTTTGAGACGGCAGCCCAGAACGCCAAGGCCGGATGCCCGATTTCCCGCTTGCTCAAGGCCGATATTACGATGACAGCCAAGCTGGCGGGAACAGCAGCCAGCGCCTAGCCCAAAGTTACGTGGCATAGGCTTCAGCCTGTGCGGGTTTAGTTCTTGCAAGGCCTAACCCCGGCACAGGCTGAAGAGTATGTGTGAGAACTGCAGATTCATTACGCGTCGTGGCTTTAGCCACGATATAAGTTCTGCAAAATGAGTGCGGCTTTACAGGCTGCGGGAGAAAAGGCCTTGTTCTGTCATTCTGAGCGAAGCGAAGAATCTCTCTTCGATTTAAGTATAGGAAAAGAAACAAGGAGAGATTCTTCGCTTCGCTCAGAATGACAGAGTATTGGGTTTTTCCTTAACATGGTTGGCCGCTGAAGTTCCAATTTTGCAGTTCACACAAAGACTCTGAAGCCTATGCCACTTCACGTACTTAAATGACCTTACATGACAAATACGGACTGGTTGCTGAAGTTGTATTGGAAAAGTTTCTAGCCTGGCGGGAAGGAATTCTTTCATGGCGCCGGCCAAACCGGCGCCATGAAACTTCAACAAAAAACGAACCCTACGTAAGATGGAAAGAAAACCACCGTCCCAGCGTAATAATACTCAGCCACAAAATCACTGAAAACGTCCCGTAAATGCGCGCGCTGAGCGGCGCCACCTGCGCGTTATTCCAGGATCCCACTTGCTTGTAAACCGTGGTATGAAATATCAGCGCATTGATCCCTGCGGCCACGATGGCAAACATCTTGAACCAGAAAAATGAATTCAGTGCGGATCGCGTCGCTTCCGCGGAAAACATTAGCACGCCGGTAATAAACTGCACCGAAAACCCCGCGATCACCCAGGGCAATATCCACTTCGCCAGCTTTTCAACCGGCTCGTCCTTCATCGGCCCCATTCCAAAAAGCCGCAGGTCCAGCAGGAAGGCGGCCGTGACCAGCGACACGATTCCAAAGACGTGCAGAGTTTCGATCACGGGGAATAAATAGAGCGACTCCCGCATTTCATGGCCGAATGGAGTTTGATCCAGCCACTGGCAAAAATGAAATACCCATGTTGGCAACCACCCTGGCATTTCCGCACCCCTTGAAATTTGGTATGCCCAAGCTCTCAATTCAACTTAGCGCAACATGACAGTGCAGTGCGAATTTCCTTCGCTAAAAGGGAATACCCCTGCGATTTATCAGTTTGTTAGAGTCAGGCGTAGCCCGTCAGGTTACACCAAGTTGAATACTTTGTCACACCTGCGCCGGGTGGAAAATGAAACTCAAAAATTAAAAACCCAGGACAACTCCGCCAACAACTTGAAACGATTTTTGATTGGTGGAAAAAAATTCCGAAACAATCACGTCGGCGCCGCCGCGTATAGCCACATGTGGGTTCAGGTAATAATCCATACCACCGCCGCCCAACCCGGCCACCGAACTATTGCTCCCCAAGGAGCCTGCCGTCTGGCTGAAGCGGTAGTGGTCTATCCCCACCAGCAAGTGCACCCAGGGTTCGTAGCGGCTGTGCGTGCGATAGGCAACACGCGGCCCGGCACCCGCAAAAATCGATTTTGCGGTAAGGTTCGGCGGCGCGGAAGACTGCCCCGTATTTCCGGACAATCCCGCGCCCAGTTGAGCCTCAATCGCAAACCATCGATCGAAAAAATGTGCCGCGCTGATATTCAGGCCATTCGTATTAAATGGACTGCCCAGCAAATGATCACTGTTATATTGATACCCCACGGCAACGTTCCATTTGTTTTCTTCATGCGCTCCAGTGGAAAAATAGCCGGGTGCGGACCCCACTCCCGCAGGCCCTTGCGCCGCAGCCGAACTCGATAAGAGCAGAAAAATACCCGCAAGAAAAATAACCACACGCATTACAAAGCCTCCCTAAGACATTTTTAATGCCATCTTCCATTGGCTTAATTCATTGTAGCCGCCGCTATTTCACGAAACACACCGATTGCGAATCCATATGCCTAACTTCATACGGAGTTAACCTTCTCGCCTCATTTTTGATTTGCCTCTAAAGTTTCAGGAACGAATCCCAATAAGAAAAATGCGTCAGCGGGTTTCCGTGGGGGCCTCTCCGTCCCGTTCTTTGGGACGGAGAGGGCGACTTGCTTTCCTCCACACAGTTCAAGGCAGAACTAAATTTATTCCCACGCGAAAGGAAAGGTTTTCTGCGGCGTAGCAAAATTTGGCGCGTGAGATTAGAATAGCGTTCGGCATGGAAAATCCCAGATTCGTTCACCTGCATCTGCACACAGACTATAGCTTGCTGGATGGAGCTTGCGACCTCGAAGAGGTCGTGGATGAGGCGGCGCGGCGCAAGATGCCGGCGGTAGCCGTTACCGATCACGGCAACTTGTTCGCTGCGGAATCGTTTTATCAGACGGCGAAGACGCGCGGGGTGAAGCCGATCATTGGCTGCGAAGTGTATGTGGCCAAGGGCAGCCGGCACGATCGCGGAGAGAACTCGCACCGCGATGCGGCGAACGGGCATGCGAATCCAGCGGCCGAGCCAGGGCAGCGCGGCAACAATCACCTTGTGCTGCTGTGCGAAAACGCCGAAGGCTACAAGAATTTAGTAAAACTTGTCTCCGCGGGATTCCTCGAAGGTTTTTATTACAAGCCGCGAATCGATTACGATTTACTGGCGCAGCACAGCAAGGGGCTCATCGCGCTTTCCGCGTGCCTGCGCGGAGCCGTGACCGAAAATCTGGTGGAAGAGCGTCCCGAGCAGGCGCGCGAAGCGGCTTACAAGCTGCGCGATATTTTCGGAAAAGGAAATTTTTTCCTCGAAATTCAGGACCAGGGACTGGAAATTGAGAAGCGTGTGAATCCGAAAATCGCGGAGCTTTCGCGTGAAACCGGCATCCCGCTCGTGGCCACAAACGATTGCCACTACTTAAAGCATTCCGATGCGCACGCGCAGGAAGTTTTGCTCTGCATTCAGACGGGCAAGACGATGAACGACACGCATCGCATGAAATTTCCCACCGACCAGTTTTTCTTCAAGACCGCGGAAGAAATGGCCCAGGTCTTTAAGGAAATTCCCGATGCGCTGGAGCGCACGGTGGCGATTGCCGAGCGCTGCAGCGTAAAAATTGACGCGGTGCAAAATTCCTTCCCGGACTTCCAGGTTCCCGAAGGCCACACAGTCGATACGTATTTCGAGGCGGTTTCTCGCGAAGGGTTCGTTTCGCGTGTGCCAATCCTGGAAGCGCGCGCGAAGGCCGGGATGCTGCGGAAAACGATGGCCGAATACGAAACGCGCCTCAGCAACGAAATACGCATGATTCAGAAGATGCGCTACGCCGGATATTTCCTGATCGTGTGGGATTTTATCCGCCACGCGCGCGCGCAGGGAATTCCCGTGGGACCGGGACGCGGTTCCGCCGCGGGCAGCCTCGTGAGTTATGCGCTGCAAATCACGGACGTCGATCCCTTGCAATACGATTTGCTGTTCGAGCGCTTCCTCAATCCTGAGCGCGTGTCCATGCCTGATATCGATATCGACTTCTGCATGAGGCGGCGCGGCGAAGTGATCGAATACGTTACGGGAAAATACGGGCGATCGAACGTGGCGCAAATCATCACGTTTGGAACGATGGCGGCGAAAGCGGCGATCAAGGATGTGGGCCGCGCCATGGATTTGCCCTACGGCGAAGTGGACCGCATCGCGAAGCTCGTCCCCGCGCAGCTCAATATCACGCTCGATGAAGCGCTCAAGCAGGCGCCGCAACTGAAAGCGCTGATCGATGGCGACGCTCGCTATACGGACCTGATGGAAGTGGCCAAGCGCCTGGAAGGCCTTGCGCGGCACGCTTCCACGCATGCTGCGGGCGTGGTGATCTCGCCTGAGCCGCTCACGAACCTTGTCCCTTTATACAAGTCCAATAGGGATGAAATCACGACGCAATATGATATGAAGGGCCTTGAGCATATCGGCCTGCTCAAAATGGATTTCCTCGGTCTGACGACGCTCACCGTGCTGGACGACACCGTGCACATGATCGAGCAAAATCGCAACCAACATGTCGACCTGAGCACTTTGCCGCTCGATGATACAGATACGTACAAGCTTTTTGCGCGTGGCGAAACGACCGCGATTTTTCAGTTTGAGTCGCACGGCATGCGCGACATTCTGCGCCGCTACCAGCCGACGCGGCTAGAAGACCTCACCGCGCTGAACGCGCTCTACCGCCCCGGCCCGATTCAGGGCGGAATGATCGACGATTTCATCAACCGCAAGCACGGTAAGAAAAAAGTCACGTACGATTTGGCGGAGCTGAAAGAAATATTGGAAGAAACCTACGGCGTGATTCTGTACCAGGAACAGGTCATGCAGATTGCCCACAAGCTGCCGGGGTTCTCCCTCGGTGAAGCGGACATCCTGCGCCGCGCCATGGGCAAAAAGAATCATGCGGAGATGGCCGCGCAGAAGCAGAAATTCGTGGCGGGCTCTGTCGCGCGAAAATTTTCCGAGAAAAAGGCCGAGAAGATTTTCGACCTTATGGCGGAATTCGCCGGCTACGGTTTCAATAAATCGCACTCCTGCGCCTATGCGTTGCTCGCCTATCAAACGGCATACCTGAAGACACATTTCCCGGTTGAGTTCATGGCCGCGCTGCTCACGTCGGAAACAGGCAACACCGAAAAAGTCGTTAAATATATTAACGAATCGCGAGGTATGGGCATCACGGTGCTGCCGCCCGACGTGAATTCGAGCGATCTCGACTTCACGCCGGTGGGCGAAGCGATTCGATTCGGCCTGCGCGCCATCAAGAACGTCGGAGAAAATACGGTCAAAGGGATTCTGGAAGCGCGTGCGCAGCTTGGCAAGTTCACTTCGATCTATCAATTCTGCGATCACATTGACACAAAGCTGCTGAATAAACGCGTTCTGGAGAGCCTGATCAAATCGGGCGCAATGGATTCGCTCGGCGCGCGGCGCTCGCAGATGTTTGCGGCCATTGACCGAGCCATAGAAGCAGCGCAGCGGCGCCAGCGCGAAAAAAATAGCGCCCAGCATGGTTTGTTTGGCGGCGTTTCGGCTGTCGCTGAGCCAGTCGATGAGCCGTTGCCTAATATCGAGGAATGGCCGGAGCACGAAATTCTGGCTTCGGAGTTCGCCACAGTCGGGTTTTATATTTCAGGACATCCGCTCTCAAAATTTGCTTCAAGGCTCAAAGAATTGAATGCTCTGGAGCTCGCCACGGTTGAGGGACGAAGAAACGGCGAGGAGATTACCGTCGCGGGCATCGTGATCGCCATGCGCAGCATGCGTTCGCGCAAAGGCGATCGCTGGGGAATTCTTACGTTGCAGGACATGACTGGAGTGCTCGAGGTTCTCGCGTTTCCGGAATCGTTTGGGCGGCTCGAACCCTTATTTAAGAGCAATGCGCCATTGGTGTTGAAAGGGCGCGTGAACGTCGAAGAAGCGGGGACGCGCCTCGCGGTGACCGAAGCGCGCAAGCTGGAAGATATGGGGCAGCGTCTTCCTGCTGTGATGCGCGTGAAAGTAAATCTCGGGACAGTTGACGCCAGCGTGCTCGATGAGCTGAAGGAATTATTTGTGAACAGGCCGGGCTCATGTGCGGTGGCGTTTGACATTATTTCTCCCGAGGGGGCGGTGGCAACGCTGCGAGCCGATCAGCGCGTGAAGGCGGACCAGGAATTGGTGAAGGAAGTGTGCCGTTTGTGTGGTGATAGCTCGGTGCAACTCGAAGCGCGTACGTAAATGTTCTGTAGCGCGCCTCTTAAGAGGCGGGGGTTTAGGCCAAGCGCTACTCTATATTTGAAGTGTGGGCATCGAGCATAGGGTTAAAGAAGTGCCGACGCGCGGACTGTGCGCTGGGCCGTGAAGATCGCACTTGGAATTCATCTAAACCCTCGCCACTAAAGAGGCGAGCTACAAAAAACTGGCTACAAAAGGCAATTCCTCGTAGAGTCTCAAATGCGCGTTTATCAGTAAGAAGGATTCGCTCGCTACTTAAAACCTATGGCTCAAGACCCACGCAAGAACGATATCGAAAAGCTGGAGAGGGAATTAACCGACCTCGAGCGCATCTCGAAACCGGATGCTCCTTCCGCGGACCTGACTCGCCTGCGAAACGAAGTGGCGCAACTACGGCACGACTTTTACGAAAATATGAGTGCATGGCAACGAACCCTCCTGGCGCGCCATCCGCAGCGTCCTTACATGATGGATTACGTTCGCCTCCTGTTTGAAGATTTTCAGGAGTTGCATGGCGACCGCGCGTATGGTGACGACCCGGCCATGGTCACCGGGTTCGCAAAGTTTAACGGACGTCCCGTCGTACTTGTTGGCCAGCAAAAGGGACGCGACACGAAGCAGCGCGTGGCTCAAAATTTTGGTCAGGCCAAGCCCGAGGGTTATCGAAAGGCGCTGCGCGTGATGCAACTTGCCGCAAAATTCGGGCGGCCGATTTTCACTTTTGTTGACACGCCGGGCGCGTATCCGGGCATTGATGCCGAGGAACGCGGCCAGGCGGAAGCCATCGCGCGCAATTTGCGCGAAATGGCTCGCCTGCCTGTGCCAATTGTGGTGACGATCACGGGAGAGGGCGGCTCGGGCGGAGCGCTGGCCATTGCGGTGGGTGATCGCGTGAACATGCTCGAAAATTCCGTGTATTCGGTGATTTCTCCGGAAGGCTGCGCATCGATCCTTTGGCGCGATTCAACGAAAGCGGAAGTTGCCGCGGAAGCGCTGAAGATCACAGCGCCGCATCTCAAAGAATTCGGAATTATCGACGAAATTGTGCCCGAGCCGGAAGGAGGAGCGCACACCGATGTGAAGGCTTCCGCCTCGTTCCTGGGCAAGGTGCTTGACCGCTCGCTTCGCGATCTTGCCCGATTGCCAATCCCCGAGCTGCTCGATCAGCGTTACGAAAAATTCCGCCGCATGGGACAGTTTTTCGAGACTGCTCGAAGCTAGCCGCTTTTGGATTTACATGGAATGAAATCGCCTGCCGGAATTCTGTTTATCTCAGCACAAACATCTATTTACGCGTCCAAAGTACCATTGCCGGATTCGCACCACTTTGCAGCATCCCCGTTGTTGCCCACGCCGTATCGCCTTACTCTGATGAGACGGAGACAGGCCTTTCATGTTAAAGAACACGGGAACGCAAGTAACGGAACAGGGTGCGACGAGTAATGGGAGCACGCAGGTGTTTCGCCCTTATGAACGACTGGTTACAATCAAGGTTCTTGGGAAATCTTTTGATGTCCCGGAAAAAAACACCATTCTGCGGGCCTTTCAATACATCAGCCCGGAGACGATTCCGTACGGAAGATTTTGCTGGAATCAGGACTGCCAATACTGCCGCGTCGTTGGCAAGTTGCCCGACGAGGATCAGCCCCACGAACTGCTCAGCTGCAAATTCATGGTGAGCGCGGGCATGGAAATCAGCGAGATCAGCCCTGAACTGAAGTATTGCCTGCAAAACAAGTTAGGCAAAAAGTAGTTTCTGTCGGGAGCGCGCCCTGCGTTCCCGAGCGCCCAACTGAAAGTGTCCCCGCCACACGAATCTCTGCAAGCAGATCCAAAGCTCTTCCTAATCCGCAACTTTTTCCGTGCGCCGGTGTTTGTCTTCCTAAGCTCGATTTTCGAGTTTGCTCAATGGCTTGGCCCAGTTCCACCCCTGGAGACTGAGGGCTTTTGCATTGAGTAAGGGAAGGCGCGCCGTCCCCGATTACGGCGCGCCTCTCCGTTTTCAGAAGAATCCTCGTTTCCTGTACCTCTTCCACTATTTGCTGTAGGATGTTCCTGTGTATGGAAAAATTCATGACTTATCTTCCTTGCGACGGATGCGGCCTTCCCGCTTCTCCTGAACATATCGCCGAACGCGTGCAACGTCTCGAACAATCAACGAAATTTCGGCCCGTTCACATCGGCACTTTATTCATTGCTCTGGCGCCTGCTGCCAAGGCTGCGGACGAGTTTTATGCGCCTGCCCGGGCGAAAGAATTCTTCAACCCTTTTCTGGAAGCGTTGGAAATTTCTCCCGCCGATGAAAAATCCGCACCGGAAGATGACCCTCGAGCGACCGATCTGGCCAAGCTTGCCGAATTTCAGAGGCGAGGTTATTTCCTGGCCTATCTTTCGGAATGCCCACTTCCGGAGAATAAAGAAACTCCCGGACAGACTATCGACCGTCTCGGCTCCACAATGGTTCGGCGAATCAAATTTAATTACCGTCCAAAGCACATTGCCCCTTTGGGGCAAGAGCTTTCCCCGCTGGTCGAAATGCTAAGTAGACAAGGCGTTGGCCCCCTATTGACGGCCAGTGGCGGCCACGCGCTGCCACTCCCGGGTACAGGTCCGCAGGAATGGCTGCAACTGTTCCGAAGGTCGGTAACGGCTGGGGCACTCTAGGCGAATCATCGTGCGATTATGATAGTATTTGATTTAAGCTTGTCGGGCAGTACCTTGAGCAGGGGGAATCCGTGAAAACCAAAGCGAAATTCGGCATCGGGGTAGCGATTATTCTGGTCACTCTTTCGTGCCTGGCCTACGTGGGCGCGCAACAGAGCAAGACTTACTATCATACGATTTCGGAAATCCCGACCTTGAACGGGCCCGCACTGCATCAGCGCCTTCGCGTCGGCGGCGATGTAAAAAATGGCTCCATTCAGCATTATTCCGGCCGTGTGGAATTCGTTCTGGTTGAGCAGGGAAAAACCTTGCCCGTGAGTTATGTAGGCACCGATCCGCTGCCGGACACGTTTAAAGATGGAGCGCAATGCCTGGTCGAAGGCAAGATGCAGCCCAATGGACAATTTGTAGCTGAGACTGTTCAGGCAAAATGTGCGTCTAAATATGAGGCCGCTCCGGGCGGCCAGTCGCAGCCGGGTAGCACCAGTGATAGTTCATATCCTAACGGCAAGAGTTAGGTCGCTACTCAACTTTAAAATTTATACGCAGCAGTAGTGGATACTGATTGGGAATGATTCCGCACGATGACGGCGATCAGCCCGGAATCGAGGTCTTACATTGGATCTGTTTGGCGCATATTCATTACTTCTGGCCTTTGCCTTCGCGGTGTACGCGATTTTCGGCGGCATCGCCGCGATCATTACCCGGCGGCCACTGTTAATCAAGTCCGCGCGAAATGCGGGTTTCGCGGTCTGCGTCCTCATATGGATTGGAACTTGCAGCCTGTGGTATCTGTTTTTCACCAACAATTATTCACTCGCGTATGTCGCGGCGCACAGTAACCGCACGCTTTCTCCCTATTACAAATTTTCCGCATTGTGGTCCGGACAGGAAGGCTCGCTGCTGTTCTGGAGTTTCCTGCTTTCGATTTACGTCTTTTCCGCACTGTTTACGTATCGCGGAAAGCATCCTGAACTGATGCCATATGTTGGCGTGGTCATGGCCGGCGTTCAGATTTTCTTTCTGACCATGAATAATTTTGTCGCGAGCCCCTACGGCGTGTTCGTGGGCCCCGGCGCGGGAGGCATTCTGCATCTGGCGACGCGCGCGGACGGAAGCGGCCTCAACCCGCTCTTGCAATATCCTGAAATGGCGATTCATCCGCCGACTTTGTATTCCGGTTATACGGGCTTCACCATTCCATTTGCATTTGCGCTGGCCGCGCTGCTGGGGCGATACCCGGGAGAGAAGTGGATTCACCTGACGCGCCGCTGGACCATGATTGCATGGGCGTTTCAGTCCGCGGGCATTCTGCTCGGAGCGCACTGGGCCTATGCGGTGCTCGGCTGGGGCGGTTACTGGGGATGGGATCCGGTTGAAAACGCTTCGCTGATGCCGTGGCTTACGGGAACGGCGTTTTTGCATTCGGTGATCATGCAGGAAAAGCGCGGCATGATGCGCGTGTGGAACGTGTGGCTCGTCTTCCTCACGTTCATGTTATGCATTTTGGGGACGTCGCTGACGCGCAGCGGCGCTGTGAATTCCGTTCACGCGTTCGCGGAATCGAATATTGGCCACTGGTTCTGGGGTTTTCTGCTGCTGATTGTTTTCGTGTGCCTCGCGGCTTATTTTAAGAATCGCGATTACTTGCGCAGCGACAATCAACTCGATTCCATGCTGTCGCGCGAGTCCAGCTTCCTGTTCAACAATCTGATTCTGCTGGTTGCCTGCGTTGCGGTGCTGGCCGGCACTTTGTTCCCGGTGCTTTCAGAAGCGGTGCGAGGCTCGAAGATTAGCGTTGGCCCGCCATTTTTCAATCGCGTGAATATTCCCATCGCCATGTTTCTGCTGTTCCTGACGGGCGTCGGTCCGCTGCTCGCGTGGAGAAAAACATCGGTCGAAAGTCTGCGCAAAAATTTCGGCTATCCGCTGATTGGTGGATTCATAGCCGCGGCGATTGGAGTTGCTCTGGGCTTGCGTGAATTTTATGTCACGCTGTGCCTGCTGCTTGGTGTGTTCGTTACGTTGACGATTCTTGCGGAATTTTATCGCGGCGCGCGCGTGATTTCCGCTCGCACCGGCTCTAATATTTTCTCTTCCGTGTCGCAGCTGACCATGCGCAACACACGCCGCTACGGTGGCTACGTCGTCCACTTTGGAATGGTGCTGGTCTTTATCGGCATCTCCGGCACGGCATTCAATCAGGACAAGCAAATGGACATGTCCGCCGGATCGCAGATGGCGTTGGGGCCGTACACGCTTCACTTGCAGAATTACGACTCCACGCAGGAAACGAATTACAGCGCCGAGCGCGCCACAATAGATGTGGAGAAGGACGGCCGCTCTGTGATGATGCTCTATCCCACGCGGCGTTTCTATCCATCCAACCAGGAATCCGGCACCATGGTGGCGATCGCCTCGACGCTTCGCGAAGACCTGTACGTTGTCTATGCCGGGACGAATCCGGATACGAATCTTCCCGTGATTCACGCTTACCTGAATCCGCTTGTAAAATGGATTTGGCTTGGCGGTTGCGTCGTCGTGCTGGGGACTATTCTTGCTCTTGTTCCGAACAGGCAAGCGGTTATGGTTTTATCTACCGCTACGGTGGGCCAGTCTGTGTCTTATCCCGGAGGGACGCAGCCCGCGCAAATTTTGAACACACCGCGGTCAAAGTTGCCAAGTGACCATGACTAGCCGCCGCCAACTAGCTTTCATCTGCGCTGCGTTTGTATCTGTGGCCACGGCGCTTGTGCCATTGCACATGTCGGCGCAAAAAACCGACCGCGGAAAATCCTTAGGCACGAAGTTAATGTGTATGTGCGGCTGCGGGCAAATTCTCACGCAGTGCAATCACATTAATTGCCCGTCGTCCGGCCCAATGCTTAAAGAACTCGATGCGCACGTTGCCAAGGGCGAATCAGACGACCTGATCGTTCAGGATTTTGTGCAGGAGTATGGCGAAAAAGTTTTGAGCGCGCCGCCCACCAAGGGATTCAATAGTATTGCGTGGTACATCCCGGGCGTGGCATTTGCCATCGGACTGGGCATCGTGGTTACCTTGATTCGATTGTGGCGGCAGCGCGATGTGGCGCGCCTTGCAACCGTAGCGAATGCTCCACCTATTGCGCCGACGTCTGCTTCTGAACTGCGCGACGTTCAACTCGAACGCGCAAGGCAGCAGGCCGACCGCGAGACCGAGGAGTAGGGACTCAATATAATTATGGCTGCTACGCTCATTGCGACTCAATTTCCGGACACGATCATGCTTTCGGCGTGCGTCGCGCTGACACTAGCCGCGGTTATTTTTGTGTTTTGGATTGAGCCGGATGCAGGCGATTCCGCGCCGCACCGCTCGCAGCTCGATCAATTGATGGAACGCCGGGACTCGATTTACGATAACTTGCGCGACCTGAAATTTGAAAACCGTGCGGGCAAGTACGCGGAACAGGATTACGAACAGATGCGGGATGCGCTCGAAACCGAGGCGGCGCAAGTGCTCTTGGAAATAGAACGTGTGACCGGAAATCAGGCGCCAATTCCGCGCCGCGATCCGGCCAATGCCGCAAATCCCAGGTAGTAAATCATCCGATTCAAGTGGCACCATGTCGCGCGGGCTTCATCCTGCGGGTTTTTGGCCGGGAAAGGTTCAGCCCTGCGGGAAGAGCTTGTGAAAAGAAGAGCCAAACCATTTTGAATTAAAGAGGATGTATTTTGCGAATGAACTCAAGTCAGAATTCAATCCGATTGCGACTGCTTCCTGTTCTTGTTCTCCTTTTGCTCGCGTCCGCAGCAGTGCATGCCGGAACGGTTTCCGGCACCATCCACAACGGCACGAATGCCAATAAGCCTGCTGCCGGCGTGGATGTTTTGCTGATCCAGTTGCAAGGCGGCATGTCCGTCGTGGCCAGCACGAAGACCGATGCCACGGGGCACTACCAGATTGACAACCCGGGAATCGGCCAGGGACCGATGCTCATTCGCGCCGTCTATCGCGGCGTTTTCTTTCACCAGCCGCTCACGCCCGGCACTTCGACCGTCGATGTAACGGTCTACGAACCCACCACGAACCCCTCGGCCATTCAGGTACCGCTGCGCCTGCTCGTGTTTCAGCCCAACGGCGATAAATTAATGGTGGGCGAAGAGTACTCCATCCAAAATAATTCCAATCCACCGGCCGCCTATTTCAAGCAGGACGGAAATTTTGAGTTTACGATTCCGCAGGGCGCGGAGATTGACCAGGTATCCACCTTCGGCCCTTCGGGCATGCCCGTTCGCCAGGGCACGATCGACAAAGGCAAAGGCCGCTACGCAATCGCCTACGCCTTCCAGCCCGGACAAAACGGCGTGCGCATCTCTTACATCCTGCCGTACAAGGACAATCAAGCCAAGATTCACGAAAATTCCACGTATGATGCGCAGCGCGCGTTGCTCGTAATTCCTCCCACCATGCAAGTAGCCAGCGCGGGGTTCAACGCGGCAGGCACTGAGCAGGGGTTTAACGTATTTTCAAAAGATTCTCTGAAAACGGGAGCAGGATTCGATATTACCGTTTCCGGAACAGCGCCTCCTCCATCCGACGCCGCCGCGGCACAAGGCGCAGCACAGCCCGACCAGACGAACGGGCGAGACTCGGGTCCCGAGTCAACGATTGAAACCGCACCCGCGCGGATCGGCGATGAAAAATGGATTTTGCTTGGTGGCCTCGCGGCGATATTCGCTGTTGGGGTGGCGATTTTGCTGCGGCAGCCTATGCCTGAGGTGGCAGCCGCTCCTGCGCCCACTCAGGCGCCCAAAGGACGCAAAGCGCAGCGTGCCGCGCAGGCCAAAGCGGCCCAGGCTGCGCCCGCTCCCCCTGTGCCACCATCTGCGCGCGTCGAGAAAATGACGCGCGAAGTGAACTCAGATCTGGATTCGCTGAAAGACACCTTATTGCGCCTGGAATTGCGGCGCCAGGCCGGAACCATCACCGACGAGGAGTACGCACTGGAGCGTGGTCGCGCGGAGCAGTTGCTGCGCGATCTGGTTCAGGGCTGAGCGGTCGCGCGTGTCGACTCCGCACTCAACATCCCCCCATGGCGGTGCCCTAAGCGGACGCGGCAACGGACTGCGAATTCAATTCAACGATATAGAAAAACGGTACGGGATGCGCCTCGCGCTACGCGGTATTTCTCTGGAAATCGCGGCCGGGGAATGCGTGGCTCTGGTGGGGCACAACGGCTCGGGCAAAACCACTCTGCTTAAAATTGTGGCGCAATTAACGAAACCTTCGCGCGGCACGCTGGCATTTTATTCCGCGGAGAATTCTGTTCCACTCGAAGAAGTGAAGAGCCTCGTTGGCATGGTCGGGCACAACACGCTCCTTTACGAAGAAATGACTGCCGAGGAAAATCTTATTTTCTTTGCGAAATTATTCGGGCTTGCAAATCCTGCCGAACTTTCGCGGAAGGCGCTTCAGCCCGTCGGCCTTGCCAACCGCGCCTCGGACCTGGTGCGAACATTTTCGCGCGGTATGCGGCAACGGCTTTCGATAGCGCGCGCGTTGCTCGCTTCGCCCGGCCTGCTGCTGTTCGATGAAGCCGGCACGGGACTCGATCCGGAAGGCCAGCACTGGCTTGGGACGACGATCAAACACCTTCGCGACTCGGGCTGTACGATCCTGATGAGCACGCATGGCCGCAACGAAACGCAGGAAGCGGTAACGCGCGCGATCCGCCTCGAAGGCGGCAGAATCACGCATGACTCCGGCGCGGGCGGCAATCCGAATGAGGTGCTGGTGATGGCCGCAGTGCGTGAGAGCGGGGAAGAGGGCCAGCAATGACTCTAGCGCGTGCTACCAGCGTGATTCTCGCCAAGGAACTGAGAACTGAGTTCCGCTCGCGGCAATTGCTGGGCACAACTGCCGTTTTCGTGTTGATAGTAATTGTCCTGTTCAGCTTTACTTTCAATCCAACTTCCACGGAATCGCGCCGCTTCGGCCCCGGCCTATTGTGGCTGGCGTTTTTATTTGCAGGGTCTCTCATGCTGCAATCATCCTTTTTGCGCGAGCAGACGAATGACACGCTGGCCGCGCTGCGTCTTGCTCCCATCGATCCGTTCAGCATCATCGCGGGAAAAATGGCGGCCAATTTTTTATTCCTGCTTCTTGTCGAAGTGATTTTGCTTCCAGTTTTCGCAGTGCTCTACAACGTAGCGATTCTGCCGGTGCTGCCCCAGTTGTTACTCGTATTGGTGATGGGCACGATCGGGCTAGCCGCAACGGGCACGGTTTTTTCCGCCGTGGCTGCGCAGGCGCGTTTGCGCGAACTGCTTTTGCCGCTGCTGCTGCTTCCCGTGCTGGCTCCCGTTCTGATCGCCAGTACTGAAGCCACCATCGGAGTCCTGCAGGATCCTTCCGAATTGTCTCTGGTATGGCTGACATTTCTGGCATGCTTTGATCTGATCTTTTTGACAGCAGCATGGATGGTCGGCGAATATTTGTTGGAGGAGTGAAATGGCAACGCAGGTACAGACACTACCCACGACCCGCCCGGCAATCTCCGTGCCGTCGGTGCTGCTCATGTTTTTCTTGCTGGCTGCGGCAAGCTATGGCGCGCTGATCTGGGCTCCCACCGAAAATACGATGGGCATTGTGCAGCGCATTTTTTATTTTCATGTGGCCAGCGCGTGGTCTGGATTTATTTCTTTCTTCATAGTTTTCTTTGGCAGCGTCGCCTACCTGCGCACGCGCGCGCCTAAATGGGATTGGCTGAGCGTGGCATCCGCCGAAGTTGGCGTTGCGTTTTTCACGGTTGTCCTCGTGACAGGCCCGATCTGGGCGAAGCCGGTGTGGGGCATCTGGTGGACGTGGGATGCGCGCCTCACCTCCTCCTTCTTACTGTGGGTGCTGTTCGTCAGCTATCTGGTATTGCGAACTCTGGTGGAAGAGCCCGAACGCCGAGCCCTGGTTTCCGCCGTCTTCGGTATTTTTGCCGCGCTGGATATCCCGCTCGTCTATTTTTCGATCTGGTGGTTTCGCACGCAGCATCCTCAACCGGTAATCGGCGACGGCGGAAAGCTGGACGCGCGAATGGGCTGGGTGCTGCTTCTGTGCTGGGCGGCAACGCTGGGCGTGATGGTCGTTTTGATCCGCCTGCGATATCGGCTCGAAGCACTACGATCCGAAGTGGATGCGCTTCGCATGGAGTCGGCGCGAAGTACGCGGTAGCGCAGCAGAAAAGCTTCAGCTTCAAAGGGGCGAGCTACAGAAGCTGCTGTAGCCCGCCTCTTTAGAACCCGGGTCTAGATGATGAAGCAGCAGGCAGTATTTGTTCGCACGATGGTCTTGTTTTAGAGCCGACAAGAGATTTTGCACGATCACGTAGGGAGACAATCGATGAAGAACCTGAACTTCCTGACCGCAGCCTACATCGCCATCTGGCTCATCTTCTGCGGCTACGTCCTGTCCGTAGCGCGCCGGATGGCGCAGCTCGGAGACGATATCCGCCGCCTGAAACAGGACGGAAAATAAATTAACTATTTCCAAGCACACGAAAGCACCGTGACCGAAAAGAAAAAAATCGGCGTAGTCCTGTTCCAACTCGGCGGCCCTGATTCCGCGGATGCTGTAGAACCGTTTCTCTACAATCTGTTCTGCGATCCCGACATCATCAATTTTTTTGGCGCATGGTTTGCCCGCCGTCCCCTCGCGCGCTATATAGCCCGTAAACGCGCGGCGGATGTAAGCAAAAATTATGACGCCATCGGCGGACACTCTCCCATTCGAGTGCTCACCGAGCGCCAGGCGCGTGCTCTCGAAAAAGCTCTGGCCCCGCAGTTCGATGCGAAATGTTTTATCGCCATGCGTTATTGGAATCCGCTTTCGGCGGAAGCTGCCGCGCAAGTGAATGCCTGGAATGCGCCAGACCTCGTGCTGCTGCCCATGTACCCGCACTATTCATTTGCCACCACTTCGAGCAGCCTGAAAGAGTGGAAGCGCGTGTTCCATCCCAACGGCAACGCGCCGCGGGAACACACCATAGAGAAATTTTTCGATCATCCGCTGTACATTGAGGCGGTCGTGGAAAAGCTAAATCTTTCGCTCACGCATTTTGACGAGCCGGACCGCGCGCACATCGTCTTCAGCGCGCACGGATTGCCGCTCAGCCTGATTGAGCGCGGCGACCCGTACGCGCGCCAGGTTGCGGAGACCGTCAAGCTGGTAATGGATCGTGGCGCCTGGAAAAACAAGCACACGCTTTGTTTTCAGAGCAAAGTAGGCCGCCGCAAATGGCTCACGCCATCGCTCACAGATACGATCGATGCGCTCGCCGCAGCGGGCGAAAAAAATCTTCTCGTCGTGCCCATCGCCTTCGTCACGGAACACATCGAAACGCTTTCTGAAATTAATCTCGAAGCGCGCGAGCAGGCGCACGAGCGCGGCGTCGAACAATTCGAGATGATGCCCGCCGTCGGCGACTCGCCCACATTTATTTCCTCGCTCGTGGATCTGGTCCAGCGTTCACTTGCCGAAAATTCCAGATAATTTTCAAATTATAATTTTACGAATGTAGTTTTTTGAGCGCTGAGCCAATTATTTTTTTATCCGAAAAATAGATCGCTTTCCCGAATTGACTTCGCAACTGCGTAAAAATAGCCTGTATCCATGCAGGTTTGCAGCGCAATTCATTCAAAAATCTGTCGCGCATCGCGCTCTTCAGCACAAAAATAAATAATCCTAAGTATAGGAATAACCTTGACATGAAGGCCCTCGCGGAAATATAAGGAGCTGTCGAGTTCATCCGTTCTTAGGCCCCTGTACAGCTATTGTCTCGATCTCTATTTTTATCGAGAGGATTCATAGCGAATATGGCCGACCCCGTTGAAGTAAACGCTGCAGCTCCACCGGCAGCGAAGTCCGGAGCAGTTGCAACAGCCAAACCGCCCGCGCCAAAGCCGGCGGCAAAACCCAAAGAGAGCGCTGAAGCTCCCGATCCCATGCGGAGACGCGTGATCTGGGGCATGATTTACGGCTACCTGGGCATCAATCTCCTGATGTTTTTGCGATTTTTCTTCCCACGCGCGTTGTACGAACCCAACACCATTTTCAACATCGGTTATCCGGCGGATTTCTCCATCGGGATCGATCAACGTTACTTGATGACGAATCGCGCCTGGGTGGTTCGCGAACCGGACCGCATTTTTGTGATTTTCGCGCGCTGCACGCACCTCGGCTGCACGCCAGAGTGGAAGCCCGCGGAAAATAAATTCAAATGCCCCTGCCACGGAAGCGGATATGACAGCGAGGGCGTGAACTTTGAAGGGCCCGCGCCGAGGCCTATGGACCGCGCGCACATTGACATGGACCCGACAGGAAAACTGATCGTCGATACCAGTAGATTGTATATGGACGATCCGCGCGCGGGTGTAAATCAGTTTAATGATCCCGGCGCATACTTACCGGTTTAAGCGAGTAGATGACGCATGGCATTTCTGTACCCGCCTCTTCAGAGGCGGGGGTTTAAATGTCGCGTCGTCTAAATCCCCGCCCCTGAAGAGGCGGGCTACAGCATCGGTTTTGAACTTGCACGTAGGCCAAAAGATATTCCTCAGGACCTGGGACACACTCTCTAGGGGGCACAGGGATGGCCGAAGAAAACGGCGAAAAGAAGGGCAACGGGCTGTTTGGCCGTGTGCGCCAGGACATCACAGATCTCAAGACCACGATCAAGGAAAAGGGGAAGGACGAACTTGAGGCCCTGAAGGAACCCGAAAAGAGCCAGCTCTTTCGATCCGTTTTCCGCGTCAAGCACGATGAGACTCCACGCAACCGCGCGCTTTCCGTTCTCTCCAACGTTTTCTTTCACCTGCATCCGGCCAAGGTCAATCGCGACGCCGTAAAATATAAATATACGTGGGGCATGGGCGGCATCACGTTCTACCTGTTTATCGTGCTCACGTTTACCGGCGTTCTGCTGATGTTCTATTACCATCCGAGCAAAGTGCAGGCCTTTCGCGACATTTTGTATCTGGAAAATGACGTCCCGTTCGGAAAGCTGCTGCGCAACATGCACCGCTGGGCCGCGCACTTGATGATCATTGCCGTGTGGCTGCACATGTTTCGCGTCTTCCTCACAGGTTCGTACAAGCGTCCCCGTGAATTCAACTGGTGCATTGGCGTCCTGCTGATGGTGTTGACCTTGCTGCTTTCTTTCACTGGTTACCTGCTGCCTGACGATCAACTGGGCTTCTGGGCCGTCACGGTGGGAACAAACATGGCCAGGGCGACTCCCTTGTTAGGAACAGAGGGTCCGTTTGGCGCCATGATGGGCATGACGCCGTATAACGACGTGCGCTTCGCTCTGCTTGGCGGATCGATCGTGGATGCCAACGCGCTACTGCGCGCTTACATCTGGCACTGCATCGCTATTCCGCTGATCGCCAGCATCTTTATGGCGCTGCATTTCTGGCGCGTGCGTAAAGATGGCGGAATCTCTGGGCCAGCTCCAGTGATGCTCGAATCCGAAATTAAAGAAGAAAAGGGCCACAGGCCGGTCATTTTGCGCCCAAGTGGAATGGTTTAGCGGGGAAGTAGGGACAACATAAATTTGGGGGCAGGGAC
>Ga0210386_10001100_pt1 | contig 24294 bp, 24 predicted proteins | sample IncBWH32OmetaG_FD_160091 | JGI IMG/M metagenome (GOLD analysis project Ga0210386, IMG submission 160091) | Forest soil microbial communities from Barre Woods Harvard Forest LTER site, Petersham, Massachusetts, United States - Inc-BW-H-32-O ...
TGTACTCCTGACCAGCGAGCGTGAAACTGACCACCAGCACCGTACCGGCCTTCCCGCCCGGGCTGTCGACGGGATTTCGCTGAATATGGTCGATCCGGGAATCCGGCAACAGCGAGATGTAGAATTTCGCGGCTTCTTCGGCTTCGCCGTTGAACCAGAGACAGGGCGAGATCTTGGACATGGTCGGGCTCTCCTTCGTGATGACGTCGAGCGGAGGACGAACGGCGGAGCCTATATCCGACATCGGGGATTTTAAAATTCTCGAAGTGCCGGCTGGTCGCTACGTTTCGCCACATGGTTCCCGAACCAAGAAAAATGGCCGGGACAAGCCCGGCCATCAGTCAACCTTGATCAGATCGTCTTGTTATTATGTCGAGATAGGCGTTGGCATGGTCAGAAACGCCTTGGTCGCATGCCAGAACAACTGCCGGTTCGTGGCCAGCACGACCGAGTGCGCCACGCCGGGCAGAATGATCAATTGATGATCGCCGTTGGGCAGTTGACCAAAGAAATCCTGCAGGTCCGCAACGGTAGAATTTCCGTCATATTGACCGCTGATCACGAGAGTCGGCACCACAACCTTCTTGGGATCGACCTGCGGCATCTTGGACGTCATGTCGAGGTAGGTGCCGGTCGGAACCTGATCGCCGAACGGCATCTCGGCGTCGGCCAGCGCCTCGACAGCGGCGAGTTCGCTGGTGCCCGGCTTGTCGCGGGTGGCGATCGAGCGGATCATCTCGCGATCACGCTTGCGCATGTTGTGCGTGCGATAATAGTCGAGCTGCTCGGCACGCTTGACAAGGGTCGGTGCACCATCGCCCTTGTAAGTGAAAGCGGCCAGCACCAGACGATCGACGCGGTCGGGTTGGACCTCCGCAAAAGCGCCGGCACGGATCGCGCCAGCGGATTCACCGAGGAAGTGATACTTCTGCCGCCCGGTTTCCTTGGCAAGGACGTCAAGCGCGGCCTTGAGATCTTCGACACCGCTCTTGATGTCGGAATTGCCCGAGGTCCGCCCGGACTTGCCGTAGTTCTCGTGGTCCATGGTCCAGCAGTCGAAGCCGTAACGGGCGAACTCGTCCATCACGGAATATTCGCCGCCACCTTTGACGTGAATATCGAAGCAGCGCGACGTCACCGACGAGCCGTGCACGAAGAACAGCACCGGCTTGGACGGCTCGCCGGCCTTAGGCGCGCCGACTCGCTTGCGGAACATCCACAACGGGACATCGCCCTTCTTCGTCCAATATTCGCTGCTCCAGATCTCGCCTTCCGCAGCGCTGGCGCTCTGCGCGGGCAGCGTAGCGGCAAGACCTCCGGCGACGAGACCGAAGCCGGCGCCCTTCATCAGGGAGCGGCGTCCGAGCGATTGGTTGATGAGCGATTCATTGGATTGCGTCACGATTCCCTCTCCGATCACGGGTTTTAGTCTTCTAGTTTTTATCTTGCGAAGCTGAATTCGCGATTTTCATCTAATGAAATCGTTTGCTTCTCAAATCGCGCGCAATCTAGCAGACCGCGCACAGCGCCGGAAGATATTCCGCGCCGTGAAGCCTGCACGCAGCATCGCATTACGGTAACGACCCCGTGTCTCAAACGCTCTACGCGCGCCGCTTTAAGTACCCTTTAAGTATCTCAGGGATTGTTGGGGTCGCGGTGCACGGGATCGACCCACAGCACGTTTTCCGGCTTCTCGACCGGCTCGATGTCGAGGTTGATGGCGACCGCCTCGCCGTCACTGCGCACCAACACGCATTCCAGCGGCTCGTCCGGGCTGGCGTTGATTTCCTGATGCGGCACGTAAGGCGGCACAAAGATGAAGTCGCCCGGATTTGCTTCCGCCGTAAATTCCAGATGGTCTCCCCATCGCATCCGCGCCTTGCCTCTGACGACGTAGATGATGCTCTCGAGATGGCCGTGATGGTGCGCGCCGGTCTTGGCATCCGGTTTGATCGTCACCGTGCCGGCCCACAATTTCTGGGCGCCGACGCGGGCAAAATTAATCGCGGCCTTACGGTCCATGCCGGCGGTTGAGGGCACGTTGGGATCGAGTTGGTTGCCGGGAATGACCTGGACGCCATCATGCTTCCAGCGCCCCTCGCTGTGGCCATGGGAATGATCGGAATGGCTGTGATCGTGCGGATCGCTCATGTCGATAGGTTCCGGTTAAATCCTCTTGAGGACGCTACAAAAAATAGCGTCGACAAGCCAGCCCGCAAGGAACGTTCCGGCGACCCAAAAATTGGTTCTTCATCAAACCGACCGAACAAGGAGACCATTTCATGGGTAGCGTCGCAGACAAGGTTAAAGGCAACGCCAACGAGGCGATAGGCAAGGCCAAGCAAGGCGTCGGCGAAGCCGTCGGCTCCGACCGCTTGCAGGGCGAAGGCGCCATTCAGGAAGTCAAAGGAAAGGGCCAGAAGGCGGTTGGCGACGCCAAGGAAGCCACAAAGGACGCAGTGAACAAGGCGGCCGCCGCGGCCAACCGGAAGCTCTGATCCGGGTATCGCGGGTATTCAAATGCAAAAGGCCGCTCGATTACGAGCGGCCTTTTGTTTACTTTGTTTATTCGGTTGCCAATCAACCCTTCACGTCGAGCAATTCGACGTCGAAGATCAGCGTCGCATTCGGCGGGATGACGCCGCCGGCGCCGCGGGCGCCATAGCCGAGCGTAGGCGGAATGATCAGGGTGCGCTTGCCGCCGACCTGCATCGTAGCGACGCCTTCGTCCCAGCCGGCAATCACCTTGCGCTGCCCGATCGGAAATTCGAACGGCTCGTTACGATCGACCGAGGAATCGAATTTCTTTCCCTTCTTGCCGTCCTCATAGAGCCAGCCGGTATAATGCATCACGCAGATCTGGCCGGGCTTCGGCGTAGCGCCGGTGCCGACCTTGCTGTCGATGATCTGTAGTCCCGAAGCGGTGGTCATGGCTTTTCCTGTGGTTTGCGCCATTGCCGTGGTCGGCATCGAGACCGCCGACGCGGTCAAGATAGTCAACGCAATGGCGGCCAAAGTAGAAAATGTAGTGCGCGGAAAACGTCGCATGCTGGCGTGCCTTTTTTTGAACGATCAGGTTGAACGATCGGGCGCCTGTCTATCTCAACGCTCGCTGCAAAACCAGCCTGGGTCGCGTAAGGACTTAATCTCTAGTACCCGAGTGCGCATCCGTCCTTGCGGGGATCGGAGCCGCCGGTCAGCGTCCCCTTCTCCCAGTCGATCCAGACCGCCTGACCGCCACCGAGCGGCGGAACAACCTTGGTGGTCTGGTGTCCAAGCTTTTGCAGACCTGCGACGATGTCAGCAGGCACGCCGTCTTCGAGCTGATAGACGTTTTCATAGTGCAGGCCGCGCGGCATATCGATCGCCTCCTGCACATCGCATCCATAGTCCAGAATGTTGGTCAGCACGTGGGTCTGGCCCACCGGCTGGTACTGGCCGCCCATCACGCCAAACGGCATCACCGCGCGGCCCCCCTTGGTCGCGAGCGCCGGAATGATGGTGTGCAGCGGACGCTTGCCCGGCGCGATGCAGTTCGGATGACCGGGCTCGACGCGGAAACCGGCGCCGCGATTTTGAAAGAGAACACCGGTCTTGTTGGAGACAATGGCGGAAGCCCAGGCGTGCGCGACCGAATTGATGAACGAGCAGACGTTGCGATCCTTGTCCACCACGCTGACATAGATCGTCGAGGGATTCATCGGCGGCGAGACTTTCGGCAAGTCGAGCATCCGGTCCATGCGGATCTTGCCGGCCCATTCGTCGGCGAATTCCTTGGCGAGAATTCGGGCGACGTCGACCTTGACGTGCGCGGGATCGCCGATGCTCTGCTCGCGCATCATGTAAGCGACACGCGCAGCCTCGGCCTCGAGATGAAACCGTTCGACGCTTAAGGGCGCGAATTTCGTCAGGTCGAAATGCGACAGGATATTCAGCATCACCAGCATGGTGATGCCGGGTCCGTTCGGCGGGCACTGCCAGACGTCGAGACCTTTATACATGGTGCCGATCGGTACCGTTGTCTCGGTCACGTGATTCGCGAAGTCTTCCAGCGTGTGCAGACCGCCGGCACCCCGCAGGGTCTCCACCATGTCCTCGGCAATCGCGCCTTTATAAAAAGCATCGGGCCCGCTTTTGGCGATCGCCCGCAACGTCTGACCGAGTTCCGGCTGCTTGATCACGTCGCCGGCTACCGCGGCCTTGCCGTGTGGCAACAGATAACGCTCGGTGTTGACGCCCTTCTTCAGCTTCTCAAAGCCGTTCTTCCAGTCGAAGGCGATGCGAGGTGCGACGACGTAACCTTCCTCGGCTGCCTTGATCGCCGGCTGCAACAAGGTGTCGAGGCCAAACTTGCCGTGGTCGCGCAGGATGGTCGCCCACGCATCGATCGAACCCGGGATGGTGACCGAATGCGCTGACGTGAGCGGGATCGCGTGCATGTTGCGCTCGAGATACCACTCCGGCGTCGCCGCTTTCGGCGCACGGCCGGAACCGTTATAGGCGACGATCTTGCCTTCGCCCTTCGGCTGCATCAACGCAAAGCAATCGCCGCCGATGCCGGTGGATTGCGGTTCGATCACCGCAAGCAGCGCGGAAGCCGCGATCGCCGCGTCCGCCGCGGTTCCCCCGGCTCGCAGCACCTCTATGGCTGTGAGCGCCGCCAGCGGGTGGGACGTCGCCACCATGGCGTTCTGGGAATGGACCGTCGAGCGGCCGGCGAGATGGAAATTCCTCATGCGAAATGGCTCACTTGTCGCTGTTTTTACCGATTTATAGGGCTTGTTGGGGGTTACTTGGCATATTCAATACCACCTGCGCAATGCTTGGATGGATGCATAAGTCGAAGGGGACCCCTGCCCTTACCAACGCCCTCCTGCTAGATGACCACGATGCCCTACAAGGTCGCCGCTTTTTACCAATTTGCGTCCCTGCCGGACTTTCGCGAGTTGCGAGAGCCGCTGCGGAAACTATGCGGCGATCTCGCCGTGAAGGGCAGCGTGCTGCTGGCCCATGAGGGGGTCAACGGCACATTGGCTGGCAGCCCCGAGGCCATTGACGAACTGGTCGCCGCGCTACGCGACGGGGAGCTGTTTGGTGGCCGCCTCAACCATCTGGAACTTAAATTCTCATCAGCTGCGACGACGCCGTTTGGCCGGCTCAAGATCAGGCTGAAGAAGGAGATCGTCACATTCGGCGACAAGGCGGCCGACCCGACGCTCCAGGTCGGCACCTATGTCGAGCCCAAAGACTGGAACGATCTGATTGCGGCACCCGACACGGTTGTCATCGACACGCGCAACGCCTTCGAGGTCGCCATCGGTACCTTCGAAGGCGCGGTCGATCCCGCCATCGCGAGCTTCGGGCAATTCAAGGAATTCGCCGCACGGCACCTCGATCCGACGAGGGATCGCAAAATTGCGATGTTCTGCACCGGCGGCATCCGCTGCGAAAAGGCCTCGAGCTACCTGCTCGCGCAGGGCTTTGCCGAGGTCTATCACTTGAAGGGCGGCATCCTGAACTATCTCGAACAGGTCGCTGAGACCGACAGCCGCTGGCGCGGCGAGTGCTTCGTTTTCGACGAGCGGGTCGCGCTTGGCCACGGTTTGCGCGAACGGGATGCGGAGCATGGCAGCGATGAGTGATCTCAAGACGCTCACTGACCGCATCGATACGCTGGAGTCGCGGCTGGCGTTTCAGGACCACACCATCGAGGCGCTGAACAACACCGTCACCGAACAATGGGCGAAGATCGATGCGCTGACGCGGCAGCTTGTTGCTCTCGGCGAGCGATTGCAGGAGACCGAGAGCCAGATGCCCGGCCCAACAAACGAGCCGCCGCCGCACTACTGAAAGTGACCGTCCGACCGGCAAACAAACCTGTTTTTCCGGGCCTTTCTTGGTGTATCAGGAACGATCTTGTCGATCACAGGTATCTCTGAGTGAGCATGACCAAGCCATTCCTGGACGTACTCTCCGGCCGCAAGCAAGCGGTGCCGCCGATCTGGATGATGCGGCAGGCCGGTCGCTATCTGCCGGAATACCGGGAGTTGCGGGCAAAAGCGGGCGGTTTTCTCGATCTGTGCTTCACGCCGGAATACGCCGCTGAAGTGACCCTTCAGCCGATCCGCCGCTTCGGCTTCGATGCCGCGATCATCTTTTCTGACATTCTCGTCATTCCCTACGCGCTCGGTCGCTCGGTGCGGTTTGAAGCCGGCGAAGGCCCGCGGCTCGACCCGCTCGATACGCCAGAGAAAGTCGCAACACTCGCCTCGCATGCCGATTTCGCCAAACTGGAGCCGGTGTTCGAGGCGCTGCGCCGTGTCCGACGCGAACTCGACGCCAAGACGGCCTTGATCGGTTTCTGCGGCGCGCCGTGGACGGTGGCTACTTACATGGTCGCAGGCCAGGGAACGCCGGACCAGGCGCCGGCGCGGATGCTGGCCTATTCCCATCCCGAAGCTTTCGAAAAAATCATCGAGGTGCTGGTCGAAAACTCAATCCGGTATTTGCTCGGCCAACTCAAGGCCGGCGCTGACGCGCTGCAGATTTTTGACACATGGGCTGGCGTGCTGCCGCCGCGCGAGTTCGCGCGCTGGTCGATCGATCCGACACGCCGCATCGTCGCGGGCGTTCGCCAACAAGTCCCTGATGCGAAAATCATCGGCTTTCCGAGAGGCGCCGGTGCGTCGCTGCCGGCCTATGTGGAAGCAACCGGCGTCGATGGCGTCAGCATCGACTGGGCGGCTGAACCATCGCTGATCCGCGCCCGCGTGCAGAATCGCGTTGCCGTTCAGGGCAATCTCGATCCGCTCGCCTTGATCGTGGGCGGCGCAGCCCTTGATCGCGCCGTCGACGATGTCCTGGAAAATTACGCCAGCGGGCGGCTGATCTTCAACCTCGGCCACGGCATCTTGCCGGAAACCCCGATCGCGCATGTCGAGCAGATGATCAAGCGCGTGCGCGCCTACAAAGCGTAGACGTTATAAAGCATGATCCGGAAAAGTGGGAACCGGTTTTCCCTCGCGACAAACGCGGAACGCGTTTGCGCGGAGATCATGCTTCAATAATAGAGGGCCGGCTGCGTTCGATGATATCGGCCGCGCCCTTGGCCAGCAGTTCGAGCCCGGCGGCGCGGCCGAGTTCGCGGGGTCGATCGGCAGGCCCGGAATGCGAAACCTCGATGAAACGCTGTCCGCCTTCGTCGAGCACCGACGCCGTCAACGACATTTGTGCGCCATCGATCGTGGCAAATCCCGCGATCGGGGAATTGCAATGACCGTTGAGCACCCACAGCACCTCGCGTTCGGCATCGGCGCAACGGCGCGCGGCGAGGTCGTCGATCTTCGCCAGAAGACTTCGCGTTGACCAATCCTCCGCGGCGCATTCCACCGCGACGATCCCCTGCCCCACGGCCGGCAGCATCTCCGTGGTCGAAAATTCATAAGCGATACGGTTGGCAAGGCCCACCCGTTCAAGACCCGAGCGCGCCATGATCAGCGCGTCCGCCGGGCCGACGGCACCACCATCGGGGAGCCGCTGTTTTTCCAGATTGTCGAGCTTGCGCACGCGGGTATCGGCAGCGCCGCGATAATGGATCACCTCGATCTCGGGAAAGAGCCGGCGCGCGTAGGCAGCGCGTCGCACCGCATTGGTGCCGATCTTGAAGCCCTTGCCGCGCGAGCTTCGCAATTCTCCGATGGACAGCCCCGGCCGCAGCACCAGCACATCGCTTGCGGAATCGCGCGACAGCGTCGCGCCGATCACCAGTCCCGGCGTGTCCTCGTTGCCCGGCATGTCCTTGAGCGAATGCATGGCCGCCTGCAACTGCCCGGCGCGGACCGCAGCGCGGATTTCAGCAACGAAGGCTCCGCCCTTGCCACCATGGGGCAACAGTTTACCGGTTTGGTCGATATCGCCTGTCGTCTCAAACTTGACGATCTCGACATCGACTTCAGGGGCCACCGCCGCGAGACGCCGGGCGATTTCCTCGGTCTGGGCCAAGGCCATGGCGCTCTTGCGTGTGCCGATCCGCAGTCGCATCAAACTCATGCTCGCTGTCTTGATATGGATATGGCCGATGGAATTGGGGTCGGCCCCAGCCGCGAACAATAGAACGCGCGGGCAACGAATGCAAAACGTGCCGGAGAACAGCTAGCGCGCGTCCTGCAGGATCAGATCCGAGGCTTTTTCCGCGATCATGATGACCGGCGCATTGGTATTGCCCGAGACAAGGTCCGGCATCACGGAAGCATCGATCACCCGCAAGCCATCGATCCCGCGAACGCGCAGCCGCTGGTCGACGACGGCGAGCGGGTCGTTGCCCATCCGGCAGGTCGAAGTCGGATGATAGATGGTGGTGCCGCGGGCGCGGCAATAGGCCAATAACGCCTCGTCGCTCGTGATCTTGTCGCCGGGATCGACCTCCTCGACGACGTAAGGCGCGAGAGCCTGCGCGTGCAAAATCCTCCGCAGGATCTTCAGACCCTCGACATTGGTCGCGCGGTCCACGTCGCTCGCGAGATAGTTGATCCGTATTTCCGGAGGCGCCGCCGGATCCGCGCTTTTGATCCGAAGCGAGCCGCGGCTCTCGGGCCGCAATTGACACACCGACGCCGTGAAGCCGGAGAATGGATGCAGCTTCTCACCCATCTTGTCGGTCGAGAACGGCAGGAAGTGAATCTGGATGTCCGGTGTCGCCAATCTCGGATTGGTCTTGAAGAAGGCTCCCGACGTGCCGGCCGCGATCGTCAGCGGCCCGGTTCGGAACGCGGCATAGCGCAAGCCGGTCAAAACCTTGCGGATGGGATTGTTGACGATGTCGTTGAGCGTGATGGCCTGCGAGCAGCGCATCACGACGCGCACCTGCATATGGTCCTGCAAGTCATTGCCGACGCCCGGCGCATCCAGCACGACCTCGATGCCGTGTTGGCGCAACAGGTCCGCAGGTCCCACACCCGAGAGCTGCAACAGTTGCGGGGAATTGAACGCCCCGCCCGAAATCAGAATTTCCTTGCGCGCCCGCGCCGTGCGGGGAATGCCGGCAGCGCGATAGGACACGCCAACGGCACGACGTCCCTCGAACAGAATTTGCTCCGCAAGCGCCGAGGTCTCGACATGCAGGTTGGGACGAGCCTTTGCGGGGCGAAGATAGGCGACCGCGGTGCTCGCTCGTCGGCCGCCTTTGGTCGTTGTTTGAAAAAAGCCGGCGCCTTCCTGCGTGGCGCCGTTGAAATCAGAATTTTTGGGGAAGCCGACTTCCGCCGCCGCATCGACAAACGCCGCCGAAAGCGGATCGGCGTGCCGCCAATCCGAGACCGGCAAGGGACCGCCGACCCCGTGAAAATCGTCGCCGCCGCGCGTCTGGTCCTCGGCCTTCTTGAAATAAGGCAGCACGTCGTCGAAGCCCCAGCCCAGATTGCCGTGCTGGCGCCAGCGGTCGTAATCCTCGTGCTGACCGCGGACATAAAGCAGACCGTTGATCGAGCTTGATCCGCCCAGCACCTTGCCGCGCGGCTGAAACACGTTTCGTCCGTTAAGGCCCGGCTCAGGCTCGGTCTGGTACATCCAGTTGACGGCCTTTTCCTTGAACAGCCGGCCATAACCGAGCGGGATGTGAATCCAGAGGTGACTATCCTCAGGTCCCGCCTCGAGCAGCAGCACCGAGTATTTGCCATCGGCCGTCAGCCGATTGACGAGCACACATCCCGCCGATCCCGCGCCGACAACGATGTAATCGAATTCGAGCGGACCGGAGCCTGACGCGACCTTTTGATTCATGTTGTTTCTTTGCAAGATCGGTGCAGGTGGGACAGATGATGGAACCGAACAATAACTTCATGGGATCATCAGTCAATGAAAGGACCGCGACCAACATGCAGGGGCGGTGCGCGACTTCGTCACACGGCGCCGCGCGCCGCATTCGTCACAGGCGCTGCCGCCGCAAACCAGTCCGCCAACTCGCTTCCAGTAAAAAAGCCGACGTCGGACGAGGCAGTTAGCAGATCGAGCATGCGCTCAAGCTCATGGATACGGTGCGGCACCGCTATCAGATGCGGGTGCAAACCAATGGCCAAAACGATCGCGCTGTCGCAGCATTCGATCTCGAACCGGCGCAGCGTGAATTCAAGACGCCTCGCCATCTCACCGGTCGCATGTCGCTCGATCGCATAGATGATGGAGTCATTGATCTCAAGGTTGTATGGCATGGCGATTAATGAACCTTCGGTTGTGCCCATCCATGCCGGCCGGTCATCAACCACCCAATCGCAGACGTAATCGATCCCTTTGCGCTTGAGGATATCAGGCGTGTCGACGGTCTCGCGCAATCCCGGCGACAGCCAGCCGCGCGGACGCCGCCCGGTAAAATTTTCGATCTTGTCGAGGCTCGCGCCGATCACCGCCGCTTCACCGCCCTCGACATGATTGATGGCCTTTTGGTGCATGCCGTGACCTATGAATTCCCAGCCCGCCTCGCGCATCGCTTGAGCGGCTTGCGGGTAGGCATCGATGACGCCGGCATTGAAGCTCGTCGAGGCCGGCAAGGACCGCGAACGAAAAGCGTTGAGGATGCGCGGAAGCCCGGCGCGCATGCCGTAGTCAGCCCAGGAGAAGTTCGGCACGTCCGGCACGGTTTCGCGCCCGTGCGGCGGCGTGACGATCGTTCGCGGCATCGGCTGGTCGAATTGCCAATTCTCGACGTTGACGACGAGATGCACCAGGATTCGTTTTCCCTTGAGCGGAGGCAACGCCGCGCGGGCCGACGAAAGTTGATAGGGAATCCGTGGATTTGCCATTGAAAACCTTAGACCGGAGCAGCGCTGACCTTCATGTCGGACATGATGCGCGACTTGTAGGCCATGAATTCCGCGCTGGTGAGGCTCGCGATGGAGCGCGGACGCGGCAGTGTGATCGGAATGGTGCGGATGATGCGTCCGGGCCGGGCCGACATCACGCAAATCCGGTCCGATAATAAAATTGCTTCGTCGATGTCGTGGGTGACGAACAACACCGTGGTGCCGAGCGATTGCCAGACATCGAGCAGCAACTGCTGCATGGACAACCGCGTCTGCGCATCGAGCGCGCCGAACGGCTCATCCATCAGAAGCGCTTTCGGCGACATCGCCAGCACCCGCGCAATGCCGACCCGCTGGCGCATGCCGCCGGACAATTGCACCGGCAAGGCATCGGCAAAAGATTCCAGGCCGACCAGCTTCAACAGGTTTTGCGCTTTCTTTTCATATTCAGCACGGGAGACGCCCTGAACCTGCGGCCCGAAAATCACGTTTTGCCAAACCGTGAGCCAGGGAAAGAGGGCTGCTTCCTGAAACACCACGCCGCGGTCGGGACCCGGTCGTGTGACGGTCTTGCCGTCGAACAATAACGTGCCTTCGGTCGTCTTCTCGAAACCCGCGAGAAGATTGAGCAACGTCGACTTTCCGCAACCGGATGGCCCCAGAAGTGCTGCGAACTCGCCCTCGCCGATGGCGAGATTGATTCCGTCGAGCGCCCGGACTTCGGCTTGGCCCGAGAAGGTCTTTGAAACGTTTTCGAAAGCGATGGTGCCCATCGTCATCTCACCATCATGACTGGAACGATTGCAGGCGCCGCCACGCCAGCACCCATCTTTCAAGCCAGAGAATAACGCGGTCGCTGATCAGGCCGAGCAGACCAATGGTCGCCATATCCGCAATCACGACATCCATTCGCCCGACGTAATAGGCGTCCCACAGCACATAGCCGAGACCTGATTTCACCGCGACCATTTCGGCGACGATGACAGCGGTCCAGGCGATGCCGAGCCCGATCCGCAGCCCGGTGAAAATCGATGGCAGCGACGCCGGCAATACCACCCGCCGCAGGATCGTCCATCTCCCCGCGCCCATCATCATCGCGGCGCGAACGAGATTACGTTCGATGTCGCGCGCGCCTTGCGCGGTGTTGACGACGATCGGATAGAACGCGCCGAGCGCGATAAGAAACACCGCGCCCATATCGCGAATGCCGAAAATGGCAATCGAGAACGGCAGCCACGCCGTGATCGGAATCGGCCGCAAAAGCTGCACCGTTGGATCGAGTGCACCGGAGGCAATGCGATTCCATCCGATCGCCAACCCGACCGGCACGGCGACGACGATCGCAACGAGGAACCCTTTGCCGACGCGTTCGGCGGAAAACAGCAAATTGGCAAGCCAGGTGCCGCTATAGGGATTGAGGCTGAGGCCGCTCGAGCCTAACGCCCACACCTTCCACGCCTGCCATACCTTATCCGGCGTCGGCAAAACGCCGCCGAACAGCGAGCCGCCGTTACCCGCCCATTGCCAGAGTGCGATCACCACCACGGGAAGAACGATCGCGAGCAGGATTTGCCGGAAGTTTCGACGCGAAGCCGGCGACAGCATCAGCCATGTCGAAGCGGACGATGCCGGCCTTGAAGCGAGTGGTCCCGTCGAGATCGACATCTTGAGAAAATCCTCGCGAAGCAGCGGTGCGGTTCGCTGCCGACCCTGCTACTTGCCGAGAGCCTTGTCGACGAATGAACCATCCCAATGGGCATCGATCTCTTCAGAGACATCTTTCTGGATGACACCGAGTTCGGCAAAGCCCTTGGCCTGACGTTTGATCTGGTCGGGCGAGATCACTTCGCCAAGCTTGATGATCTTCGCGGCCTGCGCCGCGACCTCCGGCGCCATGCCGGTCAGTTGCGCGTAAGCACCGGCAAACGCGGCAGGAGATTTGCCGAGTTCCTCTTCCTTCGCGAGATAGACCCAGACAAAGCGTTCCAGCGCCGCGCGCTTGCCGTCGATCGCCTGCTTCGTTGTCATGAACATCCCAAGCTCGGCACCGACCGCTTTCGATGAGCCATATTCGAGCCCCTTGGCGAAGAAGCCGTAGCCGTCCATCACCGGGATGGATTCGAATGGCTCCCAGGTGACGAGGCCGTCGACCTCCCCTTTCTTCAAGGCCTGGTCGAAATTGGCGCCACCGCCCTGAATGTTCACAGCCTCAAAGCTGTTATAGGGGATACCGTTTTCAACCAGCGTTGCGGCAAACTGAAACCAGACCGCCGAACCCGGCGCGATCGCGATCTTCTTGCCCTTCAGATCGCCCCAGCTATCGAACTTCACACCGTTACGACCGATCACATATTTGGGCGAGGAGCCGACGCCCATCAGTCCGACCACATTGGTCGATCCCTGCGCCAGCGAGATCGCGAGATCCGCCGGCCCGACGGAAGCCGCATCGAGCGAGCCTGCGAGAAGCGCGGTACGCGCATCGGCATAACGGACAAATTCAACCAGCTTGAGATTGACGCCGAGTTTCTTCAGTTCGTCGGCGACCAAGATGATTGGAGCCAGATGACCGACCTTTACATAGCCGACCGTCAGTTCGGCCGGCTGCGCCAGCGGCGCCGGCTCCGGGCCGACAGCTTGGGCCGGCAGCGGCAACCATCCGATCGCCGCCACGACGAACAAAAGCCAAGCAACCTGCTTCAATTTCCGCACGATCTGCCTCCGTTTCGATCAGCCGTCATTTAGATCAATCACTGGCCGCGACGTCATAAGCCCGCATAAGCAAAGACTGCACCATATCGCGCCCTGTTCTGCAACTTGGCACCTATGGAGACCATCCTGTTAATCATGGCTCGTCGGCAATCTCCGCCGCGATCGCCAGAGGCACACGACCGTGCCAATCGGTGCGTTCCTGCAACCGGACGGCGATCTGAAGCAGGGTGGCCTCGCTACCCGGGTGTCCGATCAGTTGCAGGCCGACCGGCATTCCGCTGACGTCGAAGCCCGCAGGGACGGCGAGCGCAGGCAGGCCAAAATAATTGACGAAACGCGTGAAACGGCTGAGGGCGTAAAGTACCCGCGGATTGAATTGCGGAGAGGCCGGATCAACCTCTTTCACGTGCGGCGTTTTGATCGGCATCACCGGAAGAACCGCGACGCCGGCTTCACCAAGACAGGACAAGATAAATTGATCGCGAAGCCGATCGCGCGCGGCCATCGCAATCGCAAGCTCTTCGTCGGTAATCGAAAGCCCCTTGCCGATACGCCTGCGCAGCGTTGCATCGATTTTCGGATCCTCGATCCGCGCACGATGTTGATGGGCAACCTCGGCTTGCAGCACGGTCAGCGTTTGCCGGTCGGCCTCTTCGGGAAAGCCGGACCGCTCTTCAATCATCATGCCGCTCTCGGCGAGTACGTTCACTGCGCCACGCGCGACAGTCGCGATCCCGGCGTCGCTTGAATCGAACACATCTTGCAGCACAACCACTCGCGGCAGTTCCTCGGATGCATCGGGCGCCTCGCCGCAAATCGAGGGCCACAGCAAGGCAAGATCGGCCGCACTTCGCGCGAAGATCCCGAAGGTGTCGAGGCTGGGTGCCAAGGACATCGCGCCATCCAACGGTATCTTCCCATAACCCGGCTTGAGCGCGGTGATACCGCAGCAATGCGCGGGTATTCGCACCGAGCCGGCGGTATCGGAACCGAGCGCGGCAAAACAGCAGCCGGACGCGACCAGGATGGCGGAACCGGTCGAAGACCCGCCGGGGATTGCGTCGAACCGCCATGGATTAAGCGCGCCGCGCCGTCCGATGCCGGAGGCTTCGTAAGCGAGTTCCGTCATGGTTGCGGCGCCGATCAGACTGGCGCCTGCCTGATCGAGACGATCGATCACCGAGGCGCGTGGCAACGCTCGCGCCTGCGGCGTTGAACACCCCCATGACGGTTGGCTGCGCCCGGTTGCGAACACGTCCTTGGCAACGTAAGGCAGGCCCGAGAGCGGCCCCTGATACGGCGGCTCGGCGTGATAGATATGTTCGACCGCGTGAAGCTTTCGCCCCAGGTGGGCAAGCCGCCGGCGGCATTGCTCGAGCGCTGCAATCCGGCCAAGTCCGGAAAGCGAACTCCAATCTGGAAAGCGGCCCGTCGCTGCGCTCGTCGGTGTCATGGCCATTGTTCTTTATCTTGATTGTTTGTCTTGCCTGGCTTCTCGGAACGCTCGACATTTGCGAGCGTCAGAGGTCTGGTACCGTCGCACGCCACATTCGATAACATGAGATCGGCCGGCACGTGAAGTCAGACGAAATGAAGCATCATCCGGACGGGTTGCCGCAGCCGGAACGCAACTGGGCGATCCTGACGATTGCGATCGGTCTCATCATGTCGGTGATGGACGGCGCGATCGCCAATGTGGCGCTGCCCACTATCGCGCGCGACCTGCAGGCCAGTCCCGCCTTTTCGATCTGGATCGTCAACGGCTATCAACTGGCAATTACGATTTCGCTGCTGCCGCTGGCTTCCCTCGGCGAGATCGTCGGTTACCGCCGCGTCTACATTGGCGGGCTGTTACTGTTCACCATCGCTTCGCTGTTTTGCGTACTCGCGCACACGCTGACGCTCTTGACCATCGCCCGCATCCTTCAAGGGTTCGGTGCGGCCGGGATCATGAGTGTCAACATGGCGCTGGTCCGGCATATCTATCCGCGCGCGCAATTGGGGCGCGGGATCGGCATCAACGCCATGGTGGTTGCGGTCTCCGCCGCGGTCGGCCCCACGATTGCCGCCGGTATTCTCGCGGTCGGACCGTGGCCTTATCTGTTTGCGATCAACATTCCGCTTGGCATCGGTGCGTTCTGGCTCGGCATCAAATATCTGCCGCACACCAAACCCGCAGGCCACGATTTCGACTGGAAGAGCGCGGCACTCAGCGCGATCACCTTTGGCCTTGGGCTCGCCGGCATTGACAGCATCGGCCACGATGAGGGCGCGACTGTTGCGATCGCCGAATTTGGCGCTGCCGCCGTCGCGGGTTTCCTTCTGGTGCGGGCGCAAGCTCAGGTGACATCGCCGCTGCTGCCCCTCGATTTGCTGCGCATTCCTATTTTCGCTTTGTCGATTGCAACCTCGATCGCCTCGTTTTGCGCGCAGATGCTGGCCTTCGTCGCGCTGCCGTTTTATCTCGAAAGCCGGTTCGGGTATTCGGACGTCGAGATCGGTCTTTTGATCACGCCATGGCCGATTGCGGTCGGCTTTGCGGCGCCCTTCGCCGGGAGGCTGGTGGAGCGCTACCCATCCGGGCTTCTCGGCGGAATTGGTCTCATGCTGTTCGCACTCGGCCTTGGCGCGCTCGCATGGTTGCCGCCGCATCCCTCGCTGTTCGACGTGGCATGGCGAATGGCGCTCGCCGGGGCGGGATTTGGCCTGTTCCAGACGCCGAACAACCGCACCATGATTGCCGCGGCTCCGCGCGAACGCAGCGGCGGCGCCAGCGGCATGCTTGGGACCGCGCGGCTGTTAGGACAGACCATTGGCGCCGCGCTGGTGTCGCTGTTGATCGGCCGTTTCGCGCTGGACGGCAGCCGCATCGCCCTGCTCGTCGGCGTCGGTTTCGCCGTCACGGGCGCAGTCCTTAGCGCACTCAGATTGTCGGAGACCGGTGCAAGGGGCGCCGAACAAGTGAGGGTGACGGAGGACCAGCGGCTGAAGGGCGATTAGCCCTGTCGACCGCGCATTCGATGCTCGTATAAATTTCTAAACCAGTCTCAAATTTTGTTGCAGATGTGTCGTCGCGCTGCTATAAACAATCGCTTTCTTCGCGCCTCGAAAAGGAGAAAGCACCATGGGCGAGCTCTACGACTGGCTGTCGCATCAGCATCCGGGCCTGAAAACGTTCAAGGCCTTCCGGCATAACATGCTCGATCGCGTGGTTACCGACCCGCCCCACCGCGCGCTGTATCGCCTGCTCGCCGCACTGACGGACGAGTATATCGCCAGATACGATGGCGAGGCCGTTCCGGTCGACGTTGCCGAACAAACCTACCGTCATCTGCTTGAAATCGTCGCTACGGCGGAAGGTTCGCTCACAGCGCCGGCGCCGCAGCAGATTCAGATCTTGAATGAACTGGCCGCCGCCAAGCTCGTGTGACGCTTTAACGATATGCGCCGGACTCTGCGGCCTAGGGCGCTGCACGGCTGGCGCCTTCCCTTCTTAAGAAATCTCAGGAAATACTTGCTTTAAAAGGGTTTTTGCGCTATCAATGGTTGTTTCTTCTCGCGTATCGATGAGGAAACAACATGGTTGAATTACATAGCTGGCTTTCACATCAGCATTCAGGTCTTCGGACCTACGTCGCCCTTCAGCAAATGACGAATGAATTGGCAGAGACCGATGCGGAGCACCGCGCGGTCTACAGGCTGTTGTCGTCGATCCTCGATCCCTTCATCGCCTCGTTTGACGAGGAGCCGCTTCCCGCAGGCGTCGCCGAGGCCACCTTCCAGCGATTGCTGGCTGTCGTGCGCGACGCCGACACCGCGATCGCTCTCGCCCCGGACCAGCAGATCGACGCGCTGAACAGGATTGCGGCGGTCGACCTGATCTGAGCGACACCCTCGCCTGACTGTTTTCCGTTGACGCCCCCAAGGGGTGTCCAATTAAGGCTTCCCTACGCGTCGAAAATAATGTACGCCTCTGTCTCAAATATGAGACAACAAGCGAAACAACAGACGAGACGGGCAAGCATGAACGCGACAAGCAATCGCTTTGCCGAGATCGGGGAAAGGCTGCGCGCCTATCGGATGGGCCGCGGGCTGGCGGCCGAACAAGTGGCCGAACGTCTCGGCGTGTCGCGCGCTGCCGTCTACCGGATCGAAGCCGGGGAGGTCGTCAAGATCGAGACGCTGGATCGGCTCGCCAATGTCCTGGAAACCTCGGTCGGCTCCCTGCTCGGCCTCGGCGTCGAATATTACGCCAATGCCATCAGTTATTTCGAGCGGATGCGGCAGATCGAAGAGAAATCCGAGCAGGTCATCGCGCACTTTCCACCTTTGTCCTATCTCCTGACGTCGGACAATTATTCGCGGCAGCTCAAGCAAACGCTGATGGAGGCCGCGCCTTCCTATGCCGAAGACGGCAAGGACTACGAGACCGAGATCGACACGATTGTCGCGGTGCTCGACGAGCGCAAGCATGCGCGTCATCGCCGGCATCTCAGCGTGGTCAATTTCGTCAACATGCCGGAAATCGAGCGCTGGCTGAAGCTCGGCCTGGTCGGCCGCTTCGACTTGCCCGCGAACGAGATCATCGAACGCAGGCTCGCCGCGCGCGCCGAGATCGAGCACCTGATCAAGCTGATCGAGCAGGAGCCGATGGGCATCCAGATCGGCCTGATCGAAGAACCGCTGCCCAATATCACTTTCCAGCTTTTCCGCACTTCCGAACGCACGCTGCTGGGCTTGAGCCCGTTCCGGCTCGGCGGTGAATTGCCGAATATCCGCACCGGCGTTGCCATGCTCACCGCAGACGAAGAACCGGTGCGGCTCTACGAGAAACTGGTGGAGCGGTTGTGGCGGCGCGCGCACAAGGGGCGCGAGGCGGCACAACAGTTGCGCATGATCCTGGAGCGGTCGGCGATGAAATCGGCAGGCGCGCGCAAGGCGTCTTAACTCATCGGTTCAACTTCGTGCCGAGAGTTTGGCGCGGCCGCCATGCCGCGTCGACCAGGCGACGGGATCGGCGAGAAAGCGCTCGATCTCGGCGCGATCCTGCGGCGATATTTGATGGGCTGCCGTCGAACGCAGGATGTCGGCCCAGGTCGCGAGCGGATGCAACATCAGACCCGCTTCCGCGAGTCGCTCGGACGCGCCGGGAAAGACATCGTGATAGAAGATCGTCAGGACGTGCTCGACCACGGCGCCCGCAGCGCGCAATCCCCGCGCAAAGCCGAGCTTGCTGCCGCCATCGGTAGTGAGATCATCGACCAGCAGCACGTTGAGCCCATCGACATCGCCGCCTTCGACCTGCGCGTTGCGGCCGATGCCGAGCGGGCGCTTGCGCACATAGCGCATCTTCACGTTCAGTTTGTCGGCAAGCCATGCCGCAAAGGGAATGCCGGCGGTCTCCGCACCCGCAACCGCATCGATCGATGCCTGCGGCAACATCGCCGTGACATAGCGGACGGCCAGCTGCGTCACGGCCTGGCGTAATGCGGGATCGCCGAGGATGATACGGACATCGACATAGACCGGGCTCGCCCAGCCTGCCGCCAGAACGAAAGGCTGCTGCCGGCTGACATGGATGGCGCCGCTCTCGAACAATAATTGCGCAACCGCCCCACCGATCTCGTTCCTGATCGCGCTGTCCGTCATGGCTTCACCTCCCCGACCGACCATGGCAGCTTCTCGCCGCCGCGAAACACCACGACTTCGGTGTCTTCGACCGCGACCGCGGCCATCACGGGAGCCTCGCGCCGCTCCAGCGTGATCGTGCCGCGATTGAGTTGAAGGCCGTAGAATTTTGCGCCGTTAACGGAAGCAAACGCCTCGAAGCGGTCGAGCGCACCTTCTTCATCGAACACCTGCACATAGGTCTGCAACGCGGTCGCGCCGCCGAACACACCGGCCGAACAGCATTCGGCCTCCTTGGCATTGCGGCGATGCGGCGCAGTGTCGGTGCCGATGAAGAAACAGCTTTCGCCCGACGTGACCGCCTTGCGCAGCGCGAGGCGATGCCGCTCGCGCTTGGCGACCGGCAAGCAATAGAGATGCGGACGCAGGCCGCCCTGAAACAGCGAGGTGCGATTGATGACGAGGTGGTGCGGCGTGATCGTTCCGGCCGTATGCGAGGCATGGGCGCGGACGATATCGACGGTCTCCGCCGTCGTGACGTGTTCGACCACAACCTTCAGGCCGGCATGACGCTTCAGCAGCGGCAGAAGACTCTGTTCCATGAACACCGCTTCGCGATCGAAGATATCGACTGCGGGATCGGTCGCCTCGCCGTGGATCAGGACCGGCATGCCGATCTTTTCCATCCGCTCCAACACGGGTGCGAGCGCCGGAATATCGGTCACGCCGTGATGCGCATTGGTGGTGGCGCCGGCAGGATAAAGCTTGGCAGCAACCCAGACGCGGTCCTTGAATCCCTTTTCGATCTCGTCCGGCGAGGTCGCATCGGTGAGATAGCAGGTCATCAGTGGCTGAAAGTCGGAAGTCGTCGCACTGGCAGCCAGGATGCGCTCGCGATAGGCTTTGGCGTCCACGACTGACGTGACCGGCGGCACCAGATTGGGCATGATCACACCACGGGCGAACTGCGCTGATGTGAATGGCAGCACGGCTTGCAACATCGCGCCGTCGCGCAAGTGCACGTGAAAATCATCCGGCCTGCGGATCGTGATGCGGTCCACAGGCTTTGGTGATGCCCGGTCAAATAGTTCAGTCACGCTCATCGGACGGCCTCTTCAATCGCAGCCCGCATTACCGCGATTCCGGCGACAAAATCATCCAAATTCATCGCTTCCTTTGGGTTATGCGAGCCGTTTTCATTGCGCACGAATACCATGGCGCTGGGAATACCGGCATTGGCGAATACCGCCGCGTCGTGCCCGGCCCCGCTCGGAATTTCCTCGTCCGGCAGGCCGAGCGCTTGGGCCGCTTGCCGCAGACGCCGGACCCATTCGGCATCCATGGTCGCCGGCGCCGATTCCAGCCGCCGGTCAAAGGAGAATTCCACGCCGTGCTCCTCGGCAATGAGATTGCACTCGGAGCGGAACAGATCGTAGAAACCTTCAAGGGTTTCCTTGCTCTGGCTCCTGATCTCGAAGCTGAACGACACCTTTCCCGGAATGCGCGCGATCGCGTGTTCGGCCGGGTCGGTTCCGAACACACCCGAGGTGATCACCACATCACGTCCACGTTCGAGCAAAGTCCGCCAATGCCGGTCGAGATGGGTCATCAGTTCCGCCACGGCAAATACCGCGTCGTGCCTGAGCCATCGCGGCACCGCACCGGAATGACCGGCTTCGCCGATGCATTCGACGACGCGATGACGCACATTGCCCCGGATGCCGGTGACGATGCCGACCGGAAGATCGCGCGCCACCAGGACCGGGCCCTGCTCGATGTGGAGCTCGACCCAGGCGGCGATGCGCTTGGGATCGAGCAGCGGCTCACCGTTCTCGATGCGCACGACGTCGGCCCCGACCTCGCGCATGCAGTCGCCCAGCGTGCGGCCGCTGCGATCCGCCACCCGAAGGTCTTCAGCGCTGAGTTTCCCGAACAGAGCGAGCGAACCCATATAGGCCTTGCCGAAGCGGGAACTCTCCTCGCCACGCAAACCAAAGAGCTTGATGGTGCGGCGGGGCACGATCTTGTCGCGTTTGAAGCGTGCGAGTACGGCCAGCCCCGCGACCACGCCGGCCGCGCCGTCGAAGTTGCCGCCCTGCGGCACCGAATCCAGATGCGACCCACAGGCCAAAAATGGCAGATCGGGCTCGCTGCCCGCGAGCGTCACGACCAGATTAGCGCCGGCATCGCGGGCCGTCTCAAGACCAAGCTCGCGCGCCTTCGACTCCACAAGGTCGAGCGCGCTGGACTCGCGCCCGCTATAGCTTTCACGCGTAACGCCAACGCCGTCGAACGATGCCGCACGAAGGGCGTCGAACAACGCACCGGAAATCTGGCGATCCTCCGCGTCGTCAATAAAGACGTTGCGGTTCTCGGTAGTTTCCGTCGTCATGTCGGCGGACTGAGCCAGGCGAGATCCTGGTCGTCAGCCTCCTCGATCACGACGCCATGGACCAGATCGGTCACGCGGCTGATCTCGCGTTGCAGACAGAACATCTCGATCCCGTCGATCACGCTGATCATCGCCGCCGGCTGCAGGAAAGTCGCGGTTCCAACCTGCACGGCACTTGCGCCTGCGAGCATGTATTCGATCGCATCATCGGCGGTGGAAATGCCGCCGCAGCCGATGATCGGAATCTTGATCGCCTTGGCGCATTGAAACACCTGCCGCAGCACGATCGGCTTGATCGCGGGACCCGACAGGCCGCCCATGACGTTGCCGAGGCACGGTTTGAATGTCTTGAGATCAATCGCCATTGAAAGAAAGGTATTTGCGACGACGACCGCATCGGCACCGGCCGCCTCCGCCGCCCGCGCCACTTCGGCAATGTCGCCGGTGTTGGGGGTGAGCTTGACCCAGAGCGGTAGTTTGGTCGCGGCCCGCAACTGACGCGTGACCTTCTCGGCGGACTCCGCCCGCATTGCGAAAGCCTTGCCGTCCTCCTCGATGTTCGGGCAGGAGATATTGGCTTCGATCGCGGAAACTCCTGACAGCGTCAGCTCGGATGCAAGGCTTGCAAATCCTTCCGCCGTTGGCGCCGAAATGCTGACGACCAAAGGCGGCTCATAGACGGCATATTGCGGAATGATCTTCTCGATAAAATGCGGCACGCCCTTGGAAGGAATGCCGATCGCGTTGATCAGGCTGCCGGGCCGCTCGACCACGCGCGGCAACGGATTGCCGGCGCGCAATTCGCTGGTCACTGTCTTGGTCACGAAGGCGCCGAGGCGATTGAAGTCGATCACCTTGTCGAGCCCTTCGGCGAAGGTGCCGGACGCCGGCATCACCGGATTGCGCAACTTGAGCCCGCCGACATCGACGGAGAGATCGATGGAAAACGGCTTGATCATGGCAGCGCCTCCAACAGATCGAATACCGGTCCGTCCCAGCAGACCCTGCGGCTGACAATCTCGCCGCCAACATTGAAGTCACGGACGCAGCAATAACAAAGCCCGATGCCGCAAGCCATTTGCTGCTCCATCGCGACTTGGCCGGGAAGACCGAACTCGATCGCCAGCCGCTGCTGCACACGCATCAGTCGACTTGAACCGCAGGTGAAGAAGGCATCGCATTTGCCTTGCGCGATCAGGCCGCGAAGAATGCGTTCGACATTGCCGGGCCCGCTGGTTTGTTCGGAGTCTGTCACCGGCACGACCTCGGCGCCGTGATTCCTGAAGAGATCGGCAGACACCAGAAGCTCGGGCCGCCGCGCGCTGAAGATCGCTGTGACCTTGGTGCCGCTGGCTTTCGCTGCTTTTGCCAGTGGCGCCAGCGTGGCAAGACCGGCGCCGCGACCGACCGCCACGATGTGCCGCCACTTTGGATCGAGCGTGAAGCCAGTACCAAGCGGTCCCATGATATCGAGGTGATCGCCGGGCTTGATCAAATCAAGGCCGCGCGTTCCGGCGCCGGTCACCTTATAAAGGAATTCGACCTGGCGTTTGATGGGATCGACGCCGTAGAGACTCATCGGACGCCGCAGGAATGGCTGCTCGCCGGCCGGATGCGGACAGAGCAATTGAAAGAATTGCCCCGGTTGGGCGGACGCCGCGACTTCGCTGCAATCAACGACGAGATGGCGATATTCGGCGTTGACCGCGGTGTTGGCGACGACCATGGCGAGCTCGGCGACGATGCTGGGCTTCCAGAGCGCGTGGGGAGATGCAGGCGGCGTTGCCGCCGGCTGCACCCCAAGTGATGATTGATCGAGTGACATGATGGCCTCTATTCACGTATCACGTGAGCTGAGCGCCGCGGCGTTCGGGTATCAAAAGCCACATCGCCAGAATGTCGAGTGCGTAAAGCGTCGCGAGTAGCGCTATCGCGGTCTCGAACGAATAGGCGGCTGCGATTGCGCCTACAACGACAGGGCCGAATCCACCGACGCCGCGGCCGATATTGAACAATACGTTCTGGGCCGTGGCGCGCGCTGCGGTCGGAAACAGTTCGCTGATCAAGGCACCATAGCCGCCGAGCATACCGTTGACGAAGAAGCCCATGATGGCGCCGACCACGAGCAACTGATAGGGATCGGTCAGCCGCGAATAAATCAGCACCATGACGGCTGCACCCAGCATGTAGCTGAAGAAGGCCGGCCGCCGGCCAATGCGATCGGCGATATGGCCGAACATGAAAATGCCAAGCGCCATGCCGGCGAGCGTCACGCAGGTCCACGTCGCCGACTGCGTCAGTGCAAAGCCGAAACGGGTCGACAGATAATTCGGCAGCCAGATCATCACGCCGTAGTAACCGAAGTTCTGCACCGAACAGAGGATGATCATGCCGAGGCTGAGTTTGGCTGTTTCACTGTCCTTCACCAGCAGATGCAGCGCCGACTCCTTCGGATGATCCTTGGACTTCTCGACGAACACTTCGGGCTCATGAAGCGAGGCGCGGATGAAATAGGCGGCGACCGCCGGAAACACGCCGAGCGCAAACATGCCGCGCCAGCCGATCACCGGCAGTAGCAACGGCGTGGCAATGGCAGCCACCAGCACGCCGGTCTGCCAGCCCAACCCGACATAAGAAGAGGCGCGGGCCCGTTTCGCCGCCGGCCACGCTTCAGCAACCAGCGCCATGCCGATGCCGAATTCGCCGCCAAGGCCGACGCCGGCAATGGTCCGGTAGATCAGGAGATCCCAATAACCTTGCGCGAACGCGCAA